>VOFD01000259.1_pt1 | contig 50001 bp, 52 predicted proteins | sample 5384101 | NCBI WGS metagenome assembly VOFD01 (sample SAMN12384723, study PRJNA508395) | human gut metagenome | isolation source: healthy gut C | host: Homo sapiens
ATAATGTGGATACAATAGTTCTTTTTAATTAATTATACAGTTATGGTAAATTACAAAGAGTTAGGTTTGGTTAACACCCGCGAGATGTTCAAGAAAGCCATCAATGGCGGTTATGCCATCCCTGCATTCAATTTCAACAACATGGAGCAGATGCAGGCCATCATCCAAGCAGCAGTGGAGACCAAGTCTCCGGTGATTCTTCAAGTATCGAAGGCGCCCGTAACTATGCCAACGCCACTTTGTTGCGCTACATGGCCCAGGGCGCTGTGGAATATGCCAAGGAATTGGGTTGCCCCAATCCCCAGATTGTGTTGCACCTCGACCATGGCGACAGCTTCGAGCTCTGCAAGGACTGCGTAGACATGGGCTTCTCCTCTGTCATGATCGACGGTTCTCACCTGCCTTATGACGAGAACGTGGCTTTGACGAAGAAGGTGGTAGACTATGCACACCAGTATGATGTGACCGTGGAAGGCGAGCTCGGCGTTTTGGCCGGCGTGGAAGACGAAGTCGTGGCTGAGCACCACACTTACACCCGTCCGGAAGAAGTCGTTGACTTCGTAACCAAGACCGGTTGCGACTCGTTGGCCATCTCTATCGGTACTTCTCACGGCGCTTACAAGTTCAAGCCCGAACAGTGCCACGTGGACCCGGCTACCGGCCGCTTGGTTCCTCCTCCTTTGGCATTCGACGTGCTCGACGGCGTGATGAAGGAGCTTCCGGGCTTCCCCATCGTGCTTCACGGTTCTTCTTCCGTGCCTCAGGAAGATGTGGACACCATCAACCAGTACGGCGGCAAGCTGGAAGCGGCCATCGGCATCCCCGAAGACGAACTGCGCAAGGCTGCCAAGTCTGCCGTGTGCAAAATCAACATCGACTCCGACTCTCGTCTGGCCATGACGGCTGCCATCCGCAAGGTGGAGAGGGGCAGATGGTTGTTTGTGAAGACGGGAACGTATGTGGAGGGGCTTGTGGGGAATGTGGCGAAGCGTGAATGGCGTTGGGAACTTTGCGGCACAAAAAAAGGTGCGCCCCGCGTTGGGCGCACCCATTCGATGAAGACGATGACGACTTGTGGCGAAGAGGGCTTATTCCTCGCCGCTGTCGGTCAGTTGCTTGATAGCACCGTTGGAAGAGTAGAAGGTGACCTGCGTGGTGGCTTTCTTGTCGAAAAGCACATTGCTCAGGATTTCCACCTGTCCGAACTGTCCCATGGGGAATTCGCCTTTGCAGAATTCCTGGTTGGCGTCGAATACGCTCACTTCCACGCGTTCGGGCACGTTGTAGTAGACCCCTTCGTCCATCTTGCCTTTCTTTTTTCGCTGCCTTCTCATCCTCTACGGGTTGCGGGATGGTGTTCATGCTTTTGAGCGACAAGTAGACGGGCGCTCCCGCCAAATCGTCGTTGTCCACCACGCCCAGTTTTTCGGAGAAGCGGAAGAGCACCATGCGGTCGGTGAGTTCCGTGGGGGTGAGCTCGATGGTGAACACTTCGGTGCTGGTGTCCACGGCGCCTTTGAAGAGTTGCGTGAGCGCGGTCTCCTGCATGCTCAGTTGGTCGAGCATGATTTTGAGTTGCGCCCCGTCTTTCGGCATGTTGTCGGCTTCCCCCTTTATCAGTGCGGTACGGCTTTCGCGGATGTCGTAGATTTCCTCGGCCGTGAGTTCGGCTATCTTGGCATTGCTGCCGGCCGAGAGGATTTCCTGCCCCATGTAGTCGCGGGGGTTGAGGCGCTTCGGCGCGGCTTGGCCTTCCGGCACGTCAGGCAGTGTTTCCTCCTCGCCTTCGGTGTTGATGGAGAGGATGATGCCGTTGTCGGTGAGGCCCACCAGCGGCGCCACTGTCCTTTTCTTCAGTTCTATGCTGTAGACCTTCTTCGGGTCGGGCACACCGTATGCCGCCAGGTCTATGCTCTTGATGCTCCACTTCGTGTATCCCTCCATGCCCACTCCGGGCAGGCGGAGGTAACGGTCGGCATATTTGGCGAATTCTCCGGGAGTGAATACTTGCTTTTCAGCCACCACCACCAGTCGCAGTGCGGTGCGCGGCAGGTAATAAGTCACGCCCTCCACGGTGGCCCCCGGGATGTACGGGTTGACTTCAGTTTGTGCGGAGCTGCCGATGGCGCAAAGGGCCAGGCCGCATAACAGTGTTCTTGCTTTCATGAAATCTTGTGGTTATAATGTTTGTCCTTTGAGTCTTTTGAACGCTTCGGGTATGGCGTCGATGATGTCGCTGGCCGTCAGGCTTTCTTCGCCGAACCTTTCGCAGGCGATGTCGCCTGCCAGCCCATGCAGGAACACGCCCAAGCGGCAGGCCTCGTTGGCCGAATAGCCGCGCGAGAGCAGGGCGGCGAGCAGTCCCGTGAGCACGTCGCCGCTGCCGGCGGTGGCCATTCCGGCGTTGCCCGTGGGGTTGATGAACACCCGTCCCGTGGGAGTGCATATCATGCTGTTGTGGCCCTTGACAATCACGTAGATTTGCATCTTGATGGAGAGCTCGCGGGCTTTGGCCATCCGGTCGTAGCTGTCAGTGCAGGCGCCCACGAGGTTTTCCAATTCTTTGGGATGGGGCGTGAGGATGGTGTCCTGCGGTATCTCGGAAATCCAGTCGCGGTGGCGTCCCAATATGTTCAGGGCGTCTGCGTCGAGCACCATTTCGCCCGGATGGTTGCGGATGAACTGGTGTACGGCTTCCGCCGTGTCCTCGTGCGTGCCCAGTCCTGGGCCGATGGCCAATGCGTCGTAGTCGTAAGTGCTGATGGCCTTCGACACCCGTATGTCCGACAAGTCATGGCTGAGTATGGCTTCCGGCACGCAGCATTGCAGGATGGAGTTGTTCATGTCCGGCGTGTGCACGGTGAGTTTGCCGGCTCCTCCGCGCAGGCAGGCCCGTGCCGCGAGCACGGTGGCCCCGGCCATGCCGTATTGGCCGCTGACGAGCAGAGCATGTCCCATCGCCCCTTTGTGGGCGAAAGGGTCGCGGGGTTTGAGGATTTGTCGCACCTCGGGTTCCTCGATGACGGCCACGCTGCTGTCGATGGCGGCCAGCCCGTCGGGGTGAAGGCGTATGTCCAGCGCCTGCACTTCGCCGATATACTTCTGGTTTTCGGCGAAGAAAAAGGCCAGCTTGGGCAGTTGGATGGTCAGGGTCAGGTCGGCGCAGACGATGGCTGCGGGGTTGTTGTGCGAGTTGTCTTCGGCCATCAGTCCTGAGGGCACGTCGATGCTCACCACCTTGGCCCGGCAGGTGTTGATGCGCTTGACCAGTCCGGCGTATCCCCCGTCGAGGGGCTTGTTAAGGCCGGTGCCGAAGAGGCCGTCGATGATGACGTCGTTTTCTCCGGTTTCGGGGAACGAGAATTGCGAGGATATTTCGGTGAAGTTGGCCCGTGAGAGTTTCTCCAGGCGTTTCTTGTTTTCAAGGCAGTCGTTGCTGAGCCGGCCCGTGATGTTGAACAAGAAGGTTTGGGTGGGGTAGCCGTCCTGGCAGAGCATGCGCGCCACGGCCAGGGCGTCGCCTCCGTTGTTGCCCGGTCCGGCAAAGATGATGAAGCGGGTGGTCGTCTTCCAGCGCTTTTCCAATTCTGTCACAATGGCTTTTGCTGCCCGTTCCATCAGGTCGACCGACGCGACAGGCTCATGCTCGATGGTGTATTTATCTAATTCCTTAAACTGGCTCGCAGTGAGTATCTTCATGACAAATAAAACTTCCTTTTCTTTTGTAGTTCACTTCGTTTCCTTTATCTTTGCACAAAATTAGCAAAAAGATATGGAAACCCTTCAGATTAAGGATAAAAAATTTGCCGTGTCGATACCGGAGGCGGAGATATTGGAGCAGGTGAGGCGTGTGGCCGGGGAAATCAACCGGGATTTTGCAGGAAGGGAGCCGGTGTTTCTGGCCGTGCTGAACGGTTCTTTTGTCTTTGCCGCCGATTTGTTGCGCGAGGTGAAGCTCCCCTCGCAAATCTCGTTCATCAAGCTGGCTTCCTACGAAGGGACGGCCTCGTCCGGGGCGGTGAAGGAACTGGTGGGGCTGAATACGGACATTGCCGGGCGCGACGTGATAATCGTGGAGGACATTATTGATTCCGGCCTGACGATGGAATACCTGACGGGATTGCTGGCGCAACGGCACCCCCATTCTGTTTCGGTATGCACGTTGTTGCTCAAACCGGGCAACCTGAAGGTGAATCTGGACATACGTTACAAGTGTTTTTCCATCCCGAACGACTTCATTGTGGGGTACGGGTTGGATTACGACGGGTATGGCCGCAATACCCGCGACATCTACACCGTGGTGGACTGAACGGGCGCGTACATGCCGTGAAGGGGAGAAAAAGAGAAAGTTAAACCAATATAAATAAATAAAATGAAGAATATTATTATTTTCGGTGCGCCGGGTTCCGGCAAAGGCACTTATAGCGATGAGATAGTAGCCAAGTATGGTATGGGACATATTTCGACGGGCGACGTGTTGCGCGGCGAAATCAAGAACGGCACCGAATTGGGCAAAGTGGCCAAGGGATATATTGACAATGGGCAGTTGATTCCGGACGAACTGATGATTGACATCCTGGCCAAGACCTACGACGCGCTGCCCCAAGGTACGGGCGTGATATTCGACGGCTTCCCCCGCACCATCGCGCAGGCCGAGGCTTTGAAGAAGATGCTGGCCGACCGCGGGCACGACATGGGCATGATGATTGAACTCATCGTGGACGAAGAGACGTTGATGGCCCGCCTGCTGAACCGTGCCATCGAGCAAGGGCGTGCCGACGACAACGAGGAGACTATCAAGAAGCGTTTCGACGTGTACCGCAACCAGACGGCTCCGCTGTCTGACTGGTTCGAGAAAGAAGGCTTGCGTCACACTTTCACTTGGAAAGGCTCGAAGGACTTGATGCTGGCCGAAATCTTCGAGGCCATCGAAGCAGAGAACAAATAACATATACCGTATGGCGGAATCCAACTTTGTAGATTATGTGAAGATATATTGCCGTTCCGGCAAGGGCGGACGAGGCTCGGCGCACATGCGCAGGGCCAAGTACGTGCCCAAGGGTGGGCCGGACGGTGGCGACGGTGGCCGCGGAGGGAATGTGTACCTCCGCGGTAACCGCAATTATTGGACCTTGCTCCACCTGCGCTACGAGCGGCATGTCTTCGCCGGGCATGGCGGAAATGGGGGAAAGGCCCGTTCGTCGGGCAAGGACGGGGAAGACAAGTACATCGACGTGCCTTGCGGGACGGTCGTGTATAATGCCGAGACCGGGCAATACATCTGCGACGTGACGGAGCACGGTCAGGTGGTGCTTCTCTTGAAGGGCGGCCGTGGCGGTTTGGGCAACTGGAACTTCCGTACATCCACCAACCAGGCTCCCCGTTATGCGCAACCGGGCGAACCGATGCAGGAACTCATGGTCATCATGGAGCTGAAGTTGCTGGCCGACGTCGGGTTGGTAGGATTCCCCAATGCGGGAAAATCCACCTTGCTGAGCGCAGTGTCGTCGGCCCGGCCAAAGATTGCCAATTACCCGTTCACGACGCTCGAGCCGAGCCTCGGCATCGTGTCCTACCGCGATAACCAGTCGTTTGTCATGGCAGATATCCCGGGAATCATCGAGGGAGCCAGTGAGGGAAAGGGGCTGGGCCTGCGCTTCCTTCGCCACATTGAGCGCAATTCTCTGCTTTTGTTCATGGTGCCGGGAGACACCGACGACATCCGAAAGGAATATGAAGTGCTGCTCAACGAACTGGCCAAGTTCAACCCCGAGATGCTCGACAAGCACCGCGTGCTGGCCATAACGAAGAGCGACCTGCTCGACGAGGAACTCATCGGCATGCTTTCCGACAACCTGCCCGACGTGCCCCATGTGTTTATCTCGGCGGTGGCAGGACGGGGCATCGCGGAGCTTAAAGACATACTCTGGAAAGAGCTGAACAGCGAGAGCAACAAGCTGCAAGCCATCATGGCCCAAGAGAAGATAGTGCACAAGGACAAGGACGTGAATGCCTTGCAGCAAGAGTTGCAGGCCATGGGCGAGGACGAAGACATTGAGTTCGTTGACGAGGATGAGGTGGAAGACCTGGAGGACTTCGAATATGAGGAGGACTGGGACGACGAACCAGAAAAATAGCAGGGAGAGAGCTTGGAACCGGAATTGCTGACATACGATTTGGGCGCAGAGGTCTGTGCTTTCAGTACCACTCGGAACGGTGGATATAGCGAGGGGGCGTATGCTTCCTTCAATGCGAATGCCTATTGCGGCGACGATGTGTGCGTGGTGCGCCGGAACCGGGAACTGTTGTGCCGTTCCTTGGGGCTGGACACTGCAAGGTTGATTATGCCTCACCAGGTGCACGAAGCCGACGTGCTGTGCATCGACGACAGCTTTTTCGCTTTGACGGATGAAGAAAAGGCCGGGCGCCTGGAGGGCGTGGACGGAGTGATGACCTGCCTGCCGCGCACTTGTGTGTCGGTGTCTACGGCCGACTGTATACCTATATTGATATACGACGCGGCGCATCATGCCGTGGCGGCGGTGCATGCCGGATGGCGGAGCACGTTGCGTCGCATTCCGGTGGTGGCTTTGCAGGCCATGGAAAAGGCATACGACACGCGGCCTTCCGAGGTGAAGGTGGCCGTGGGGCCGGGCATCTCGCTGGAGGCTTTCGAGGTGGGCGACGAGGTTTACGAAGCTTTCAGCGCAGCCGGTTTTCCCATGCAGGAGGTGGCTCGCCGTTTCCCGGTCCGGGGCGCTGACGGCATGCAGCCGGGAAAGTGGCACTTGGACTTGTGGCGGGCCAACACGGGCTTGCTGGAGCAGGCCGGGGTGCCGGAAGGGCACATCCACGTGGCGGGAATCTGCACTTATGCCAACGCCGACCGTTTCTTTTCGGCGCGCCGTTTGGGCATCCGTTCGGGGCGCATCCTGAACGGCATATTCTTGAAAGATGGACTAAAATGACTTGAATAATGTTGAAGCGTATTTCTATACTTTGTGGGGTCTTGTTGCTGGCCTTGTCCTATTCGTTTACGGACCATCATGAGGAGCGCGTGGATTTTTCACGTGCGGAGCGGCGCATGCTCCATATTCCTACGGCCGGCCTGTTCGACGGCGCCGACCATTTCACCGTCACTCCGGCCGACCTGAAGCGCGACGGTTGGTGCTTTCCGGTGGTCGACGGGGTGGTGTTCACGCCCGAATTCCGGCATGAGCCGGTCGGTTGGTACATCATGTCGGCGGAAGAGCGCCATGAGGTTCGGGCGGCCATGGAAGGAGTGGTGCGTCTGGTGCGCAAGACCGACTTGGGCAAGACGGTAGTCATCCTTCATCCCAACGGGCTGGAAACCGTATACGCCCATCATGCCAAGACGCTGGTGCGCTCCGGCGATTACGTCGCGGCGGGCCAACCCGTGGCGCAGGCTGATGCCGACCATGGGGCCGTTTACACCTATTTCACGATGATGGTGAACGGAGTACAGCTCAGTCCGTCTACATTCGCGGAGGCCGACGGCAGGTTGAAGCTCGACTGGTTGAGGTTTTCGCTGGATGATGAGGGTTACGTGCATGCCACATTGCACCGGCCGGGAACGATATCCGAACGTGCGCCCCGTTTCGAATGGATGAAGGCGCAGGAACTGGTGGACTTGGACCGCCCCCTGACCGCCATGGAGCGGCAGCACGTGGGAGTGGCCACGCCGGGCTTGTTCGAAAACACGTCTGCCATCACCGTGGACTTGAGCCGTGTGGGAACGTGGAGCTATCCTTTGCCGGGCGCGAAAGTTATCAGCCCGTATGGTGGGAAACGTAAGAATCATACGGGGACGGACTTGAAGACACGTCCGAAAGACAAAATCCGGGCGGTGTTCGACGGAGTGGTGCGCTTCTCTGGGAAATATTCCGCTTACGGCAATATGGTGGTGGTGCGGCATGCCAACGGGTTGGAAACCTGTTATAGTCATAACGCCCGCAACCTGGTGAAGGTGGGCGACCGCGTGAAAGCCGGAGACGTCATAGCCACGGTCGGACGCACCGGGCGGGCCACCACGGAGCATTGCCATTTCGAGGTGCGTGTGAACGGCGTGCCCTTCAACAGCAATTACCTCTTTGACCACGCCCGCCATGCGCTCCGCAGCGACAAGTTGACGTTCAAGCGCAAGGCCAATGGCGCGATATCCATTCAAGTGGACTGACTTTAGGAGCTTTTTTAACTTTTTCATATTGACGGCCGCCTTTCCTTCGGGTTTTCCGGGGGGAGGGCGGTTTTTGTAATGGCGCGGAAGGGGCAATAAGTTTGGTATGGGGATGGCGCGGCGTGCGACTTTCGCGGTGCAGTAGAAATTTAGTGGGGAACCAGCTACAACGCCCGTGTCGAATTGTCACCCAAGCACGGAAATTCCTGTCAGGAAGAAAGGCTTTCCTTCCGCTTCCGTGTTTCAATGACAGGACGGCCGGCTGCAAGCAGGAGCCGGAGTGTTAAAAACGGATGGAGGAACTGTTTGTATGGAGCATTTCTCCGCCCCGGCGGTCGCTTTTCCGCGGTAAAAACAGAATCGCTTTCCGCAAAGAAGTGAACCGCTTTCCGCAAAGACGAAACTTTTTTGCCGCAAGGCAGTTACTGCGGGTGCTGGAAGAAGGGAAAAACTAGGCTTCGGAAGGCTTTTCCCGTCCCAGATGAAGTCCGCCCGCGTGCAAACCCCGTTTGTCCTTTTGCAAGCCATTCCCTCGCGGGGCTGACACGAGGGGTGAGTTCCGGCCGCACGGCGTTCCGTGGCGAACGGCAAAATGTCGCGGAAACCGACTTCCGGCTTTCATCCTGCATTCCCTTGGGCGTGTGAGGTTCGCGCATTTCCGTTCTGTTTTCGCCCCGCGCCCGTTTGCGCGGTTCTCGCAGAAGCTGTCTTGACGTTTTGACAAAATGTAATTTGGAACATGTTGCTGTCCGCTGGCCTTTGGGTGCCTTCGCGACAGGAGGCGGTCGGCGCCATCGAAACATGCAAGGGAGTTTCCGAGGGCCATCTTTCTTTCCTTCCCGGAACCGCTGAAATATACGGCTGTCCCCACAGGATTTCTACTGAGACACTTTCGCACGTTCGGGAAATGCCGCACACTGGGTAATGGAACACTTTGCAGCAAGTATTTGAATACGTCGCACAGCATATTTCGATGTTCCCTGCCGCGCATGTCCGTGGTTTCTTTCTGCCGGTATCCGGATGCGGCCGGGCGAAGGATATTGGCCTTCGTGAATGTCCTGTCCTCCTTCGGTTGTATGTCTAAGATGTTACAAGTGGGGCCGCTTTTGCGTAATATATGTTAATGTTTCGGTTTTGGAGTATATTTATTTTGTATTTCGCCGTTTTTTCACTTTATTGTGCCATAGTTATTTATCCAAACCTATTAAAAAACTTTATTATGAAAGCGATTAAATTTTTTTGGATGGCCGTTTGGGGCAGCCTGACCTTGTTTCCATCATGCGGCAACGATGACGGAGCCGCTGATTACACCGGGCCGAATGGTGTTTCACAAGCCGTGATGGAGGAATTTAACCGGATGTTTCCTGATGCGACTGACGTGTATTGGGAAACGGTGGACAACTACGATGTGGCCAACTTCAATGAAGGCACGTTGCGCGCCGCTGCCACTTCCACCCGTTGTGCGGCGTGGTTTTCCCGTGTGGACCACGCATGGGACATGACCGACCGAGAGATTGACTTCGACCTCGTGCCACAAGCCGTGCGCGACGCGTTCAGTGCCAGCGAATACGGGCAGTCACCTTGGACGGTGGACGACTAGGCCAACATGCTGCAACGAGCCGGGGCGGAAACCCTATACATTATTGAAGCAGACAAGAATGAGAACAACGTGGAGACGGACGTGGACCTGTATTACACAGAGGCCGGTATTCTCGTCAACGAAATCATCGGTAATGTGGAGGACGACGACCACAGGGACTTCCTGCCGCTGGAGCCGCCGACTTCCATCAGCGACTGGATGGCACAGCATGCCGGCGACGCGCGCATCATCGACGTGGATGAAGATGACGGGTGCGTGGAAGTGGAATACATTCAGGACGGTCTGAAGCACGAAGCCGTTTTCGGCACCGGGTTGACATGGCTTTACACGAAGACGGACTATGACGATCGCGGATGGCATCTCATCCCCCAGGCGGTGCTCGACGCCTTGGCCACATCCCCTCTTTATACGGGACCGGGACAGGTGGACGACGCGGCCTACTATGAGACAGCCACCCAAGGCTTCTATCAGTTCGAGTTGGAAACACGCTTTGACGATGATGTCAACGTGTATGTGTCCGAAGCAGGCGAACTGCTCGACAGCCGTCCGTCGTTCGGCGACGGGAACAGCGCAGTGGCGGGCGACCTCACGGACTTCATCCACGAGCGCTATCCGGGAGCCGTCGTTGTGGAGCGCGACTGGGACGACGGTTTCTTGGAAATTGAAATCCGCCACGAGGGGCGCGAGAAAGACTTGTACTTCAACGGGCGCGACGAGTGGTTGGCTTCGACGTGGGAAGCCCGTTTGCGCGACCTGCCGGACGGTTCGCTTCAGATGTTGCACGAGAATGGCTATTATGACATAGAGGACGACGATGTGGATGTGCTGGATACGCCCCGCGGCCTTTTCTATGCCGTTGAGGCCGAGCGCTACGACGATGATTGCCTGGTGGTGCTGGACCAAGGCGGCAGCATCGTGAAAGTCTTTCATGACGATGATGGTTGGGAAGACTTGTGGGATGAATGGATTTGAGCAAAAAAGAATGAGGGAGGCTTTACGCCTCCTTCTTCTGTTTTATGTGATTGTTCACGTCCCTGATTAGACTTTGGTATTGGCGAGAATAGCGTAAGAGGTATTTATGACGTGATTCCCGTCCTGCCTTCATTAGGGTCTCCCTATTGTTGCTTGCGTTCTAAGGAAAGGGCTGTATGTGTTGCATTTGCTACTCGTCTGTTTTCGTATGTCTACTCTGAGGGTAGTAGGTTCATATTATACCTTTTTGCGAAACAGATTATATGTTCGGACAGGTTGGCAATGAAGACGTCGGAAATGGACGTGCTGGTGATTTGAGGACAGTGAATCAGTAGTGTGGGAGAGGTGCCGTTTAGGCGGACATTCAGGTTCATCCAGGTCCCTTTTCCTTTATCGCCAATGAAAACGGTGTCGAAGACATCTTTGAAATATGAATTGCCATAGCTGTCTTTTGGGAAATGGCCGACGGCGGCAATCACGACGAGGAAATGACGGAAGAAGGCGTGCGAAAGTAGTCGTGTCCGCTTTCTGACGGCTTGTTTACTATCATCGGACAGCAAATGTCTTTTCGAGGCAAGATCGCTCATGTCGGTATGGAATGCAAATTGGTGGAAATTCAGATAGTCGGTTCTTTTTGTGCGCTTATATTCTGGATACAGTTGTTCGAAAACCGTGTTAATCAGCTTCTGGTATTTGTACCATGTTTGTGACGTGCCTTCTTTTCCTCTTAAGGTGTCATCCCTTTTTTAGCTTGCTTCTGACTTGGTATTTTTGATTTGCCCAAGGATGCAATGGGATGCCGAATTCGACTTTTTGATGGTTTACGGCTTCGTAGCCAATGCCGTGAGAGACTATGAGTGCCCATTGTTCGGCATTACTGGCTATTTCGGCTTGAAAACGGATATTTTCTGTTTCAAGGTCAATGGCAGGTTCTTGTCCTAAGAAAAGAATTTTTGCATTAGGATTTCCATACCCAAGGTATCCTGTCGGAAAGTCGTTTAATAGTGCTTTGAATTCGGTGGAATAGTTCATGACGTTTCGTTCTGTTGTTATTGTGACTATTTAGGCAGCGATGGCTTAGAAAGTCGTAACCGCCCGTTTCCCGACCAGTAAGCCGGACGGGAAACGGGCGGTTGCCGTGTGGTTTCTTGTGTCTTTTGCTATTTCTTGTGCCGGTTGGCGCGTCGTTGGCGGATGTCGGCCTTCATTTTGGCCGACCCCGAGCCGTGCGCCCCGGTGGCGTATGCCTTTTTCTTGGCTTTGGTCTTCGTCTTGGCCTGTTGTTTCCCGGCTTTCTTGGGTCCGCCGGAGAACACGATGCCGCCCATGATGACCTGGTCGATGTTGTCGTTGCCGAAGTTTCCCATAAGGCGGAGGACGTGTTAATGGTGGAAAAGGCGCACGCCGGTGAAGGCCATGGCGATGCCGTACTTGTCACAGGTCTCGATGACATGGTCGTCGCGCACGCTGCCTCCGGCCTGCGCCACGTATTGCACGCCGCTCTTGTGTGCGCGCTCGATGTTGTCGCCGAAGGGGAAGAAGGCGTCCGAGCCGAGGGCTACGCCGGTGTTGCGGGCTATCCATTCCTTCTTTTCCTCGCGCGTGAGCGGTTCGGGGCGTTCGGTGAAGAACTTCTGCCATTCGCCGTCGGCCAGCACGTCCATGTAGTCGTCGCTGATGTAGATGTCGATGGTGTTGTCGCGGTCGGCGCGCCGGATTTTCTCCACGAACGGCAGTGCCATCACTTTCGGGTGCTGGCGGAGCCACCAGATGTCGGCTTTGTTGCCGGCCAGACGGGTGCAGTGGATGCGGCTTTGCTGTCCGGCGCCGATGCCGATGGCCTGTCCGTCCTTCACGTAGCACACGGAGTTGCTCTGCGTGTATTTCAGTGTGATGAGGGCGATCATCAGGTCGCGTTTGGCCTCGTCGGTGAAGGTCTTGTTGGCCGTCGGGATGTTTTTGAACAAGGCGGGGTCGTTCAGTTTGATTTCGTTGCGGCCCTGCTCGAAGGTGATGCCGAACACTTGTTTGTGTTCCACCGGGGCGGGCACGTAGTCCGGGTCAATCTTGATGACGTTGTAGGTGCCTTTCCGCTTTTCGCGCAGGATTTGGAGCGCCTCTTCGGTGTAGTCCGGGGCAATGATGCCGTCGCTCACTTCGCGCTTGATGAGGGTGGCGGTGGCGGCGTCGCATGTGTCGCTCAGGGCGATGAAGTCGCCGTAGCTCGACATGCGGTCGGCTCCGCGCGCACGTGCGTAGGCGCAGGCCATGGGCGTGAGCGCCACCTTCACGTCGTCCACGAAATAGATTTTCTTCAGCGTGTCGCTCAGGGGCAGGCCGATGGCGGCTCCTGCGGGAGACACGTGCTTGAAGGACGTGGCGGCGGGCATGCCGGTGGCTTCTTTCAGTTCCTTGACCAGTTGCCAGCCGTTGAGGGCGTCCAGGAAGTTGATGTACCCCGGCCGTCCGTTGAGCACTTCGATGGGCAACTCGCCCTCTTCCATATAGATGCGCGAGGGCTTTTGATTCGGATTGCATCCGTACTTTAATGCTAATTCTTTCATATCGGGCTATTAAAACGAGTTCAGCCCGGCACGCGCTTGGCATGACGGGCTGTGATTGAAATTCGTGGAGCTGGAGGGAATCGAACCCTCGTCCAAACAGGGAAACCATACGCTTTCTACACGCTTATCCCGGCCTTCGGTTTTCGTGTGCGGGCAAGACCCGGGCCACCCACTCGCACCTTATCCTTTAATTTTTCACCGCCCGTGCAAGGCCGCGCGCGGCTATCTCCGATTTAGCTGCACCACTGGGCCGGAATGCTTCGGAGCCACAGCTTCCGAGTGATGTCTCGTTTCAGCACCTGGTGCCGAAATAAAGGTAATCTACTGTGCTTCGATTACGCAGCGAGAGCGTAGTTGTTTTCGCCAGATAAATTTTTGGTCACTGAGATTATAGAGGCAGCCACCGAGCCTCTGCGTGCTTACGTACCATTCCATCCTGCTGTCAAATCCATGTCAACCCCGGATGTTTGGAGTGCAAAGATAAGTGTTTCTTTTGAAATGGGGCTCAATCCGTGTGTTATTTTTTCTTGTCCGCCCGTTTTTTCCTTCGGGCGGCAGGCCGGTCGTCCGGGCGTGCAGGCGGCGAAGCGCCCTCTCCGTTTCAGGACGTCCTGCCGCGGAAGGCGGGGCGGTGTCGTGCGGGGCGCCGGATTGTACTCTGCGGAGAGTACTCGAGTACTTGCCGCAGAGTACGCCGGCGGTCTCCGCACGGCGTTGCGCCGCATCGGGCCTGTCCGCGGGACGGGGACGGCCGATGTGGCGTTCGCCAATCAAATACTTCTTTCTTTATTTGTGAGAGAAAAAAAAATATCGTTATTTTGCAATAATTTCACGCTACTTGAGTTTTATACATAGAAAGATTAGTATTTGTTAAATTGAAAATGAATCAGGTATCTGTCGATATGGAGATTTGTGATGGCATGAATGCAGAGGCGCGGGCGGTGAAAAGGGTTTGCGATGTGGCCGGTGCCTTGTTGGGTTTGGTCGTCTTGTCTCCTGTTTATTTGATTGTCTATGTCTTGTTGAAACTCGAAGGGGCAGGTCCTGTGATTTTCCGGCAGGAGAGGATTGGATATAAGGGCAAGCCTTTCCACATCCTGAAGTTCAGGACCATGAAGGTGGGGTCGGAAAAGGACGGGATGCCGCGGTTGGCGGAGAAGAAAGACGACCGGCTGACGCCGGTGGGGAAGTTCCTGCGTGAGCACCATCTGGACGAATTGCCCCAGTTGTGGAACGTGCTGTGCGGCGACATGTCTTTCGTGGGCCCGCGGCCGGAGCGGAAATATTTCATCGACATGATACGGAAAGAGAATCCGGATTACGACTACATCTTCCTGATGCGTCCGGGACTGACGTCGAAGGCCACCTTATATAATGGATACACGGACACAATGCAGAAAATGCTCATCCGCTTGCAGATGGATTTGGAATACCTCCAGCAACGGTCCCTGTGGATGGACGTGAAAATCATTTTTACCACGGTAAGTTTTATTTTGAAAGGAAAGAAATTCTAAACGGACATGACAAAGAGAATACTTTTGGCTTGCTTGGCCTGCTTTTGCTTCCAATTCATTTTTTTCACAATCCATGTCGGACGACCAAGTGGTGAAGTACGTCATGGAGCAGCAAGAAAAAAAGGGAAAGACCAACAATACATCGTGTCCCAGTTGTTGCAGCGCGGCGTCACGGTGGAGCAGTTGAGGCGCATCCGCAAGAAATATGAGGCGGAGCAGCAACAGCCCGGAGCCTTGGACCTGACGGGGAGCACACAGGACAAGAGCGGAAAGTCGCGGCTGCGCACCGAAAAGGAGAAGCGGCTGGACGAGCGGCAGAAAAAGTCGGGGAACATGATACGTTCGCGCCGGGAAATGCTGGAAAGCGGTGAGAAGACCGTGCGCCAGGAACAGCTGGACGAGGAAATCGGCTTCATGGACATCGACTCGCTGATTTATTACCAGAAGTATTTCGAGGAAGACGAAACCCAAGTGTTCGGCCGCAACATATTCTATAACGAGATGCTGACCTTCGAACCGAGCCTGAACATACCGACGCCCGCAAGCTACCGGCTGGGGGCGGGCGATGCCGTCATCATCGACGTGTGGGGCGCCTCGCAGGTGACCTATGAGAAGACGGTGTCGCCGGACGGGACGGTGACGCTGGAGGACATCGGACCCTTGTCGCTGGCCGGCATGACCGTGGCGGAGGCCAACGAATATGTGAAAAAAACAGCTGGCGCGTTTCTATTCCGGTTCGAACGTCACGCTCACGGTGGGAGAGGTGCGCTCCGTGCAAGTGCAAGTGATGGGCGAGGTCATGGTGCCCGGAACTTACACCCTGAGCGCCTTGTCCACGGCTTTCAATGCGCTCTATGCGGCAGGGGGAATCAACAACATCGGTACGTTGCGCGACATCAAAGTCTACCGCGGCGGACGGATACTCTCCACCATTGATGTGTACGACTACATCCTGAACGGGAACACGAAAGGGAACGTGCGCCTGGAGGACAACGACGTCATCGTGGTCGGCCCCTACGACTGTCTGGTCAACATCCGGGGCAAGGTGAAGCGCCCCATGTTCTACGAGATGAAGGAAAGCGAAAGCGTGGCCAGCATCCTGGACTATGCCGGAGGCTTCGCAGGGGATGCCTACACGAACAACATACGCCTGGTGAGGAAAAGCGGGCGCGAATATTCCGTCTACACGGTGGGCGAATTCGACATGAACGGTTTCTTGCTGAAGGACGGCGATTCGCTCTATGTGGATTCCGTCATACCCCGTTTCTCCAACGTGGCGGAAGTGCGCGGGGCCGTATTCCATCCCGGACAGTACCAGATGGACGGTAGCATCAAGACCGTGCGCCAACTCATCAAGGCGGCCGACGGCCTGCGGGAGGATGCGTTTGTCAAGCGTGCCGTGATGCACCGCCAGAAGGAAGACCTCACGATGGAAGCCCTGTCGGTGGACATCGAAGGCATCATGGCCGGAACCACGCCCGATATTCCGTTGCGGAACAACGACATACTCTTCATCCCCAGTGCCGTGGAAATGAAAGGGGAGCAGACTTTGACGATAGAAGGCGAAGTGAACTTCCCCGGAATCTACCAATATGCTGAAAACACCACCATTGAGGACCTCGTGCTCCAGGCCGGCGGCCTAACCGAGGCGGCTTCCATGGCCAGGGTCGATGTGTTCCGCCGCATCAAGAACCCCGATGCGGTGCAGGACGACGAAAAGTTGGCGGAGACCTTCAGCTTCTCCCTGCGCGACGGACTGGCGCTGGGCGACGGGCAAGACTTCCACTTGCAGCCCTACGACGAAGTGTTCGTACGCAAGAGCCCGGCCTATTCCGAGCAGCGCAACGTGAAAATCAGCGGTGCGGTCAACTTTGAAGGGGAATACGCCATGGACAACAAGGACTACCGCCTGAGCGACTTGGTGGAAGCGGCCGGCGGCTTGTCGTCGTTGGCCTATGCGAAGGGCGCGCGCTTGCAGCGCACGTTGACCGACGAGGAAAAGCAGCAGCGCGAAACTTCCATGAAGAACTCGCAAATCCAACTTTACGAGGAGAGCCTGCGCTCGGAGCGGGCCTACGACATGGCCAAGGCGGACTCCATCCTGAACATGAGGCTCGACTTGGGCGATACCTACCCGGTGGCCATCAACCTGGAGCGGGCCATGCAGAATCCCGGCGGAGACGACGATGTCCGTTTGCGCGAGGGCGACGAACTGGTGGTGCCGCAGTTTTCGAACACCGTGAAAATCAGTGGTGAGGTGATGTACCCCATATCCTTGAACTACGAGAAAGGCAAGTCGTTGAAATATTACATCAAGCGTGCCGGCGGTTTTGCCGACCGTGCCCACAAGTCGCACGTTTATGCCATCTACATGAACGGATCGGTGCAACAGCTGGGCCGCCGCGCCAGCAAGGACATCCAGCCGGGCTGCGAAATCGTGGTGCCCACGAAGCCGCAACGCGACAAGATGTCGCCCCAAGAGATGATGACAATCGGTACTTCCACGGCATCCATCGCCACGATGATTGCCACGTTGGTGAACATTTTGAAGTAGACACTATGTACGAGTTTGATTTAAAGGCATTCCTTAATGCCGTTTGGCTAAAGAAGAAACAGATACTCATCAATTGTTGTATTGCGGCTGTGGTGGCCGTGGTGGTAGGCTTCAGTATTCCTAAGGAATATCTGGCGAGTGCCAGTCTGGCTTCAGAGACGCAGGATGAGAGTGGTGTTACTGGTGGTTTGAGTTCGTTGGCTTCCATGGCTGGCCTGAATCTGAATGGCGGGACAGATGCCATTATGCCGGTCTTGTATCCGGATGTAGTACATTCCAATAAATTTTTGGTCGGCCTGCTCTATTCAAAGGTGGAGACCATAGACGGCGAGGTGAAAACCGATTACTTGACTTATTTGAAAGAGTATACTCGCAAACCATGGTGGAATTTCTTTTTTCGTTGGATTGGTGCTTTGCGGAGGATGATTGTTCCACCTGATGATTTTGTGAAAAGTGTAGGAGACGGTCAGATTAATCCTTATTTTATGAGCCGGGAGGAAGCGAGAATTCTGGAGGATATGCGGGCGAACATAGACTGCAAAGTGGATGATGCGACTTTGGTCATGACAGTGACGGCCAAGGCACAGGATCCATTGGTGGCGGCCATGTTGGTGGATTCCGTACAGTCTCATTTGCAGAGTTTCATCACGCAGTATCATACGAATAAGGCGAGGGTCGATTTGGAGTACTATCAGAAATTGGAGAAGAAGACGAAGGAGGAATATGAGAGGGCGCAACGTGAGTATGCGGATTTTTGCGATACGCATCAAGGTAGTGTCCTGCAGGCTTACATTGGGAAGCAAGAGAGTTTGGAGAATGAGTTGCAATTGGCCTATACCGCCTACTCGCAGATGAAGCAGCAAGTGCAGCTTGCCGATGCCAAGGTGCAGTCCCGTACTCCGGCTTTTTACGGAAATCGAGGGCGTGAGTGTGCCTGTATTGGCCGATTCTCCTCGGAAATCACTTATCCTGATAGCCTTTGTGTTTTTGACAGGTGTAGGGACAGTAGCTTGATTTATGTTAAGTTGCTTTTTTCTAAGGATGGAAAGCAATTGTAAGGGGAATGTAAAGGAACGTATGTTGCAATGGGGAGGGAATCTTTTGTTTTCTCTTCTCATTTTTGTCATTATGTTTGACCCAACAAACAAGATATTGCATTTGAAAGATGTTTTCTTCATTTTGTTGGTGGGATATAATCTAATCTTTTTCAAGCCTGATTTTAGATTCGTTCCTCATATAATGGTGGTGGTGAGTGTGTCATACTGACGGCATATATCTTCGCGGAAATGCAGCAAAACAACATTGATTATGAAGTGTTGTTTTCTGCGTTCAAGAGTGTGTCTCCTTTGTTTATGTTACTTTGGGTGTACAGGTATGATGTCATCAAGCTTTCTTTGATTCCGGCTTTTCTGGTGAGCTTGTTGGTGACCGTGCTGTATGTATTGGTCTCCTTGAATCCGGTGATAGAGGGAGCCGTGTGGCGGCTTTCCATCCATTATGATGATGTGATTATGATGTCTAGGCGGCAGATTCTGGGGATTCCCATTTTTGCCATGTACTACAAATCTCTGGTATGTTTCATTTTCGCCTATTCCTTATATTTTTTATCTTTGGCTGAATGGCAAGAAGAAGAGACACAAACTGTTGCTGGTTCCGTTGCTGGTCACGCTCTTTGCTTTTTTTGGCGAGTGGATCGCGCACTACCATGCTTTTGCCTTTTTTCATTGCTGGCGTTGTCGCTTTTCAGCGTATCAGGAATACGCGCTATGCCAAATATTTCGTTTATCCTGTATTAGGATTGTTTTTTGTCGCTTTCTTGTGCTTTGTATTGATATTGGCCATGGAGACGAGTGAAAGCTCGAATGAGGTGAAATATGCTCATTTGGTGTCGTATACTAAACTTTTCGAGGAGCATCCCGTTTATCTTTTGCTAGGGCAGGGGCCGGGCACCTCTTTTTATTCGGCAGGATTTGGCGAATATACTGCTTTGACGGAATGGAGCTATCTGGAGGTGTTGCGGAATTACGCAGTGTTCGGATTGGGGATTTTGGCTGTGTTTGCCGCACCGCTTGTTCCTTTTTTCAGGCATCGTGATGAAGAGAGAACCTTTGTCATGCTGTTTTCCTATGTGGCCTATCTGTTGATTGCAGGCACCAATCCTCTGTTGTTGTCTTCTACCGGTATGTTGATGGTGCTCTCGGCCTATTCTTATGATTGTAAATTCTTGAATCCCAAGCTTGAAAGGAATCTGTCGTGAGTCTGAAGACAAATGTGGTTTATAGTACGCTGTTGACCCTCAGCACCTATTTGGTGCCGTTGGTGGTCTATCCCTACATTTCCCGGGTATTGGGGCCGGCGGGTATTGGGGCAGTGGATACCGTGGATGGATTTATCAATTATGCGGTATTGTTTTTCCATGATGGGACTTACTACTATCGGAACCCGTGAGATAGCCAAGTCACGGGACAGTGCGGAAGGGTTATCCCGTACCTTCTCGAGCCTTTTTTCATTGAATTTGATTTCAACGGGAGTGGTGTTGGCGGTTTTGGCCTTTATGATTTGTTACGGGGCGCAGTTCAAGGAGCGTTGGGAGCTGATGATCATAGGCATGGTCAAGGTGCTTTTCAATTTATTTTGGGTTGAATGGTTTTTTAAAGGGATGGAGAATTTCAGGTACATCACCTTACGTTCCATCTGTATGCGGTTGTTGTTTGTTGTAGTCGTCTTTCTTTTGATCCGTGAGGAAGATGATTATGTTCTCTATTACATATTATGGGTATCCCTGACGGTTGGCAATGCAGTCTGTAACTGGATTTACCGTCGGCGTTTTGTTCGTTTCTCTTTTGCCCGCCTTCAGTTGGGGGCGTATGTGAAGCCATTTCTCATGTTGGGGCTTTTTGCTTTGTTTTCGGCGATTTATACCCAACTTAATGTGGTCATCCTTGGTTTTTCATGTGGGGCAGAGCAAGCCGGTTACTATACGATGGCCACTAAAATTTATACTGTCCTGATGGCACTGTTCTCATCTCTGACTGTCGTAATGATACCTCGTATGGCTGTGTTGGTGAAGGAACGGGGAGATACGGAAATCCGCCGGTTGGTGGGAATGGTGTTTCAGTTGTTGTTCTTGTTTGCTTTTCCCATCGTTTTTTTTTACAGAGATATTTGCACCGGAAATCATTTATGTTATTGGCGGGGAAGGATTCCAAGAGGCCGTTTTGCCGATGCGGATAGTGATGCCTTTGGTATTTGTTATCGGATCGGAGCAGATTTTTATGATGCAGGTTTTGGTTCCCTTGAGAAAAGACCGTATGGTTTTCGTTAATGCGCTGGCCGGGGCCGTGATTTGTGTTCTGGTCAATTTGTTCCTTTTGCACGAATGGCAAAGTGTAGGTTCGGCTTGTGCTTGGGTTGCGGCAGAACTGACTGTATTCTCCTTGGCGTCTTGTCAGGCGTGGAAATCAATTCGGATAGGTTTTCCTTTGAAAGCGTTTTTGCGTCATGCTTGATGGTCTTTGCCTTATGGATTGTTGGGAGGAATGGTGATGCTTGGGACAGAAAGTTGGATCCGGTTGCCTTTAGCTGTTGTGCTCTATGGGCTTTATGCCTTGTTTTTGGAGGAAAAGGTGTTTCGGTTGGGGCTGTTGGCTCAATTGTGGGGGAGTGGTAAGAAAATGAAGGATTTAAAATCGGATGGAGTATGGAAGATGTGGCGATATTGTTGACAACGTATAACAGTGAGCGGTTTCTGGATGAACTTTTTGCAATCTTTGTTGCGGCAGACTTATACGCACTGGACTTTGTATGTGCGAGATGATTTTTCGTCTGACCATACATCGGATATTCTTCGGCGTTATCAGGCGGAAGATTCTAGAATCCATTTGTTGGAAGACGGATGCAAACGGGGGGCTATGAATGGGTTCTTGTGGTTGTTGCAGCGGGTGGAGGCTGAGTATTATATGTTTTGTGACCATGATGATGTGTGGAAGGAGGACAAGATTGCTCTCACTTTGGGCAAGATGTGTAAGGTGCCGGATAGGGATGAGATTCCTTTGGTCGTACATACAGATCTGACTGTGACAGATGAGCGGCTTCAGGTGAAGGAACCTTCATTCTGGCAGAGCCAGCATTTCAGGAGGGAAGAATTTGGTGACAAGTATTTCCATTTGGTTTACAATAATGTAACGGGATGTACGATGATGCTGAACCGTAAGGCAAAAGAAGTCTCCTTGCCGCCTCATCCTTGTGCGAGAATGCATGATTTCTGGATCTCAGCTGCGGTGTTGTGGCATGGCGGACAGATTTTAAGTGTGGATGAATCGACCTTATATTACCGGCAGCATGGTGACAATACCATTGGGATGAACGCATTGCCCAGTTTCGCAAACAAACTACTGAGGGTCAAAGCTATAACGAATAAGGTGATGCTCCAAGCCCAGGTGGCCCGTTTTTTGTCTGGTATGGGATTGGCTCGTTTCCTGATATTGAAGGTACGTTATATGTTGCAGATTTACAAAAGAGATAAGAGCGACAGGTGATTTTATGGATTATGATAGATAGTGTGAAATGAAGAGGATTGTCATATATGCAGTTACGTTTAACTCTTATCCGGAGCTTGCGGCTTTTCTGAAATCGGTGGACCGGGCTGCGGATTTTGCGGCGGAAGAAGCCGAGGTGGAGGTCTGTGTGGCTGATAACACAGTGGAGCAGCCGGAGAAGATTGTGGTTGAGAACCGGCATGCGGTGGTTCGTGTGTTCCCTTATCGTGAGAATCTGGGTTATATGGGAGCCGTTCAGAGGATGATGGGCGAGCAGGATCCCCGTTCGTATGATTATGTGATAATTAGTAATGTGGACCTTATTTTTGAAGAAGATGCGTTGCTGCAGTTGGTCCGGTTGCAAGTGCGTCAGGATACGGGGTGGATTGCTCCGTCTCTTTTTCCACCTGTTTAGATTCGATCGCAATCCGTCTGTCTTGCATCGTTATCCGGTTTGGAAACTGAGGATGTTGGCGGTAATGTTTCGCTTTCCTATTCTTGATTATCTATATCGGCTCACATTTTATCGTCGCAAGGGGATGCGTCCGGCAGTTAAGAAGCCATTGGAGATTTATGCGGGGCATGGTTCCGTCATGATTCTGACTCGTGCTTATTTCGAGCATTGCGGCTTGCCGGAGTATCCTTTGTTCCTGTTCTGCGAGGAAGTCTATTTGGCGGAAATGTGCAGGGAACATCAACTTAAGGTGGTCTATTGGCCATCCGTCCGCATATTGGACGAAGAGCATGTGTCCATAGCCAAGATGCACCGTGCTGACTTCTATCGTTATAATTATGAGGCCGTGAGATTCATCCTGAGACGGTTCTATGCGTTTTGAATCCGGAGCATGTCTCCTAAGATGTAGTCGTATTTGTCTGGGAGAAAGAAGTCGCATCCTCCGCCGGGATAAAGCGTGATTTCTCCAAAATACACGTGATGGTTGTGGATGTACAAATCCACACGGACAAAGTTCATGCCTTCTGACAAGCGTCGGGCGATGTCAGCATCTCTTCCAGTTCATCTGGACGTTCGGGAGTTTGGTCTGGGCACGGATAGAGGGTCGTGAAGGGCTGCAGCTGCCAGCCAGGGGAAAGAAAAAGCCCGCCGGTGTTGTGTGAAGCGTCCTACGTCAATTTGTATGTAGCGGGGGTTCCGTCGAAACAGAAAAAACTTATAGTCTACGATGTTGTATTCTAGGAACTGTTCGCAGATGATTTTCCGTGGGCAGTGCTTGTATTGCCATTCACGTGACACATGGTATTGGGTATGTTTTAGCCAATATTTCATTTTCCGGCAAGCCACTTTCCAGTCTATTTCTGACTTGTCTTTGCAGATGATGTTCCAACCGGAGCCATGGTTGGCTTTTAGTACGAACTGTTTCGGAAGGGATTCAAAATGGATATCCTCCACTTTGTCATACACTCCGAGTAAGGGGACGAGGTATTGTTCTCCGATTTTTTCCTCCACGTATTCCCGCACCCGATACTTGTCTGCCAAGATTTCTCCGTTACGGATCATCGGATGCAGTTTGAGCCAGTGTATTTTTTTTCATTGAAGCGTCTTGGATGGCGGATATTCATAGGCCTGAACCGTTGTCCTTTCCGCCAGTCGGCCACGAGTGACTGCAAGTTGAAGAAGACGGGGGCCGGCAATAAGGCCAGCGGATAACGGCATAAGGTATACCAGATAAGTCGAAGTAAATCTTTCATGAATTTGTTATTAGGAGAGGTTATTGACGGTTATACCGCATACACACTATTTTATTCTTGATGCGTTTAAGAGCATAAGCCGGAAGAAAAAGGGTGAAAAGGTAGCAGTAAGAGCGGATTTTGGAATATCCGAACACCACCTGGTATACTTTGGCATTGAATTTGATGAGCGACAGCTTGTTGTGCGAGATGGAGCCTTTCGAGCGTCGGTAGCAGGCCAGCGGTTCTTTGAGAGCAAAGGCCTTTTTACATTTCTGGAGAAGCATCAACACATAAGCCCAGTCCTGACGTTTGCGCAGTGTTGGCATGTAGATTTTTCCGTATGGGCGTGTGTCATAGATAGCCGTGAGGAATCCGATCTTGTCATCCCGTTTGGTATCGGTAAGCGTGACTGAGGCTGGGGCTATGAAGATACCGGTGCGCTTTCCTGATTCGTCACAGATGAAATAGGAAGAGAAACAGAAGCAACATTGGCGTTTTTTTTCATAAAGGCGATTTGCTTTTCCAATTTCTCAGGCAACCAAGTATCGTCACTGTCACAGAACGCGATATATTGCCCCCGTGCCAGTTCTATGGAAAGGTTGCGTGCGTGTCCCGCCCCCATGTTGTCGGACATGGCAAAATATCGGATGCGCGAGTCTTTTTGTTCGTAAGAGCGGATAATTTGGGGGTGTCGTCAGTGGAACCGTCATCGGTGATGAGCAATTCCAAGTGGGTATATGTCTGATTTAAAATGCTTTCTATGCTTTCTGCCACGAAACGGCCCGAGTTGTATGTCGGCATAATGACGGATACGAGACCCTTCTCATGACTGCCTTTTTTCTGTGCTATTGCCATAGGCGTTGAAATGAAAGTGAATTGTTTCGTTTAGGGGACAAAGTTACAATGTTCTTGTTTAAATCGCAAATAGATTCTGGAAAATGAGGGGCCTTGCAATTTTTTATGTCCTTTTTGTGCAGCGGGCGAAGAATGGGGATTCCTTATGCTTTCGGTGGAGAGAGTTCGCTTTTTATGCTTGTTCCTTGCAATAAAACGATAAACTTTGCGTTCAAAAAAAGAAATACGGATTGATTAGAATAATGAAAGAAGAATTGGCTTATATCTTGGTGGTCGCTGTCGTGGGAATGGCATTTACTTTTTTGACGATGCCTTTGCTCCTGAAATTCTGTCATATGAAAGGGTTTTATGATTTACCGGGAGGACGTAAGGTGCATCATCTCGCTGTGCCTCGTTTGGGTGGGGTGCTGTTCATGCCAGCCATGTTGGTGGGCTTGTGTGTGGCTTTGTTGTTATATACCAATGGGCAGGAAGGAATTTTTATGCTGAAGGCTTCATCTATGCTGATGGCTGTAGGAGCGTTTCTTATTTATATTGTGGGGGCGGTGGACGATTTGGTCGGGATGAAGGCGGGCCATAAGTTTGCCATCCAGTTGGTGGCGGCCTTGGTGATGCCTTTTTGCGGATTGCTCATTAATGATTTTTATGGACTGTTCGGCTTGCATGATCTTCCATTGTGGTTCAGTTATCCTTTTACTGTGTTCGTCATACTCTTAATAGTCAACTCCGTCAATCTGATTGATGGAATAGATGGATTGGCGTCGGGGTTGTGTATTTGTATTCTGGTTGCTTATGTGTATCTCTTCTCACAGATGTCCCTCACTTTTGCTTATGTTCTGGTGGCGGCCGGAGTGCTGGGGGCTTTGGTGGCCTTTTTCTTTTATAATGTATGGGGAAAGGCAGAGAAGGGGACCAAGGCGTTTATGGGAGATTCCGGTAGCCTGTTCTTGGGCTATGTGGTGGCTTATCTCTCCATTAAGTATGCTACGAGTAATCTGCCTGTGTTGCCTTATCGTCCTGAGGCGTTGATGGTGTCGTATACATTGCTGATTGTCCCCACGTTCGATGTCATCCGGGTGGCTTTGTTCCGTTTGTGGAGAAGGCGTCCCATATTCGGGGCCGACAAGACGCACATCCACCATGTTGTGATGGCTGCAGGCTTTTCCATGCATCAGGCTTGGTGCATAATCATGGCTCTGTTTTTCTTCTTTTTGTGTGTGGAACGCATTTCTTTATGCCTTTGGGGTGGCGGACACGTGGATTGTGGTGTCCGACATCATTTTCTTCTGCCTCTTTTTCGTGGTGATGCATTTGTTTGCTTTGCGGCGGGCGCGGCGAGGGTTCGTGGAAAGAGACAGTGTGGCCTGTCATCACGAAAAGGAAGTGGGCAATCATGCTTGCGGGCACGTTAACCCGTAATCGCCGCTTCGGGGGCTTCTGTTGGTTGTCTGGAGCCGGGTTTTGGGGCTTCTTGTGTTTTTCCCTTTTCAATGTCAATGGGGTTACCTGCAATGTACCTGGCATCATGAGGTAAGTTCTTGGGCCGGGAAAACGGATTGTGCCGGAGGCGCGGGGAGGAGCGTGATGGTGTTGTCGTGGCAGCTGGAATAAAAAAGACCTCCGGTGGCGTGGGCGGGGAAGTCCGCGGCACACCACCGGAGGTCTTTTTTCTACAATGTGGGCATAGCCCCCTTATTTAGCATAACTTACGGCGCGGGTTTCACGGATGACCGTGATTTTCACTTGGCCGGGATATGTCATTTCGTCCTGAATCTTTTTGGCGATTTCGTTGCTGAGGCTTTCAGTCTGCTTGTCGTCTATCTTGTCGGCCCCCACGATGACGCGCAGCTCGCGGCCCGCCTGGATGGCGTAGGTCTTCAGCACGCCGGGATAGGAGAGGGCCAGGTTTTCCAAGTCGTTGAGCCGCTTGATGTATGCTTCCACGATTTCGCGGCGGGCGCCCGGCCGTGCACCAGTGATGGCATCGCACACTTGTACGATGGGAGCCAGCAGCGAGGTCATTTCCATCTCGTCGTGGTGTGCACCGATGGCGTTACAGATGTCCGGCTTTTCCTTGTATTTCTCAGCCAGTTTGGCGCCATAGATGGCATGCGGCAGTTCGGGCTCGTCGTCGGGCACCTTGCCGATGTCGTGCAGCAGGCCGGCGCGTTTGGCCTTCTTGGCGTTCAGCCCGAGTTCGGATGCCATGGTGGCGCAGAGGTTGGCCGTTTCGCGGGCGTGTTGCAGCAGGTTCTGTCCGTAGCTGCTGCGGTATTTCATCTTGCCCACGATGCGCACCAGTTCGGGATGCAGGCCGTGGATGCCGAGGTCGATGGCGGTGCGTTTGCCGGTTTCGATGATTTCCTCTTCCACTTGTTTGGTCACTTTGGCCACCACTTCTTCGATGCGCGCCGGATGGATGCGCCCGTCGGATACCAGCTGGTGGAGGGCCAGGCGGCATATTTCGCGGCGTACGGGGTCGAAGGCGGAGAGCACGATGGCTTCGGGCGTGTCGTCGACGACGATCTCGACTCCGGTGGCCGCCTCCAGCGCACGGATGTTCCTTCCCTCGCGTCCGATGATGCGTCCTTTGACCTCGTCGTTCTCGATGGGGAAGACGGTGACGCTGTTCTCGATGGCCGTCTCGGTAGCCACGCGCTGTATGCTTTGGATGACGATGCGTTTGGCTTCCTTGTTGGCCGTGAGTTTGGCCTCGTCCATGATTTCGTTGATGTAGCTGGCCGCGTTGGTCTTGGCTTCGTCTTTGAGCGATTCCACGAGCCGTTCGCGTGCCTCGTCGGCGCTGAGCCCGCTGATGGCTTCCAGCTTTTCACGTTCCTGAGCCTCGAGCGCTTTCAGTTCTTCTTCGCGCCGCGCGAGCCCTTGCTGTTGGTTTTCCAGCCGTTTGCGGTCGTTTTCTATCTCGTTTTTCTTTCTGTTCAGTTCGTCTTGCCGTTGGTTCAGGCCCAGTTCGCGTTGCTTCAGCCGGTTTTCGTGCTGTTGTATTTGTTGGTTGCGCTGCTGCACTTTCTTTTTCGAGTTCCGCCTTCTTGTTGAGGAACTTTTTTCTTTCACTTCGAGCAATTTCTTTTCTTTGATAACTTCGGCTTCTTTGCCCGCTTCTTCGATGATTTGCCGATATTTTCCGGTTGCCACGTATCGGAACACCGCGAATCCCGCGATGCATCCGGCAATGAGGCTGGCCGCTGCGATGATGATCTCTGTCATAGACCTAGGGTTTAATAGTGAATAAATATGTATAAAGAATCACGCACCGCTCTTCCCTCCGCTTTGGCGGGTTGGGGTTCGAACAGTGCGTGTTGTTTCTCATCCTCCTTTGTCGAGCAGGATATGTTTTGTTTCATTGTGCTTCCGTGCCCATGGTGTCTTCCAAGGTTTCCAGCATGCGCTTCATGCTTTCCACGAAAGGCTGCGTGTCATTGCGGAACTCGTTTTTTTTCAGCGAGAGCGCGATGCTCAGCGCGGCCATGCACAAATAGATGTCGTTGCCCTGTGCGGGGTATTGGGTGGCGTAGCTGTTGTATCGTTGGTTGATTAGTTTCTCCGCCGCCCGGTAGGCTTCCTCGTCTTCTCTCCGTATGGTGATGGAGAGGAGGCTTTGTCCCACTCTCAGGGTTATGTTTAAGTCCTCGCTTACTTCCATGTGTTTACACATTCAAGAGTGCGATGCACTTGTCTACTTCACGCACTAGCTTTGATAGTCTCGACTTTGCGTTTTCGATGTCGTTGCTGCAGATGTCGAGCATCTTGGCGATTTTCAAGTTGGCATAGTCCGACTGCAGGCGTCCCATTTGCTCGTTGAGCGAGCGGATGGCGTTTTCTTTTTCTTCCACCGTCCGGGCCAATGCGTTGTAACGTCCTTTCAAGGCTTTGTATTCAAGCGCCAGTTGCGTGACGCGCGCCTCCAATGTCCGTAGCAGTGCATTTTCTTCTGCCGTCATATTGCTTTCTCGTTACAAAATTAGGAAAAAAACGTCTGATGTCCCAAATGTTTTTTTCCTATTTTTTCTCCTCCACGTCTTTGGGTTTGGGCTCTTTTTTTTGCGAGCATGACGATGTGGTAGACGTATTCGGTCATCCACGATTCGCTGTATCCCAGTCTCATTTGGTATTGCCGGATGTTCACGCAGGTGCGTCGCACGTTTTCGTCGCGCCAGTCGTTTTTGGTCATCACCTGGTGTATGGTTTTGGCGGTCATGCCGCGGAGAGCTTTGTGGAAGATGGAAGGCATGCGGAATTTCCATTGCATCAGGTTGCCCATCAGCATCATCAGGTCTTGGCTGAAACCTTGGAACAAGAGCAGGTATCCTCTCACGTCGTTGATGTTGCGGCAGTTGTGCTTGATGCTGGCGTCTATTTCCTTGAAAAAGCCCTCTTCCATGCCGTAGACGTCCATGAGCATGCTGCGGCAGCGCTTCCGTTCCCCGATGCCCAGTTTGTTGTTCACGGTGGGCACGTGCAATGTTTGCTTGAAGATGCGCAGGTCTGGCAGTGCGGAGAGGTTGCTGATGCCCATTTGCATGGCCATGACGGCTTGGTAATATACGCGGATGAGGGTCATGAAGTCTTCCATTCCGCCCACCCGTGTGGTTTCTTCTTGGGCAGCCTTGCCCATTAGTTTTGCTATGATACCCATTCTGTTTCTTTTTTGTTCGTTGAGTTTGTTTCTCGGTGCAAAGATAGTGCAAGCCGAGCGAAATGCAAAATAAAAGTAAGTGAAACGCACTTTTATTTTCATGTCCGAGGCGCCGCCTGTCTTATGTAAAGATAGTGCAAGCCGAGCGAAATGCAAAATAAAAGTAAGTGAAACGCATTTTTATTTTCATGTCCGAGGCGCCGCCTGTCTTATCCAAAGACGGTGCAAGCCGAGAGAAATGCAAAATAAAAGTAAGCGAAACACACTTTTAGGCTCAGTAGAAATTCTGTGGGGACTCTGCTGCAACGCCCGTGTCGGATTGTCGCCAAAGTGCGGAATTTCCTATCAGAAAGCAAGGTTTTCATTGCGTTTTCGTGTTCCAATGACAGGGCGAACCGCCGCAAACAGAGGCCGGACTGTTAAAAAACAGGTGGAGGAACTGTTTGTATGAAGCATTTCTCCGTCCCGGAGGGCGTTTTTTCGCGGTAAAAACAGAATCGCTTTCCGCAAAGAAATGAATCGCCTTCCGCAAAGACGGAGCTTTTTTGCCGCAAGGCAGTTCCTGCGAGTGCAGGGAGGAGGGAAAAACAAGGCTTCGGAGGGCTTTTTCCGCCCTGGATGGAGTCCGTCCGCGTGCAAAGCCCGTTTGTCCTTTTGCAAGCCATTTTCTTCGCGAGGCTGACGCGGGGGCGGGTTCCGGCCGCACGGCGTTCCGTGGCGGACGGCAAAATGTCGCAGAAATCGGCTTCCGGCTTTCATCCTGCATGTCCTTGGGCGCGTGAGGTTCGCGTATTTTCGTCCTGTTCCCGTCCCGTGCCCGTTTGCGCGGTTCTCGCGAGGCAGTTTTGACGTTTTGACAATGTCATTGGGAACCTGTTGCTGTCCGCTGGCCTTTTGGCGCCTTCGCGACAGGAGGCGGCCGGCGCTACCGAAACATGCAGGGGTGTTCTTGAGGCCCATCTTTCTTTTTTTCCCGGAACCGTTGAAATATACGGCTGTCTCCACTAGATTTCTACTGAGCCACTTCATGTCCGCATGTGCGTTGCGGGATGGGGCATACGTTGAAGGGGAAGCGCAGGCCATGCCGCACTTCCCCTTCGACGTATCTCACTTTGTCTGCCGCTCAGGGCTGCTCTTCGCTCAACCGCATGAGGTATTGCCCGTATTGGTTCTTGAGCATGGGGCGTGCCACTTCGCGCAGTTTTTCCGCGTCGATCCATCCTTGCCGGTAGGCGATGCCTTCCAGGCAAGCCACTTTCAGTCCTTGCCGTTTTTCGATGACTTCAATGAAGGTGGAGGCTTCCGAGAGGCTGTCGTGTGTGCCGGTGTCGAGCCAGGCGAATCCCCGGCCCAGTGTTTGCACCCTCAGCCGTTTTTCAGCCAGATAGGCTTGGTTCACTGTGGTGATTTCCAGTTCGCCCCGGGCCGAAGGCTTGATGTGTGCCGCGATGTCCACCACGTTGTTGGGATAGAAGTAGAGTCCCACCACGGCGTAGTTGCTTTTCGGCTTGGCCGGTTTCTCTTCGATGCTCAGGCAGTTGCCCTCTTTGTCGAATTCCGCCACGCCGTAGCGTTCCGGGTCGTTCACCCAATAACCGAATACGGTGGCTTTTCCTTCCTGTTCGGCGTGCGCCACGGCCTCGCGCAGCATGGCTGTGAAGCCCGCCCCGTGGAAGATGTTGTCGCCCAGCACCAGGCACACGCTGTCGTCGCCGATGAAGTCGCGGCCGATGATGAAGGCCTGCGCCAGTCCGTCGGGCGAGGGCTGTTCGGCATATTCGAAGTGCACGCCGAAGTCGCTGCCGTCGCCCAGCAGGCGGCGGAATCCGGGCAGGTCGTGCGGAGTGGAAATGACGAGAATGTCGCGGATGCCGGCCAGCATCAGCACCGACACGGGATAGTAAATCATGGGCTTGTCGAAGATGGGGAGCATTTGTTTGCTCACGCCCTTGGTGATGGGGTAGAGGCGCGTGCCCGAGCCTCCGGCCAATACTATACCTTTCATAATGTTTATGTCGTATTTGGGGGTTAATATGCGTTTTCTTCGTTGTGCTTGATCATGTTGGTCAGCGTGCGCCACATGATGCGCAGGTCGAGGCTGAAGGTCCAGTTTTCCACATACCAGATGTCGGCCTTCACGCGGCTTTCCATTTGCGCTACGGTTTTGGTTTCGCCCCTGAATCCTTGCACTTGCGCCCATCCCGTGATGCCAGGCTTCACCAGGTGGCGCACCATGTAGCGGCGTATCAGCCGCGAGTATTCCTGGGTGTGGAGCAACATGTGTGGCCGTGGCCCCACGAGGCTCATGCTGCCTTTGAATACGTTGATGAATTGCGGGAACTCGTCGATGTTCGTCTTGCGCATGAAGTCGCCGAACTTGAACTTGCGGGGGTCGTCCTTGGTGGCTTGCAGGCGGTCGGCGTCCTTGTTCACGTGCATGCTGCGGAACTTAAGACAGTTGAACTCCTTGCCGTCCAGTCCGTTGCGTTTCTGCTTGAAGAAGATGGGACCGGGGCTTTGAATCTTGATGATGATGCCGGCCACGAGGCACACGATGGGGAACACCGTTAGCAGGAAGATGCCGGAGACGAAGATGTCGAACAGGCGTTTCATGGCGCGGTTCACGGGGTCTTGCAACGGCTCGTTGCGCACGCTCAGCAGCATCGTGTTGCCCAAGTGCGACAGTTCCATCCGTTTGGTCAGGAATTCCAGGAACACCGGCAGGGCGTAGAAACGTATCATGTGGTCTTCGCAGTAGCGGAAGATTTCCTCCGTTTCGGCCGTGTAGTCCGTGTCGGGCACCATGTAGAGGTCGCTCACTTCGGGATGCTGTTTCAGGTAGTCCATCACGTGCGTGCGGTCGCCCAGGTTGGGGATGTCCATGTCTTCCGGCAGTTCTTTGCGCGTGAAGATGCCCAGAATCTTGAAGCCGTAGGAGTGGTCGTTGAGCGTGCGGTAGACGTCGGCCAGGTTCCACGGGTGCCCCACCAGCACCACGTATCTCAGGTTCATGCCCTTCAGGCGGCTGTTCTTCAGGTACTGGTGTATCAGGCTGCGCTCGGCGTAGAGCAGGCAGAAGAAGAGGCTCGCCCCGATGAATATCTCCTTGGTTTGCACCTCCAGCGTGCGTATCAGCCCCCAAGGCAGCCACCATGAAGAGCGTCTGCAGGCACACCGTGAAGGCCGTCCGGCCCAGGATGTCGTTGCCGTGCACCATGCGCTTCAGGAATACCGGCGGGGCGAAGTAGAAGGTGGGGAAGATGGTGAGTGCGCAAATGAGCATCTCCACTTTCAGATGGTAGGGGAAATGGCAGGCTTGCAAAAAGCCCGTGTCCGTAGGCGAATGCCACCCAATAGCTGAGCATGAGCAACACAATGTCGTTGCATATCACAGCGGCTTTTGCGATGTTGGATTCTTCCAGGTTCTTTATCTTCATGTTCAAGTCCTATATTTGAGGTTGGTTTTTAGTGGGTGCGAATGTATACAAATTTTAGGAATTTTACAAAAAATGTAGGGATAAAAACAGATATGAACCGAAATGAACCGCAATATAGTGCTTTTTAAGAACTATTTTGCTTATTTATTTGTGCTGTACGTAAAAGATTCCTACTTTTGCACCTTGGTACGATGTATATAAGCTATTGCAATAACAAACAAAAGAGATATGTCCAACAAACCCATTCAAACCAACGAGGCGGCGGAGGAACAAGGTTCCGGCCTGAATTACCGCGAAATCCTCGATGCCGTCATCTTGCATTGGCATTGGTTCGCCATTTCCATTTTCGGCTGTTTGCTTATCGCGTTCTTATACCTTAGATATAAGGCGCCCATGTATTCCACCTGGACCGAAGTGCTGGTCAAGGAAGACGACCCCTATTCGTCGCGCAGCATGCGCGGAGGGGCGTTGGCCGACTTCACCCAGCTGGGAATCCTGACGAACAGCAACGGTTTCGACAACGAAGTCGAGATCCTGAGCAGCAAGACGCTTTCGCGCCGTGCCGTGACCAATCTCAAGCTCTATGTGCGCTATGCCCTCGACGGCACGGTGCGCGACGAGGAGCTCTATCTCAATTCACCCGTGCTGGCCGACATGTCCGATGTCTATCTCGACACGCTCGCCATGCCCGTGTTCTTGGAAATCAAGCAGCTGGCCGAGGGCGGCTACCATCTGAAGGGCGAAGCCCTGGAAGAGGAGTTCGAAGCCGACATCAAGTCGTTCCCCATGCAGGTGAAGACACCTTCCGGATGGGTCACCCTCCGGCAGAACCCCGACACCACCTGCACTTTCGACGGCCGCGCCCTGCGCATCTATATCTTCAAGCCGTCCATCATGGCCGAGATGTTCATGCAGGCCACGACCATCGAGCCGGTCAGCAAGCAGACCACCATCGCCCGCATCACGCTCGAAGACACGCAGCGCCAACGGGCGGAGGACTATCTCAACGAGTTGATCCGCGTGTATAACGAGGACGCCAACGAGGTGAAGAACGAGGTGGCGCTCAAGACGGAGGCTTTCGTCAACAAGCGCATCCAGATCATCGATGCCGAACTGGGCACCACGGAGTCCGACCTGGAAATCTATAAGAAGAGGAACCAGCTGGTCAACCTCACTTCCGACGCCGAAGCCACATATAAAGGTATGGAGAATTATCAGAACCAGCAAATCGAACTGCAGACGCAGATGATGCTGGTCAAGTCGCTCAAGGAGTATGTGGACAACCCCAACAACTACATGGAAGTCATTCCCGCCAACCTGGGACTGACCGACCAAGGCCTGAATTCGCTCATCGCGGACTACAACACCAAGGTGGTGGAGCGCCACCGTTTGCTGAAGACCGCGCCGGAGTCGTCGCCCGTCGTCGTGTCGGCCACCAACGCCATCGCGTCCCTCTATCCGGGCATACGCCACTCCTTGTCGTCGGTGTATGAGAACCTGCGCGTGCAGAAGCGCAACGTCGACGACCAGTACAACCTCTTCGTGGGCCGCCTCTCCAGCGCGCCGACGCAGGAGCGCGTGCTGACCGACATCGAGCGCCAGCAGTCCGTCAAGGCCGCCCTCTACCAGATTTTGCTCCAGAAGCGCGAGGAGAACGCCATCTCTTTGGCCTCCACCGTAGACAAGGCGCAGGTCATCGACGCTCCGGAGAGCAGCATCCGGCCCATTTCGCCGAAGAAGAAGCTCGTGGCCCTCGTGGCCCTCGTGCTGGGCGTGGCCATCCCTGCCGGTCTCATCTATTTGCTCAACCTGTTGCGCTATCGCATCGAAGGGCGCAACGACATTGAGAAGCTCACCGACCTTTCCATCTTGGCCGACATCTTCGTGGCCGGCGAACTGAAGGAGGGGCAGCGGGCCATCGTGGTGCGCGAGAACACCAACGACATGATGGAGGAGACGTTCCGCACCCTGCGCACCAACCTCAGCTTCGTGGTCAAGCGCAGCGAGAAGGTGCTGCTCTGCACGTCCATGATTCCGGGCGAGGGCAAGACTTTCATCTCCACCAACTTGGGCATGAGCATGGCGCTCATGGGCCGCAAGGTGCTGGTGGTGGGGCTCGACATCCGCAAGCCGCGTCTGGCCAAGCTCTTCGGACTGACGACGGGCCACCATGGCCTGACCACCTATTTGGCCGGCGAGGACAGTTCGGACGAATTCCTGCGCGAGCAGATATTCAATTCCGGCATGCACGCCAACCTCGACGTCCTGCCTGCGGGATTGATTCCGCCCAACCCGGGAGAGCTGATCACGTCCGAACGACTGGACCACGCCTTTGCCCGTTTCCGCGAGTGGTACGACCTTATCATCGTCGACACACCGCCCGTGGGCCTCGTGAGCGACACCTTGCTGCTCGGCCGTCTGGCCGATGCTACCTTGGTGGTATGCCGTTGCGACTACTCGCTCAAGCGCAACTTCTCCATGTTGAACCAGTTGCATGAGGAAGGCAAACTGCCCAAGATGAACCTCGTGCTCAACGGCGTGGACTTGAAGCAGCGCAAGTACGGTTATTACTACGGTTACGGCAACTACGGCCGTTACGGTCGCTACGGTTCATACGGCACGTATGGCGCCTATGGTCATAGCGGTTACGGCAAGGAGCAGGCCCACGGCAAATATCTCCGTGAGGACAGTGTGGGCGGTGACGATAAGAAGAAAAAGTAAGTCCGCACCTTAATTATATTAAAATCCCCCGATGGCGCTCGGCCGCCATCGGGGGATTTTAATGTCCGTCCACAGTCCGCGGCCCTCCCCGTGCTATCGCTTTTTAGGCACAAAAGTCATAGCCGATACATCAGTTCTTGTGCCCTTCTGTTTCCCTGTTTGTTTCGTCGGCTTTGTTTCTGTGTCTCGTTTCGGCGGGTTTGCAACCCGCCGCGGCTTAAATATGAGGGTCTCCAGACCCGTTTAAAGAAATACCGCTTTGTAGACCGCGCCCGTGTGTGGCGCTGCCGGATTACATAAATAGGAATAAGTTCTTTATCGGTTTTGTTTCGGCGGGTTTGCAACCCGCCGCGGCTTAAATATGAGGGTCTCCAGACCCGCTTAAAATATACCGCTTTGTAGACTGCGCCCGCGCGAGACGCTGCCGGTTTACATAATAGGAATAAGTGTTTATCGGTTTTGTTTCGGCGGGTTTGTAACCCGCCGCGGCTAAATATCAGGGTCTCCAGACCCGCTTAAAATATACCGCTTTGTAGACGCGCCCGCTCGTGACGCTGTCGGCTTACATAAATAGGAATAAGTTTTTATCGGATTGAAAATCCTCATATTTAGCCCCCTCGGGTTGCAAACCCGAGGGAACGGTTAGCGACTTATACCTTTTTGCCAAGCGTTTGACTTCTTTCAGGAAGTGTTTTTGTGGAATAATCTTATAGTTCATCAATCACGTCTTGAAGCGTTTGGGTGGGAGTGCCGTTTTTGCGAGCGTCTTGCACGTCTTTCAAGCCTTGCCGTATTCCGTCCAGTATTTCCTTTTTGCTGATATAATCCCCCTCTTTTTCTTCGCGTATGTCTTCTAACAGTTTGGACGATAGCCACTCCTTGTGCTTTAGTGACAGCGATTGTATGGTTTGCCACAAAAGTTCCATAGACACTGTTGCTTTCATACCTTGTTGCCTTTTTGTAGTTCCACTTTATGCAAAGATAGCGCAAGTTGTGAGAAATACAAAATATAAGCAAGAGAAACACTTTCCCATTTTCAGATCGCTCGTTTTTGGCGGATTTTGTTTCTGCGTCTCGTTTCGGCGGGTTTGCAACCCGCCGCGGCTAAATATGAGGGTCTCCAGACCCGCTTAAAATATACCGCTTTGTAGACGCGCCCGCTCGTGACGCTGTCGGCTTACATAATAGGAATAAGTGTTTATCGGTTTTGTTTCGGCGGGTTTGCAACCCGCCGCGGCTAAATATGAGGGTCTCCAGACCCGCTTAAAGAAATATCGCTTTGTAGACCGCGCCCGCTCGTGACGCTGTCGGCTTACATAATAGGAATAAGTTTTTATCGGTTTTGTTTCGGCGGGTTTGCAACCCGCCGCGGCTAAATATGAGGGTCTCCAGACCCGCTTAAAAAATACTGCTTTGTAGACCGTGCCCGTGCGTGGCGCTGCCGGCTTACATAAATAGGAATAAGTTTTTATCGGATTGAAAATCCTCATATTTAGCCCCCTCGGGTTGCAAACCCGAGGGAACGTAAAGAGGGAACGGGACGGGCGGCTCATGCCCGGAAGCACATTCCGTTTTTACACCTTATTATATATAGGCGTAAGAAAAAGCGATGGTGGTCAGAACCACCATCGCTTTTTCTTTTTCTCCACGTGGAAGTCTTCTTCCCATTCTTCCCGCAGCAGTTGCGCCATGCTTTTCTTCTCCTTTATCATCCGGTAGATGACGCCCCAGTCCGGCAGTCCGCCCAGGCTGCGGTCGTCGATGAACACGTCCGCCTTCAGTTTTCGGCTGAAGTGGCGGTTCTTTTCCGGTTCCTCTTCGGGGAAGTCCTTGTTCACGGCATAGAACTCCACGCCGTGCTGCCGGCACCATTCCACAGCTTCGTCCAGCAGCCGGCCTTCCCTCACCGTCCACAAGATAAGTCGGTGCCGGTCCTCGGTCAGTTGTTGCAGCGTGCGTGTGGCAAAGGGGATTTCCCGTCCTATTTCCGGGTAACGGTCCTCCACGATGGTACCATCAAAGTCTACAGCGATAATCATAATCTATGGTCGTTTAAGTATTTTGCTGCTGCAAAGATAGTGCAAGTCGAGGGGAATGCAAAATAAGAGCACATGAAATGTGCTCTTATTTTCATTGCCGAGGCGCCGCCTATCCCGTTTCGGCCTTCTCGTTTGCTTCCCCGTTTCGGCGGGTTTGTAACCCGCCGCGGCTTAAATATCAGGGTCTCCAGACCCGCTTAAAGAAATACCGCTTTGCGGACCGCACCCGCTTATGGCGCTGCCGGCTTACAAAATAGGAATAAGTTCTTTATCGGATTAAAAATCCTCATATTTAGCCCCCTCGGGTTACAAACCCGAGGGAACGTGAAGAGGGAACGGTTGCAAACCCGAGGGAACGGAGAGACCGCCCCCGTGCGTGGCGTTGCCGGCTTACATAATAGGAATAAGTTTTTATCGGATTGAAAATCCTCATATTTAGCACCCTCGGGTTACAAACCCGAGGGGACGTGAAGAGGGAACGTGAGGCGGGAACGTGAGGGAACGTGAAGAGGGAACGTGAAGAGGGAACATGATGCGGGAACGTGAAGAGGGGACCCGAGGGAACGAGGGGAACGGAGGCACTACCACGGAAACACGGCAACGAAAAGCCGCGGGCCGGCTTGCGAGAAGCAGCTTCCGCCGGCGTACTCTGCGGCAAGTACTCGAGTACTCTCCGCAGAGTACTCGGGCGCTTTGCGGAAAGCGCGCTTCGGCGCTCCGCGGGGACAGCCCGTTTCGGGCGGCCCGCGCCCGCCCGAAGCCGGCAGGGAAAAGGCCGGAAATGCGCCTTTCCCCTGCCCTTTATGTTAAAAAACGGGGCTTCGCCACATTTTTTCAGCTTTTTTTTTTCGAATATGGAAAGATTAGGTTAAATTTACGCTGATTTAGGAATAAATTCAAAGAAATGTATTATTAACTTAATTTCTTGCGAAATGAAAAACAGATTACTTGCAATGATGGCATTTTGTGGAGCTGCAGCTTTCACTATGCCAGCGTGGGCCGAGGTGGACCCGCCGGTGTTGACCTTCGTCGAGCCGGATTTGGAGGCCATCAAGGGCGGAACGCGCGACGTCTTCTACATCTACAGTGTGGAAGTAGGGAAATTCTTGGCCAACGGTGCCGACTTCAACACCTCCCTGGTGGTGGCCGATGCCGGTCAACCCATCACTTTGAGCTGGGGTAACGACTACGAATTGATCAAGCATGTGGGGCAGGCAGACTACAGCAACGCCGTGTCTTTCCGCATGTCCATGATGAAAGCGCAGTCCAACGGCGGTTTCCATGAAATCTTCATCGACCCTGCCCCCAAGGCATACGTGGACCACAACAACCAAGGCCACATGCTGTGGGACATTGAGAAGGTGGAAGGCACGGACTATTACAGCATCACCGTGAACAAGGAGGACCCCACCTATGGTACCTCGAATGTTTCGTATGCCAACACTATGATGGGCGTGCCCGCCAATGCCGAAGGCGTATTCCAGCAGGTGGTCAACCCGTTGATTGTGCCCGGAAGTGCAGGTTACGAAAATGCGGCTTTCTCTTGGAAGTTCGTTGAACCCTCTGTATATGAGTTGTATGCAGCCAAGAAGAACAGCATGAAGCCGGCATTGGATCGTGCACAGGAAGTGGGTTATACGGACACGGCCGACGAAATGGCGCTCTATACCAGTTCAACGGCTACTGCTGAGGAAATCACGGCCGCTGCGGAGCAACTGAGCGAAGACATCATCGACTTCCTCTATGCCCAGGCTTCTTCTACCAATCCGGTCGACCTTACGTCGAAGATGCAGAATCCGAGCTTCATAGACGCTGGTGGAAATGCCACGACTTCGGGCTGGGAAACTTGGCGTGCCAACAGCAACAACAACTTCCAAGCGCAGGCCAACCGTGCGAACACAGCAACGGCTGAAGATGGAAATCCACTTCCCAACTTCTTTGAACGTTGGTTGCCAAGCGGAGCGCATGGCGCTTACTATGTACAGCAGAAGCTGACCGACATGCCGAATGGAAAGTATCAGTTGAAGGCTTACATCATGTGTAACCAGACTGAGGAAAATGGCGGTGCGAACGGCTTGTACCTCTATGCCGGCAGCATGGTGGGCGAAACCTCTCAGGTTGGCGAGTTCGCGTCTCCCGACGGTGGTGCCTATGCCAAGATTGTCACGTTGGACTTTGACGCTTTGGGCGGCGACGTCACCGTGGGTATGCGTGCTACCGATGAGTACAAAGGCAACTGGTCTTTCGTAGCCGAGTTTACCTTGTCTTATCTGGGTAATGAGGGTGCTGTTTCGATGCGTGACATGCTGACCCAGCGTGTGGCCGAAGCTGAAGAACAGTATGTGTCAGAATTCGGTGGTCCTCACAGCGCAGCCAGCGACGAGCAATACCATGCCATGATAGAAAAATGTCAGGCAGCCATTGCCAATACGGAAGTGGACGATGATTCTCTGACTACGCTGATTGGTGAATTGAAGGCCAGCTTGGACAATCTCCAGACGGACATAACGGCCTATGCTGACTTCGAGACTCTTATTAACTCTTGGGACGAGAAGCGCTACTCTGAGACTTATGAGGGCTTCCAGATGGACAACTACGATAACTTCTTGGATGAAGTCTTTACTGCATTAGATGAGAGAACGTATGTACCCTCCACTTTGGACAGCATCCAGCACATGTCCGATAGCATTTGGGCTATGGATTTGGCTGCTGTGATGACCAGCGGTGAATTTACTGATGTGACCCAAATGCTGAACAACCCGAGCTTCACGGGCAATTCCAGCGGTTGGTCTGGCACAAGCACAGGCTGGGGCTTTGATTGCGCCGAGGTTTACCAAGCATCTTTCGACGTATATCAAGAATTGACCGGCATGCCGAGCGGTTCTTACCATGTGTCATTGCAGGCGTTCCAGCGTCCGGGTTGGGCCGATGATTTCGCCGCAACTTGGGGCGATGAATCAACGCGCAAGATTTCTGCATACGCATACGCCAATGACGCACGCGCCGACTTCCCGCACCTCTTGGATTACCTGACGCCCGACACCGTCGGGTTCACCAGCGGCGGCTTCATCGCCTTGACGAAGGGACCGGAAGGCGTTGTAGGCCAGTATGTGGCCAATAACATGGAAAGCGCTGGCTACATGTTCACTTCAGACCCGAACAATTATAAGATTGAGTTCAACTGCTTCGTGGGTTCTGACGGCGTTCTTCGCGTGGGTGTGAAGAAGGACAGCTACACAGACGGTTCAGAAAATGGCACTTGGTCTATCTTCGACAATATCCAGGTTACTTATCTGGGTGCCGACAACTATGACGGTGCCAAGGATCTCGTGAACGAGGAAATCGCCCGCGCCCAAGAGGCATTGACGACCGACACGGTGGCCACCCAGACGGCCCTTGACACGCTGAACATTGCCATTGCGTACGCCAACAGCGTAGTAGATGCTCTGACTGAGGACACTTACAACAAGGCTGTCGACACGTTGCAGGCCGCCATCAATGGCTACAATGCCGACGTGACACTTGTTGCCAACCTGCACGCGAAGGCTGAGAACTTCGAAAACAAGTTGACGCGCACCGACACGCTCAGTTTCGTGGACTATCAGGACACTGAAGCCTTCATCGAACTGGAGAACGTGGTAGATGAGATTCTGAGGACTAAGTACGACGAAGCCGGCGTATTCGCCAGCGCTGAAGAGGTGGACAACTATTCTCTGCGCCTGGATGAACTGTTCGGCGCAATGACGGGCGCCGTCGTGGACTTCACGGGTGCTTCGAAGGACGAGCCGGTCGACGTTACGGGCTTGATCATCAACCCGAGCTTCCAGTGGGATACGCTGGATAGCCTTGGCAATGTGGTTTCTACTTCTTGCTCTTATGGCTGGACGAAGGAAGGTGCTGGTACCTTCACGGGCGGTTTGAACTATGAAATCTTCAGCGCCGACAGCAGCAGCATCAGCCAGACCATCAAGAACATGCCGGCCGGATACTACCGCTTGGTTTACAACGGCTTCTATCGTGGTGGTGGAACTAACGAAACGGCTTTGAACGCTCGCGACAGCGTTGAGCACAAGTTTGCCGAAGTATTCGTGACTTACGACAACGAGTTGTGGCGCGACACCGTTCAGACCATCTTGAACGTAATCCACGACACAAGATACTACGACGGCGGCGACGTATTCATCCCGGATACTCTCTTCCCGGATCGCACTGACTTGGTTTACTTCCTCGTTGTGAACAACGTGACGGGTGCTGATGCAGCCTTCAAGGATGGTAAGTACGTGAACGACCTGAGCTTCTACGTGGCCGAAGGCAAGGAGCCGACCATCGGTCTCTGGAAGACGGGCATGGTATCGAACGACTGGGTTTGCATCGACAACTTCCAGCTCTTCTACTTGGGCGACGGCGACGCGAACCGTCCGGACGACTTCACCGACGACGTGGAAGACGTGATAAGCGAAGGCACGGCCGAAGTGGTCAGCACCACTTGGGTAACCCTCGACGGCGTCAAGGTGAACGCACCGTCGCAGCGCGGCATCTACATCCGCGTCGACAAGATGAGCGACGGCACGTTGAAGACCACCAAGGTCTTGGTTCCGTGATTCAGACCCTCAACTCCTTAGGGAGTGACAGATAAGAACGGGGGGAGGCGAAAGCCTCCCCGTTTGCTGTATATGGGCTAAGGCAGCTTCGTTTTGTGTGCCCGTCCGTGTTTTCGTTTGCCCCGTTTCAGCGCTTCCTCGTTTCGTGTTCCCGTTCCGGCGTTCTTCCGTTTCGTGTGCTCGTTTCGGAGTTCTTTCGTTTCGGCGGGTTTGTAACCCGCCGCGGTTTAAATATGAGGGTCTCCAGACCCGTTTTTAAAAGATACCTCTTTGATGGCCGCCCCCCGTGCGTTCCGCTGTCTTCCCACAAAATAGAATAAGTTCTTTATCGGCGCTTTCGTTTCGGCGGGTTTGCAACCCGCCGCGGCTTAAATATGAGGGTCTCCAGACCCGTTTAGAAATACCTCTTTGCGGACCGCCCCGTGCGTTCCGTGGTCATCCAGCATAATAGGAATAAGTTCTTTATCGTCTTCCGTTTCGGCGGGTTTGCAACCCGCCGCAGCTTAAATATGAGGGTCTTCCGACGTGCTAAAAAATACCTCTTTGCGGACTGCCCGCGTTCCGCAGTCGTCCAACAAAAAAGGAATAGGTTTTTATCGGATTGAAAATCCTCATATTTAGCACCCTCGGGTTACAAACCCGAGGGAACGGGGCGGGAGAGAATGAGAGGCGGGGAACGGATGGGGAACGGAACGAAGGAACGAGAGTGAGGGAACGAGTGCGAGGGCATGAGAGGCGGGAACGGGATGGGGAAGGAGTGGGAAGCGGAACGAGGTAACGAGCCGTCCTCGTTTCGGCGTTTCCGTTTCTGTGTCCTCCCGTTTCGGCGTTTCTGTTTCGGCGGGTTTGCAACCCGCCGCAGCTTAAATATGAGGGTCTCCCGACCCGTTTAGAAATACCTCTTTGAGAACCGTCCCCGCATAGTTCGCCGTCTTCCAACAAAAAAGGAATAGGTTCTTTATCGGATTGAAAATCCTCATATTTAGCCCCCTCGGGTTACAAAACCCGAGGGAACGAGAGGGAGGGAATGAGAGGTGGGGAGCGGGATGGGGAACGGAACGAAAAAACAAGAGTGAGGGAACGAGGGCGAGGGGAGACATGAAGACGTGGTAACGGTTACAAATTCGAGGTGATGGGGCTGGCTTAAGGACAAAAGAGCATAGATTCTTCTGCGGTGTACTGAAAGAAAAAGGGGCGTGCCATGAGCGGCACGCCCCTTCCTTGGGAAATGGGAACGGAGGAACGGTTTTCGTCGAGGACGCTTGTCGTGCGCCCGGCTACATCGACGTGCCGCCGATGACGCCAAGGATGGCGCTGGCCACGGCGATGATGACGTTCAACACCCTGTTCCAGATGGTCTTGTTCATAGTCTTGGGGATTTAATCGGTGAAACATGCAGAGGGTTCCTCGGGGGCTCCCATGTAGAGCGCCCATCCCTCCTTGATTTGATGCATCACGGGCTTCGTGCCGCACTCCACCCGGCTCATGGCCGCCACGAGCGGCCCCATGTGTTCCGGCTTGTAGGGGTTGAGGCACTTGTCCGGGCTGAATCCCGTGAGGGTGCAGACGCGGCGGAGGTAGTCCTCCGTGTCGTTGCCATCCTCGGGCGGGGCCCACCGGCGTATGATTTCCTTCACGGTGCGCAGCCTGTATTTGTGGCAGTACGTTCGCAGCACGATGAATGCCGCGCGGTAGCCGTAGGCCATGCTCCTGAAGGTGAAGAACTCCGGGTCGGGCTGCCTTTCGGCCAGCCCTTGCCAGAGGTCCGCCGTGCGCCGGATGTTAAGGGGATTGCGGTTGCGCAATCCCCTTTGCTGGTTCAGTTTCTCCATTCGGCGGCGGTTTAGTTGCCCGTATTCTCCTGCCCGGTGGTGTCAGAGGCCTCCGTGTCCTCCTCTTCCTCCGCGAAGTCCACCCGCTCCAAGGTGAAGTCCTTCTTTGTCAAGGACATTGCGCTCTTGAGCTTGGTGTTGGGCGTGAAGCGGACGTGGAGCTTCTGCATGAACGACGTGTCGTAGGTCTCCGGGGTGGCGCTGCCCGTTCCGTTGGCCACGACGCGGAAGCTGCCGATGTCTCCCAGGTGGACGCGCCTGCCCTCCTTCAAGGCATAGATAATCTGTTCCTGCAGGGCCGAGAGCACGGCCAGGCAGTCGTGCCGCGTGACGGTACAGGTGGCGCTGATGCGCGTGGCCAGCTCGTCGATGCCGATGTTGGACATGTTGACGATGAGACCGTAATACTTGCCTTGCCCTTCCGGGTTGCGCGGGTCTTTGCGCTCGATGACTTTGTACATCATTTCTTTTTTCTTTTTTAAAGGTTTGTTGTCTTGTTTTTAGTTCTCTTGTCTTCCGGATGACGATGCAAAAGTACGCCGTGGCGGAATGAGGGTTGCAGGTTTGTGCCGTTTTGCGCAGGTTTGCCCCCTTTTCCGCCGTTTCGTGCAGGTCTGTGCAGGTTTCCGTTCTCTCCGGTCTGCGCTTTCATTCCCACTCCCCGAAGTCGTCCGCCCCGGTTTCCGGTTCGCCGAGGATGTTGATGATGGCCTCGTATTGCCTCGGGGTGAAATTGCGCTGCCAGCTTTTGAAGTGCAGGGCGGTGAGCTTGCCCCACAAGTCCCTTTCGGCACGCAGCACTTTGAGCAGCCGCCGTCGGGCATTGGGTTTCGAGGATTCAGGGAAATACAAGGCCGCCAAGGCCGTCACGTCATACTTGTTTGTTGCCATAGTGTTGATGTTTTATTGTTTATAATAGTCGGGTGTGTCTCATGGGCAGAGGCAAAAAACTGCGGGAATCCCTTGTCCCGTCGCGGCCCGGGGGGAGGCGGAACGATAAAATCTCATGGTTTTATTTGCTTGTCTTGCGTGAAATTCGTAATTTTGGACGATTTTTAAGCATTATGACATGAGGAATAAGTTGTTCTGCTTCACGGATATATTTAAAGAAACCCTATGGGGCGGCAAGCGCATTTTCCCCTTCAAGGGGCTGGCTCCGGCCGAAAAGCCTGTGGGCGAGAGCTGGGAGCTTTCCGGCATTCCCGGGCAGGAATCGCGGGTGGCAGGCGGATTTTATGACGGGCTCACCCTCACGCAACTGGCGGAGGTAGGGCGCGGGGCTTTGCTCGGGGAGGAGAACTTCCGGCGCTTCGGGACGAAGTTCCCACTGCTGGTGAAGTTCATCGACGCGGCACAGCCGCTTTCCGTGCAGGTGCACCCCGGCGACGAACTGGCGCAGCGACGCCATGGCTGTCAGGGCAAATCGGAAATGTGGTATGTCGTGGACGCAGCGCCGGGCGCTTACTTGCTCGACGGCTTCAGCCGCCAGGTGACGCCGGAAGAATATGCGGCGCGCGTGGCCGACCACACCTTGCCCGAAGTGCTCCGCCGCTACGAGGTGCGCCCCGGCGACGTGTATTACCTGCCTGCCGGGCGGGTGCACAGCATCGGCACGGGATGTTTCATTTGCGAAATACAGCAGAGCAGCGACGTGACTTACCGCATCTACGACTTCGGGCGCGTGGACAGCCAGGGACGTCCGCGGCAACTCCACGTGGAGGAAGCCAAGGAGGCCATCGACTATGCCGTGGTGCCGCCGGAGGAGCGGCGCGAGGTGGAGGAGAACGTGCCGGAAGAACTGGTGCGCTGCCCCTATTTCACCACGTCGGTCTATCGCCTGACGGAACCGATGACGTGCGACTATGCCGACCTGGACAGCTTCGTCATCCTGGTTTGCACGGAGGGCGCCTGCCGGGTGTCGTGTGGAGAAGAAGAGGTGCGGCTGGCGGCCGGGCATACGCTGCTGGTGGCGGCCGAGGCCGAGGGCGTGCGGCTGGAACCGGAAGGGCGCGCCACTTTGTTGGAATCTTATGTATAAACCAAATTTTTATAGAGAGACATGACTAAAAACTTAATGAAATGGTCCGCGGCTTTTGCGCTGTCGTGGATCTTGTTGGCTACTTCTTGTACGTCTTATAAAACCGTGCCTTACATGATGAACAGTGAGACCGTGAACCTGGACTCGAGCGCCGTGCTCTACGAAGCGCGCATCATGCCTAAGGACGAGTTGACCATCACGGTGAACTATCCCGAGGACGCCGAGGCAGTTGTGCCTTTCAACCTGACGGCCACCCCGGCATTGGGCCAAGGACGCAATATCCTGAGCTCGCAGCCCACGCTGCAGACCTTCCTCGTGACCAATGAAGGCACCATCAATTTCCCCGTCTTGGGCAAACTGGAGGTGAAAGGCAAGACGGTGAACGAGGTGGAGAATATGATTGCGTCCAAGATTGAGGGCACTTACCTGAAGAACCGGCCGGTGGTGACGGTGCGGTTGAGTAACTATAAGATTTCGGTGCTGGGAGAAGTGAACAGCCCGGGTACCTATACCGTGCCTTCGGAGAAGGTGTCCATCTACGGGGCGCTTGCCATGGCCAAGGACATGACCATCTGGGGACGACGCGATAACGTGAAACTCATTCGCGAGGATGCCACAGGGAAAAAATCCATCCACGAACTGAACCTGAACGATGCGAACATCATCAAGTCGCCTTATTTCTACCTGCAACAGAACGACGTGCTTTACGTGACGCCGAACAAGACGAAGTCGAAGAACTCCGATATCGGTTCAAGTACCAGCTATTGGGTAAGCTCCATCAGTATTTTGGTATCCATCGCATCGTTGGTGACCAATATCTTGAGGTAGCTATATATAGTAAGGTGTGGTCATGAACGGATTGCTTCCCTTGCCGATAGGCATACAGAGTTTCGAGCGTCTCCGCACCTCGGGATTCTTGTATGTGGACAAGACGGCATTGTTGTACCGCCTTGTGACGACGGGGCACTATTACTTCTTGTCGCGGCCGCGCCGTTTCGGGAAGAGTCTGCTGGTGTCCACGCTGGAAGCCTACTTCAAGGCCGGAAGGAACTCTTCAAGGGCCTGGCCATCGAAAGGCTGGAGAAGGAATGGGCCGTGCATCCGGTATTCCATCTGGACCTGAACACCCAGAAGTATGACGCGCCGGAGAAACTGGACCGCGTACTGAATGAATATTTGGAAGGTTGGGAACGGATTTATGGCCGTGAACCCTCCGAAGTGGACTTTTCCCGCCGTTTCAGCGGCGTGATTCGTCGCGCCTGCGAGCAGACGGGTCAAGGCGTGGTGATTTTGGTGGACGAATACGACAAGCCCATGCTGCAGGCCATCGGGAACGAGGAACTGCAGGCAAACTACCGCAGCACGCTGAAGGCATTCTACGGGGCACTGAAAAGCATGGACCGATATATCCGGCTGGGACTGCTCACCGGCGTGACGAAGTTCAGCAAGGTGAGCGTGTTCAGCGATCTGAATAGCTTGGAAGACATTTCGATGGACAGCCGTTACGTGGATTTGTGCGGCATTACGGAGAAGGAACTTCGGGTGAATTTCGGGAAGTACGTATGCGCTTTGGCTTCCAAGTACAAGATGTCCGAAGAGGCGGCCTATGCCCGGTTGCAAGAACTTTACGACGGCTACCATTTCACGGAAGACTCGGAGGGGCTTTACAATCCGTTCAGCCTGCTCAATGCTTTGGCCAAGCAGAAGTTTGGCAACTACTGGTTCGAGACCGGCACCCCGACCTATCTGGTGGAACTGCTCAAGCGCAGCCATTACGACTTGCGTAACCTGGTGCATGAGCACTCGGATGCGGCATCTCTGGATAGTATCGACACAGCCCAAACCGATCCCATCCCCGTGTTATACCAGAGCGGCTACCTGACCATTCATGACTACGATGCCGAATTTGGCGTCTATACGTTGGGCTTTCCCAACAAGGAAGTTGAAGCTGCTTTCATAAAGTTCCTTGTTCCTTATTATACGCCGGTAAGTTTGCGCGAGAGTTCTTTTGAAATCAGCCATTTCGTGACTGAAACCGTAAGGGCGACGTGGACGGTTTCTTCCGCCGCCTGCAAAGTTTCCTGGCCGACACGCCATACGAGCTGGCGCGCGAGCAGGAACTGCACTACCAGAACGTACTGTTCATCGTCTTCAAGCTGGTGGGACTGTACGTGCAGGCGGAATACCACACTTCGCAAGGGCGGGTGGACCTCCTGCTCCAGACGCCGGACTATGTGTACGTGATGGAGTTCAAACTGGAAGGGACTGCTGAGGAAGCCCTGCGCCAAATTGAGGAGAAGGGCTATGCCCCGCCCCTTCGCCTCGGACACCCGCCGCGTGTTCCGCATCGGTGTGAACTTCAGCCGTGAGACACGCAACATCGAGCGATGGTTGGTGGAATAGAATCTGGATCAGTCGGATCCGGATTTCCCGTTTGCGGGAAGTTTGGGCAAGTGGAGCGTAGTGCGACAATTTCTCTTGTGGAAACAAGTGGTCGCATTGCGCTCCACTTTTTGTTTTCTTGTGCGTGCGGCTTTGGGGAGGAAGGAAAAAAGACGACGGGTTAATTTAAAACTGTCCAAACACTCTTCTTTCTGGTAAAAATTTCATAACTTTGCGCCATTGGACCAACTATTAACAGCAAGATTAATTATGAGAAAAGTAGCATTGATTACCGGTATTACGGGGCAAGACGGTTCTTATCTGGCCGAGTTTTTGATAGAAAAGGGATATGAAGTGCATGGCATCATGCGTCGGTCTTCTTCGTTCAACACCGGCCGCATCGAGCATCTGTATCTGGATGAATGGGTGCGCGACATGAAGAAAAGCCGTCTGGTAAACCTTCACTGGGGGGACATGACGGACAGCAGTTCGTTGATCCGCATCATCAGCGACATCCATCCCACGGAAATTTATAACCTTGCGGCGCAGAGCCACGTGAAAGTGTCGTTCGACGTTCCGGAATATACTGCCGAGGCCGACGCCGTGGGCACGCTCCGCCTGCTGGAAGCCGTGCGCATCTGCGGTTTGGAAAAGACCTGCCGCGTCTATCAGGCATCCACGTCAGAGCTGTTCGGCAAGGTGCAGGAAGTGCCTCAGCGTGAGACAACGCCTTTCTATCCCCGTTCGCCCTACGGCGTGGCCAAGCAATATGGCTTCTGGATCACGAAGAATTACCGTGAGAGCTACGGCATGTTTGCCGTGAACGGCATCCTCTTCAATCACGAGAGCGAGCGCCGCGGCGAGACGTTCGTGACGCGCAAAATCACCTTGGCTGCCGCGCGCATCGTGCAGGGCTACCAAGACAAACTCTATTTGGGCAACCTGGATGCTCGTCGTGACTGGGGCTATGCCAAGGATTACGTGGAGTGCATGTGGCTGATTCTGCAGCATGAGACGCCGGAGGACTTCGTGATCGCCACGGGCGAGATGCACACCGTGCGCGAGTTCTGCACGCTGGCATTCCAATACCTCGGTGTGGAGCTTCGCTGGGAAGGCAGCGGCGTGGACGAGAAAGGTGTCGATGTGGCCACCGGCCGCGTGTTGGTGGAGGTTGACCCGAAATATTTCCGTCCGTGCGAGGTGGAGCAGTTGCTGGGCGACCCGACGAAGGCTAAGACGCTGCTGGGCTGGAATCCTACGAAGACGCCGTTTGCCGAACTGGTGAAAATCATGGTGGAGCACGACATGAAGTTTGTCAAGAAGTTGCACCTGAAAGCGCAGTTGGACAAGGAATAAGAAGCCTATGTTGGACAAGACAGCGAAGATATATGTGGCGGGACATCACGGACTGGTGGGTTCCGCCATTTGAATAACCTGATGCAGCGCGGCTACACCAATTTGGTGGGCCGTTCGCACAAAGAGTTGGATCTGTTGGACGGTGCGGCCGTGAAAGCCTTTTTCGACGCCGAGCAGCCCGAGGCCGTGGTGTTGGCCGCCGCCCATGTGGGAGGCATCATGGCCAACCTGCAATATCGTGCGGACTTCATCTACCAGAACTTGCAGATACAGCAGAACGTCATCGGTGAAAGTTTCCGCCACGGGGTGAAGAAACTGCTTTTCCTGGGCAGCACGTGCATTTATCCACGCGAGGCGCCCCAGCCGATGACGGAAGATTGCCTGCTTACATCGCCGTTGGAATACACCAATGAGCCGTATGCCATCGCCAAGATTGCCGGACTGAAGATGTGCGA
>VOFD01000887.1_pt1 | contig 50001 bp, 51 predicted proteins | sample 5384101 | NCBI WGS metagenome assembly VOFD01 (sample SAMN12384723, study PRJNA508395) | human gut metagenome | isolation source: healthy gut C | host: Homo sapiens
CAATCTTGACATCGGGCAAGAGGTTCTGTGCCTTCAGCACCCGGACGGTAAACGTACACTTCTCATTCAGACGATACACCCAATCGCTATGGTCGGGTGAAACGACTACACGGATCTCATTGCCGCGTATCTGCGCCGTCACAGCACATACACACAGCAGACATAAAAATAAGGAAAAAACTCTTTTCATGATATCAGATATTAGTATTAATCATTGGTGCAAAAATAGGCACTTTCAATGAAGAATACCAATACTTTTTTATCATATCACCAGCTTCTTTTTCCGATAATTCTCACGGAATTCCTTCGGCGAGCATCCCTTCTTCCGCTTGAACATACGATTGAAATTGGACAGATTGTTGAAGCCGCAGTCATAGCACACCTCTGCAATAGTACGCGTGGAATCTACCAACATACGCGTGGCAAAGCCCAGACGGATATCAATAATGTAGTCGGAAAGCGTCTTGCCGGTGCGCAGGCGAAAGAAACGGCTGAAAGAGACCGGGGTCATGCCCACCATATCGGCCAATGAAGCCAACCGGATATCCTCCTGATAATGGGTGGAAATGTATTTCTGCACCTTCTGTACCCGGCGGCTGTCAGAGAAAGTCTCTATCTTGGCAAACGAAGAACTGGACAACACCCGAGCATTGTCATAGAGGGAAAGTTCGTAAAGGATACGGAGAAAGTTCATCACGGCATAAAAGCCCTGCTCCTCGGAAGCCAGCTTATCCAGCCAGGATAAACTCACCCGGTTCTACAATCTTCTTCATCTTTTTATCATAGAAAGCCAGTTTATCGGGAGTGATCTTAAAGTTCACGACCTGACTTTCGCCGGCTTTCAGCGATACGCGGGCAAAGTCTTTCAGCTCCTTCACCGGACGGGTGACGCTACTGAATTTATCACGGATATACAGTTGCACGATCTCCACTCCATCACGGTCGCCCGTATTCGTAACTTTTACACTCACATCCACCGTGCCGTCCTTAGTGATTTCTTTCTGTGCCAATTTCAGGTCATCATATTTATATGTAGTATAAGAAAGACCGTGACCGAACGGATAGAGCGGAGTGCTTGGCTTGCCTGCCGCATAAGGATGGAAGTATTGTGACGGCTTATGGTTGTATATCATCTGCAACTGACCTACGCTATGAGGAATCGTAATAGCCAACTTGGCTGACGGATTCACCTTACCATACAGAATTTCGGCCACTGCCTGCCCTCCGTACATCCCCGGTGCCCATGCTTCTACGATAGCGGGAAGATTTTCGGCCGCCCACTGCACACCGAGAGGACGTCCGTTCACCAAAATAAGAATAGTCGGCTTACCGGAAGCGGCCACTTTCTCTATCAACTCGTTCTGCAAACCTACCAAGTCGAGATCCGACCGGTCGGTATCTTCACCGTCCGTACGGTCGTTCCAACGGAAACGCATCATATATTCGCCTGCCACTACAATATTGAGATCAGCACTCTTGGCACGTACAGCAGCTTCAGCCACTTTCTTCGGATCCATGTTGCGAGGGTCCCAACCTTGGTCTACAAAATCAAACTGAGTATCGGGAGCAATCATCTTCAGACCTTCCAGGATGGTAGTTACGTTTTCATCTTTCTCAGGAGCACTCCAGTCACCCAAGATATTCTGGTCGTCGGCATTGATACCGGTCACCAGGATCTTCTTATATCTGGAAGCGTCCAGAGGAAGTACACCGTCATTCTTCAATAATACAATGCCATTGCGGGCAGACTCAAGAGCCGTTGCACGATGCTCATCGCAAAGGCGCACTTTCATGGTTTCGGCCTCATCGGCATAAGGTTGTTCGAAAAGGCCGAGACGGAATTTGATATCCAGTATGCGGCGTACAGACTCGTCAATACGGGATTCTGGGATACGCCCCTCCCTCACTAATTCCACTACCATTTCGTTCCAGTGGATACCATGCATGTGCATGTCCATACCTCCCATAATAGACTGATAAAAAGCTTCCTTCAGATTTTCGGCAGTAGCATGCAAGTCATGGATATGTTCAATATCCATCCAGTCGCTGACTACGAATCCGGGGAAGTTCCATTCGCCACGCAGGATGTCTTGCATCAACCACTCATTGCTATGACAAGGAATACCGTTCAGCTCATTGTGGGCAGTCATCAGAGACATGGCTCCCGCCTTCACTCCTGCCTCAAAGGGAGGGAAGAAAACTTCACGAAGTGTACGCTCTGACAAATCAGTGGGAGAACCGTTCGTTCCGTTGATGGGTTCACTGCCACCGACGAAATGCTTGATACAAGCCAATACATCTTCGTTGCCATTCAAATCGCCTTGATAACCTTTCACTGACTGTACGACCAGCAAAGTGACCAGATAAGGATCTTCACCATACGTTTCGCCAACACGTCCCCAACGGGCATCGCGGGCAACTTCCACATTCGGATTAAACGTCCAGTGCATGTTCATGGCACGCATTTCCTTCGCTGTCTGCCGGGCTATCTTATAGGCCATCAGCGTATCAAAGGAACAGGCAAGATTGATGTTGGTGGGATATACCGTATTATCCGGCGCATTGGCATTGCCATGGATGGCATCGATACCGAATATAATAGGTATCTGCAAGCGGCTCTTCATAGCGAGAGATTGCAGATAGTTGGCTTCTTCAATGGTCAACACATGCAGAAAAGAACCGATCAAGCCTTCTTCCGTCCACTTCTCTATATCTTTCTCCGTAAAGCCGGGATAGAAAGCATTTGCCGTATTATTCTTCAATTCTTCTTCGGTCATCACGGCACTGTTTGCCTTGATATGTTCCACACCGACGAACTGGTTCATCTGACCTACTTTCTCCTCCAGAGTCATTCTTTTCAAGAGATCTTCTACCCTGTCCTTTACAGGTGCGGTAGAGTCTTTATACACTTCCTTCTGGCTTCCGCCGCAGGAACACAAACAAGCTCCGATTGCCATAGTTGCGATTATTTTCTTCATTATTATTAGGGTTTTGAGGGAAAGTTGACAAGGGGACGAGTTGACAAGGGGACAAGGTTCCATGCGGCATAGGAGCATTGCGCAGCCCCTTGTCCCCTTGTCAACTCGTCAACTGGTTTCCTTCCTTTCTTTCCCGTTACCCCCGCAAAGATAGCGCTCTCCGGAAACTTCCGGTAACATTTTCTTATCCAATTATAGTATAATTTGTTTCCAGTCGGGGCATCTGTTGTAATCCGCTCACTTTTAGACAAAGAAAAACGGTCTTTTCCGGAGAAATTGCCTATTTTTGTTTCCCGATAAAAGTACATTTCTCACTTAAACTGAATGATATGATAAACCCCATTTACTCTCCCGATTCCAAGCGGTATGACAACGGCATGAAATTCCGCCGTTGCGGGCAAAGCGGCATATTGCTGCCCGAAGTTTCTTTAGGTTTGTGGCACAACTTCGGAGATGTAAACACACTTCTCCTATTCGCAGGCAATGGCACATTACGCCTTCGACCAGGGTATCACGCATTTCGATCTCGCCAATAACTATGGCCCGTCCTACGGTTCCGCCGAAGAGACTTTCGGAATGATTATGAAGAAATCCTTCATGCCCTATCGGGACGAACTATTCATCTCCACCAAGGCCGGACACGATATGTGGCCCGGTCCTTACGGTGAATGGGGTTCAGGAAATATCTGATGAACAGTCTTAATCAGAGCCTGAAACGGATGAACCTGGATTATGTGGACATCTTCTATTCCCACCGTTACGATCCGGAAACTCCACTCGAAGAAACATTGCAGGCGCTTGTGGACATCGTGCGCCAAGGCAAGGCCCTGTATGTGGGTATTTCCAAATACCCGAAAGAAGCAGCCGAATTCGCATACCGCTATCTGGCGGAGAGGGATGTACACTGCCTGCTCTATCAGGGCAGATACAATCTCTTCAACCGCGAACCGGAAGAAGAAGGTATCCTGCAACAGGCACGCGAAAACGGTACCGGTTTCATTGCCTTTTCACCGCTGGCACAAGGCCTGCTGACCAACCGTTATCTGAATGGTATCCCCGAAGATTCGCGGATTGCCAAAGGTGGATTCCTGAAGAAAGAAGCGCTGACAAAAGAAGTGCTCAATAGAATAAAGGCACTGAATGAAGTGGCTGCCCAACGCGGACAGACTCTCGCCGAAATGGCGTTGGCATGGGTGCTGAAAGATGAAATGGTCACTTCGGTCATTATAGGTGCAAGTTCCGTAACCCAACTGGCAGATAATCTGAAAGCCATAGAAAATACAAAGTTCACAGCGGAAGAGTCGGAAACGATCCAACGGATACTGGACTAAAAAGTATTAGAAAGGAATAAAGGTGATTAGGATTTAGTGATAAGTGATTAGCACCATTCAGTATATTATTTTTTAGACGCGGATAACGCGGATTTAAAAGGCTGCGCTATAAAAAAGATCCGCGTCATCCGCGTCATCCGCGTCTAAAAGATTATTTATCATTTTGTTCATAACCCGATAAAAAAGAATAAAAGGTTACCGAAGGATATTCTGTTACTCTATTGATAATCAGCAAATAGTATTTACCAATAGTTTACTGAAATATGTAAAAGCATTTACCACTGTATGTAACGACACTTCCCCCTTATTGTAACGACATTTACCTCGATATGTAACGAGCTTTACCTCGGTGTGTAAATAGAGTCACCGTGTAGAGTCAACACAGTTACCATTTGGGGTAAACTGAATTTTCATGAAAGGAAACAGCTGTGGACTTATAGCCTGTAAAATACCGTCTATGCACCTATTCCCCCAATTCAGAGCGCCCCGTTTTTCTGCAAAAGATTAAAATTTAACATACCTCCTTCTGAACCTTTTATTTTTTATCTTGTTCATGTACCAAAAGCCTGAGGTACCAGGGCAGGATTTTTATATTTAACCTAAACATTATAAAAGTATGAAGAAATTAATTCCCCTATTATTGGTGGTCTTGACTTTCGCAGCCTGCGAAAAAGACCCTGACATGGATAAGCTGGACAATAATTATCTGGTTTATACCAACTATGACACGAAGGCGGATTTCAAAACCTTCGAAACTTATTACTTGCCGGACAGCATTCTGGTCATCGGTGATAAGGAAAACGCCGAATACTGGAAAGATGAGAATGCCCAGGAAATTCTGCAAGCCTACGCTACCAATATGAACAATCGCGGTTTTGTCCGTGTAGACGATCGTGAAGAAGCCAACCTCGGTTTGCAGGTCAGCTACATCAGAGCACTTACTACTTTAATGACTACGGACGTCCCGAATGGTGGTGGAACTACCCGGGCTACTGGGATGCACCTTACTGGGGTAACTGGGGCGGATGGTACTACCCGTATGCTGTGAACTTATACATATAGCACCGGTTCATTCATCACCGAGCTTGCTCAACCTGGAAGCCACTCAAGGCGAAAAGGAAAAATTGCCCATACTTTGGACAAGCTACATGAGCGGATTGCTTAGTGGTTCTACAGCTGTAAACACTAAATTGGCCATTGAAGGTGTGAACCAAGCCTACACTCAATCTTCTTACCTTACTAATAAGTAATTGTTAGTAGTAAATAGTTAAGTAGAGAGGTACAGCCTGAAGTATCTCATAACTAAAAACAATAACAAAGTATGAAAACAATAAAATATCTTTCTATAAGAGTACTGGCAATCACTGCCCTGGCTCTCGTCTTCGCCATGCCGGCAAAGGCACAATTGACCGATAACGGTTATGCTAATATCGATTGGCAATTCAACTTCCCCTGAGCAACCATTTCGCTGATAAAGCCAGCGGATGGGGTATGAGTTTTGAAGGTGGTTACTATGTGACTCGAACATTGCTCTTGGTGCCTTCCTGGCCTACCACAGCAACCACGAATACTTCGGTCGTCAGACACTTCCCGTAGGTGAAGGTGGTAGCATCAATACTGACCAACAGCACACTTTGTTCCAGTTGCCTTTCGGCCTTGCCGGACGTTATACTTTCGACCGCGGTAGCGCTTTCCAACCTTACGTTGGATTGAAAGTAGGTCCTCAATATGCCGAAATCAAATCTACTTTCAATGTGTACGAAGCTAACAAGAGCACCTGGGGCTTCTACGTATCACCGGAAATTGGTATCAACATCTACCCATGGGCCTATGGTCCGGGTCTGCACGTTGCCGCTTACTATAGCTACGGCACGAACAAGGGTGACTTGTTCACATACAGTGTAGATGGTTTGAGCAACTTCGGTCTACGCCTGGGTATTGCATTCTAACATAATTTGCATTGCAACACAATAAGTTTGACTGGTATTAATTGATTGTTTCAAGACGTGAAAAAGGGAATAACCGGCCGCGTGAGCGGGGCTATTCCCTTTGTAGTTACGAACTACAAGATACAAGCTACAAGTTGCTGCGCTATGTTTACGAACAATTATGCCGCATGGCACTTGTAGCTCGTAGCTTGTAACTCGTAATTATTTCACCGCCTGATACATCACTTCCTGTATCCGTGTACGAATATCCATCTTCATCAGTTTCGTATTCCATACATTGGGATAAATGCGATTACACAGGAAGACATAAACAAGGCCGTTCGTCGGGTCTACCCAGGCACAAGTACCCGTAAAGCCGGTATGACCATAGACGGTAGAAGGGGTAGCGGCAGCGCATGGGCTCTTTGCCGGATTCTGACGGTCGGGCTTATCAAATCCCAGCCCCCGACGGCTGATGCGTGAAACCGTAGTAGTAAATACACGGCAAGTCTCCGGACTCAGATAGCGCTTGCCATCCAGTTCACCCCCATTCAGCAACATCTGATAAATTCGCGCTACTTCCGTTGCATTAGAGAATAATCCGGCATTACCCGATACACCACCCTGGAAGGCTGCCGACTCATCATGTACAAAGCCCTGAAGAACGGTCTTCCGCAAAGAAAGGATCAAAGGAAGAAGGTATAATTTCGGCTTTCGACAGAGGAGCATGGCTACCGGAAACAATGCCGGCATAAGCCGTTCCCGCAGTAGCTGCACCTCGCAGCGGCAGGTATCCGGTACGTTTCAGTCCCATCGGAGCATAGAACTCCTGCTCCAGAAAAGCATCCATCGACATTCCCGTACGCGCTTCCACCAACTGCTGCAACAGGATAAAGCCGACACAACTATACCGATAGCGCCGGTCGCGCAACGGAGCTCCTATAATCTTTTGCCGATATGCCTCCTTGAAGGAGCGATTCAACCACAAGCTATCAGAAACCTGCAATGTATGCTCCGCCGTGCGTACTTTGGATGTCAGCCCCTTCTGGAACTTGAACTTCGGGTTTGCCCAAGTACGTACACCGATCTGTGCAGAATGTGCGGCATCGGGCTTTGCCTTGAAAAAAGAGTCCCTTCATAACTTTCCTTATCGATAGCTTCCAGATAGAACAACAACGTGGAAGGCAATCCGGACTCATGCAACAGTAATTGCCGGACAGTAATATCCTTTTTATCCGTATCCTGAAGCCAAGGCAGATAGTCCGACACACGGTCAGTAAGATTCAGACGCCCTTTATCATACAGTTTCATGACGGCAAGCAGCGTTGCCGTAGTCTTTGTCAGCGAAGCAAGATCGTAAACATCCGTCGGGGATACCGGCAAAGTAGCACCCGGAGTAACGGATGCAGAAAGTCTATTGGCAGAAGTGCTAGGCCAGGTATGCGTTCCGAATGCCTTATTATACATTTCCTTTCCATCTTTCAATATCACGATCTGGCAACCGGGATAGGCACCTTCCTTAATTCCTTCTTTCGCAATCTCATCGATACGGGTCAGCAGACGAGAATTCACTCCATACTCATCGGGCACAAAGTGGAGTGGTGTCTTCGGAGTAATAACCTGCCCCGTACCTGTGGCAAACAAATTGCTGATGCTTGCCGAAAGACGTCCGTCGGCTGTCGCATCTCCATAAAGTATTTTGGCTGTCCGGCACTGCACATCATCTATCGAAGAATGTGCCAATACTACGGCGTCCGCAGCAGACACTGCCCGGCGTATCTGCAACATCTGCTTACCGGGAATAAAAAAGCAGATAAACCGCCGGCACATCGTGAGTAAACTCGGCAAAGAATGGTTGGTAGGGTGCCAGACGATGTTCCGTGACGCAGACAAGAATACGTTTATATTGCGACAATGAATCACGCAACAGTTTGCGTGCAGCAGGCTGCAAGTCTTTCTTCAGCTGAAAGACGGTGGGACTTCCTTTCGTCCCGGCGGAATTTATATATCCGGAGAGTTCTTTCAGGAACGGCTGTACCTCTTTCGCATCCCCCACATTGAGCACTGCTACTTCACGAGTATCCGCATCCAGCGGAAGTACATTGTTCTTATTTCTCAGCACAGTGATCGCTTCCTCGTTCAGACGCCGTATCAGATCACGCGTATGTGCCGTATTGATACGGTTTCCCAAACCGGAAAGACGGACAAAAGGTTTCTTCGACAATCCGAGAGCATATTTATAGGTAAGCACTTTCCGACACTTCGTTTCGATCTCCGCTTCTGTCAACTCACCGCTCTTCACGGCATCCAGTATAGCTTCCACCTCTTCCTTTATCCGCCGGGGAACGAGCAACAGGTCGTGCCCCGCCTGCAATGCCTGCAAGCAAATACTCGTGTTATTGGCAGATACTCCCTTCATGGCAAGTGCATCCGTAAACACCAACCCTTTGAACTGCATCTCCTGCGTCAACAAATCATGCACCACTTTGCGCGAAAGCGAGGAAGGTACTCCTCGTTTCGGCTCAAGCACCGGCACTTCCAAATGTCCCACCATCATACCGGACAGTCCGGCCTGAATCACCTTTCTGAACGGATAAAGCTCCACACTGTCCAGACGTGCACGCGAAAACGACAGCTTCGGCAATGAATGATGCGAATCCACATCCGTATCTCCATGACCGGGAAAATGCTTGCTTACAGAAAGTACACCGCCATCTTCCAGTCCACGTGCATAAGCTATCACTTTATCCGCCACATTGAACGGACTTTCACCGAAGGAACGGGTATTGATAACCGGGATTCTTGGGATTGATATTCACATCCGCTACGGGAGCAAAATTCACTTGCACCCCCAGTTCACGGCATTGGCGGGCCACCTCGCACCCGTACCCATAGAGCAGGCTGTCGTTTTGTATACAGCCCAGAACCATATTTCGCGGAAACACCGGTGTACCCCGCAAACGCATGGAAAGTCCCCACTCACCGTCGAAGGTAATCATCGGAATATCCGCCATTTTCTGCGCTTCATTAGTCAGTGCCACCTGGTTTTCCATTAAACCACCGGAAAAAAGCAGGCCACCCACTTTGTAGTCGTCCACTACTTTGCGCAACAGGTCGCGGTTTGCTTTATCCTGTTGGGGGGCAATGGTATAAATGAATAGCTGTCCGATACGTTCTTTCAGACTCATCTTGTTGAGCACTGAGTCCACCCACTGCCGGCAGCGGGCATCATTGGTAAAGGGACGCATCAGGATAGGTTCAACAGGCGTAACAGTAGATTGCGGTGCCGGTAAGCGATGTGTCTGAGCATCAAAACGGGCACAACAACTGAATAGTATCAAGAGGAATAGGAATAGTTTCTTCATTATTATCTATACATTAAGGCTACCAAAGTTATAGTATTTCAAACACAAAGACACGGAAAACACAGAGTTTTTTTCGACTAATTAGTAAAAACGCTGTATTTCCCGTGTCTCCCGTATTTCTATGTTCCAGCTATTTCAGACTTTTATAAATCGCCTCCTGTATATCCGTGCGAATATTCATTTCACCCAATTTCGTATTCCACACATTGGGACACAGGCGGTTACTGAGGAAGACGTACACCGTCCCGTGTTCTGGATCCACCCAGGCGCAAGTCCCCGTGAAACCGGTATGCCCATAAACGGCAGCGGTAGCAGAAGCAGCACAAGGACTATTCTTCAAATCCTTCAGATTAGGTTTGTCGAAGCCCAATCCCCGGCGGCTGATAGCGGAAGTTTCCGTAGTGAACAGGCGGCAGGTCGCTTCGCTCAGATAGCGTTTACCGTTCCATTCGCCACCGTTCAATATCATCTGATAGATTTTAGCCACTTCGGAGGCGGTGGAGAAGAGACCGGCATTACCGGATATGCCACCCATGCAGGCAGCAGCCTCATCATGCACATAGCCACACAAGTCCTGACGACGCAGGAAGTCGTTTGCAGCCGTAGGCATTATCTCTTCTTTGGAGTATTTCTGCAAAGGCAGGTACATTGTACGCTGCAAGCCCATAGGCGCATAGAACTCCTTAGCCAGATAGAGGTCCATCGGCAACTTGACAATTGACTCTACCACCTGTTGCAGCAGGATAAAGCCGAGATCACTGTACACATACCGCTTACTGTCCATTTCGCAACGGGCAATCTTTTGCAGGATGGTATTCTTAAAGCTCTTATTCAACCACATCTTATCAGCTACATGCAAGTTGTAAACCGATGATTCTTTCTCCGACACCAGTCCTTTCTTGAACTTGAAATCCGAACAATAATAGCTATGTTCGCTTACCCGCGTGCGATGCCATTCATCCACCCAACTTTGGGCATACGGTCCATGCACGGAGTTTGGGTCGATAGCCTCCAGATAGAAACGAATATAAGGCGGCAGGCCAGACTCGTGAAGAAGCAAGTCCTTAATCGTAATATTCTTCTTATTCGTACTTCGCAGAAAAGGTAAGTATTGGGAAGCCTTATCCGTCAGTTTCAACTTGCCACCATCATAAAGTTTCATCACGGCAAGCAGCGTTGCGGTAGTCTTTGTCAGAGAAGCCAGGTCGAACAGATCCGTAGGACGCACAGCAGTGGTATCCTTATCGGAATGTATACCGAAGCATTTATCATACACCGTCTGACCGTCTTTCAGCACCAGCACCTGGCAGCCGGGATAAGCTCCGGCAGCCAGTCCTGCCCGCACGATAGCATCAATGCGATGCAACTCATTGGACTTCATCCCCAAATCCTCGGGAATAATACTTCCCGGCTTCATCCCCGGAGTGATCACACTTCCCTCACCGGCCTGATAAAGACTTCCGATACTCATGGAAAGTTTGCCTTGGGCAGGCACTTTGGCAAAGATGACACCTGCCACATACTGTTGGATATCCGCTTCAGAAGAATGTCCCAGCACTACGGCGCTGGCTTGGTTCAAAGCAGGCTCTAACGGTTGCATTCCACGATAAGACGTAAAGAAAGCATATACCAGCGGCACGGACAAGTCCAATCCCGCCAGGAAATCGGCATAAGCAACCACATCGGCATCTTTTCCCGATACGCTGACCACTATACGCCGATAGTCCGCCAACTTACGCGCCAGTTCACGGCGGCCATCTTCCGACATTTCTCTTGTCAAACGAAAACACTCCATAGGAACAGGAGATAATTTCTTCATCTCATCCACAAAAACACTGTCTTTGCCTTCGCCTATACTCAGAAGAGCAATAGGAGCACCACCGACCGGTGTCAAAGGCAATATCCCGAAATGATTGCCAAGCACCGTAATGGAGGCTTGGCGCAACCTGGTTACCAGAGCCTTCGCCTCATCCGTATGGATACGATAGCTCATTCCGCTAACTTGTAACTGCGGGCGTGGCTGGCGCAAGCCTAACAAATATTTATAAGTAAGTATCTTACGGCATTTCGCTTCCACTTCTTTCTCAGAGAGAACGCCCTCTTTCACAGCACTTAGCACTTCCTGCACAGCGTTTGCTGTGTTGTACTGCACCAGTACCATATCATTTCCGGCAAGTAAAGCTTTTGTAGTAAGCTGGGGCACAGACGAGACACCTTTCATATCCAGCGCATCCGTAAACACCAAGCCCTGAAAACCCATTTCATCTTTCAGTAATCCCGTCACTACATTTCTGGAAAGTGAAGATGCCGTTTTGGCGTCCGGTTCCAAAGCAGGCACCTGCAAATGACCTACCATCACACCGCCCAATCCGGCACGCACCATTTCGCGGAACGGATACAGCTCGACGCTATCCAAACGTTCACGATTATAGTAGAGCACCGGCAGTCCCTTATGCGAGTCCACGTCCGTATCTCCATGACCGGGAAAGTGTTTGCTTACGGACAGCACGCCACCACTTTCCAACCCACGACTGTAAGCCAACACCTTTTCGGCTACTTTCTTCGGATCTTCACCGAACGAACGAACATGAATCACCGGATTCAAAGGATTGGTATTCACATCCGCATCAGGTGCAAAATTGACATGCACACCCAATTCACGAAATTCCCGTGCCACCTCACGTCCGTATTCATAAATCAACTGATTGTCTTCAATGCAGCCCAGAGCCGCATTCTTTGGGAAATAGGGCGTACCTTCCAGACGCATGGAGAGCCCCCACTCACCGTCAAAAGTGATCATAACGGGAACTTTGGAGTTCTTCTGCGCAATATTCGTCAGTATTGCCTGTTCTTCCGGCGTACCTTCGGCAAAGAGCAGACCTCCGATCTTATACTTCTTCACAAGATCACGTATCTGCTTCTTTTTCTGCTTATCCGCCTTGGCCGGGAAGGTGGTGACAATCAACTGCCCTACTTTCTCTTGCAGGTTCAAACTGGAAAATACGGAATCTACCCACTGTTTGCAACGTGCATCTGCCGCTGAAGGTAGAAAAGGGGCTTCTGCCTGGGCATGAAGCAAGGATGTGCCACCCATAAAAGGATAGCCAACAACAAGAGAATTGTTCTCTTCATTTTATTATGTATTACTTAGATGATGGTTGGGCTTCTTCTTCTTCTGTAAGTGTCAGTTTCAACATTCCCACATAAATTCCACTTTTTCCTGTATGCATCACAGGTACATTCTTACCGTCTTTATTCAAATAAATAGCAGGCTCTTTCATGAAAGTATGGGTATGTCCGCCCAATATGGCATCAATATTATTTGTTTTCTGTGCCAGTTCTTCGTCACAAGGAGCACCTTTAAGCTGATAACCCAGATGCGACAAGCAAATAACGACATCACAACCTTCCTGGTTCTTCAGCAGATCCGTCGTCTTCTGTGCCACTTCTATCGGATCATTATAAACCACACCTTCACATTTATCGGCTTGCACCAATCCTTCCATCTTCGGAGCAAGACCAAAGACACCGATCTTCAATCCATTGCGGCTGAAAGTAGTATAAGGTTTCACCAGTCCTTCCAACACCGTACCTGTTACGTCATAGTTGGCACATACCACTGGGAAGTTTGCCATACGGAACAGACGTGCCATATTTTCCAGACCGAAATCAAACTCATGATTACCAATCGTCATGGCATCGTAACCCATAAGGTTCATCATCTTGACTTCTACTTCTCCCTGGAACAGATTATAGTAAGGAGTTCCCTGAGAGATATCTCCACAGTCGAACAGCAACAGATCAGGGTTCACCTTGCGTGCCTCTTTAATAAAGGTGGCCCGGCGCACGGTTCCGCCCATACCGGCATAGCGGTCGGCAGCATTTACGGCAATGGGCTCAATGCGGCTATGTGTATCACTTGTTTGCAGAATCACCAATTGCTTGGTTTTCTGTGCAGAGTCGGGAGTCAGCAGACAAAGGGGGTCCTTGGAGATTTCCCGGATAGATTGTTGTGCTGATGACGGAAGAAGGCAGCAGACTGCCAACATTAAAAGAATATATCGTTTCATGATTTCTGATTTATGAATTATGATTTATTTTCTCGGTGAGCAGGATTACTCATCTTTCACAGTTACTCTACCTTCCAGACGCGAAGTGATCTTCTTTCCGGCAGCAGTTTGACGTTCCACATAGTCCATGAACAGGCCGCGCAAAGTGGCTCCGTCCGGACATTCCCGTTTCTCTGCCTGAGGCAAAGCAGTCATCCCGTCGTTTCCGTCAGCCAGATAGTCGATTGTAGCAATCGTATAGAGTTGATCGTCTTCTATCGGATGCCCGCCAACCGTACCTTGCAGCAATTTCCCGTCTTTCGTAATCAGAAGCTGTACTCCACTGATACCTTCACCATGACGCACAGCGATATTATTAAACAGTTCTTTCAGATAGACTCCCTTCATTGTTAATACACAAAGGGAATTTTCGAAAGGTAATATCTCATAGATATTTTCGGTAGTGATAGGGCCTTCTGTCAGTACATTACGCAAACCACCCATATTTATCAGCCCCATATCGGCAGGCTTGCCCAGCACTTGTGCGGCAGCATTGCGCAATACATCCGCTACCAGATTGGAAAGCAAACTCTCCGGAGCTCCTTTATCCATACTCATTTCCGCAGTACCCACCACACGATACATGATACTGTCAACTTTTGCCTTATAAGGAGCAAGCAGTGCCACCGCTTCAGCATCCGGGTTCACATCCCAAGTAGAGTCAATCGCCACCATGGTTCCCTCTGACTTCGTCACCTTATATGCAGAAGTACAAGAACTTAGCAGGAATATAACTGCCAGAAATACACCGGGAATAAATTTCAAAGTTATTCTTTTCATTTTGTTCGGGTTTTTAAATTGCTACAAATATAACGAATAGTCTTTCTTATCCTGTCCTGACGGAAAGAAAAAAGATGAACTTTTTCGTTTTCAGACACATTTTTTAAGTTTCGGGATATTTCGACATTAAACGGCTTACACAACTTCTGACTGTACCCGAGATGCACTTGCTCCGTACCAAGTCCGGGATTTCTTCGGTCAGAGGTACTTCTGAGCGAAGAAGGTACGGAGCAAGTACGGTTGAGACACAGTTATGGCGGGGCATGAACAATACAATGATTCATTCACTATGCTAAACCGAGGGTGCTTCCCAGTACGACTGAAGATATCTCCCACTACGACTGAAGGTACCTCCCACTACGACTGAAGGTACTTCCCACTACGACTGAACAGGTGTTTCACTACGACTGATCATGATGGAACACCAAGTTTCTTGTCACACAGGTGGTTACGGGACATATGAACTTTGGTTTGCTCTTCTCTGTAGGGTTATGAGTTAAATGATAAATAATCTTTTAGACGCGGATGACACGGATGACGCGGATCTTTTTTTATCCACTTTTATAGCGCAGCCTTTTAAATCCGCGTTATCCGTGTCATCCGCGTCTAAAAAATAATATACCGAATGGCGCTTATCACTTATCACTAAACACGAATCACTTTTTGTTCTTTTCTATTCCGTTATGAATCAGCTACCGACTACAAGCTACAAGTGCCTTTCGGAACATAGCGCAGCAACTTGTAGCTTGTAACCGGTAGCTCGTAACTTTTCCGATATGATCCCAATTCAACTCCTGATGATTCGCATAAATAATAAACCACCTAAACTCACGTTATTTAAATTATACGTAAGTTCCGCATATAGCCTTTCAGGCTGACATATATGCAAAACTTTAAAAATATACCTATATTTGAATTCCGAAAGTAATATAAAAGACAGGCAGATACATGGAAATAAGTGTGGCAACCGATCAGGAATGGCATATAATCCGCTACTCAGCAGGAGATAAAGAGCGCTGGGACCGCTTCGTGCGCCGCTCCAAAAACGGTACGTTCCTCATGCAGCGTGACTATATGGATTATCATGCCGACCGTTTCCAGGATTGTTCCCTAATGATCTTCTGTAACCGGAAGTTAACAGCCCTGTTTCCCGGTAATCTTTCCGGCAATTGTTTCTATTCCCATCAAGGACTGACGTATGGCGGAATGCTCCTTTCTCCTTCCATCACCCTGCAACAAGTAGAAAGCGTATTTCATGCCGCACTCGATTATCTGCAGAAGGAATGCAGTGTGCAGTCGATAGTCTATCGTGCTATTCCACATATCTATCACCGCTATCCTGCAGAAGAAGACCTTTATGTCCTCACCCGGCTGGGTGCAACCCTTGTGGCACGGAGCATCTCATCCGTCATTCCACTGGACGACCGCCTGCCTTTCCGTACTCTCCGCCGTCGCCAACTGAAGAAAGCCCTGGCATCCTCACTGACGATTGCAGAAGATGAAGACTTTGCTTCTTTCTGGCCGATACTGGAAGAAAACCTGCACGAACGATACGGTGTCTCTCCCGTACATTCACTAGAGGAGATTACCCGTCTGCACAGCAATTTCCCCCGCCAGATTTCCCTTTTCCGTGTATGCGATGGAGCCGAAACATTGGGTGGATGCATTGTGTATGAGACTGACGAAGTAGCCCACGTGCAATACATCGCAGCTTCCCCACGCGGAAAGAAATGCGGTGCGCTCGACCTGCTTTTCCACCAATTAATATACGACCGTTATGCGCAGAAGCGATACTTCGACTTTGGCATATCTACCGAACACGGCGGACAAATATTGAATGAGGGATTACTCTTCCAAAAAGAAGGTTTCGGTGCAAGAGCAATTATGTATGACGTTTACGAATTACGCTTATGATAAAGTATTTAGACCTGCAAAAGATCAATGCCTCCTTCGAACCCGAACTTTCAGAAGCCCTGTTGCGTGTTTCCCATTCCGGATGGTATCTGCACGGGGAAGCTACAGCCCGTTTTGAAGAGGAGTTCGCTGCTTATTGCGGTACTTCTTATTGTGTTGGCACCGGAAATGGTTTGGATGCTCTTACTTTGATATTTCTGACTTACCGGGAACTGGGAGTGATGAATGCAGGAGATGAAGTTATTGTTCCTGCCAATACATACATTGCCACCCTGCTTTCCATTCTTCGTGCCGGCCTGAAGCCAATGCTTTGTGAACCTTCTTTCGAAACATGCAATATAGATGCTGCCTATGCCGAGACACTGATTACCTCCCGCACGCGTGCCATATTGCCCGTCCACCTGTATGGCCGTTTAGCTGACATGAAAGAGATATGCAAGTTAGCCAACCGCTACGGACTGAAAGTCATAGAAGACGCTGCACAAGCACACGGAGCTGTCTGGAACAAAGGTTTACCGGGGAAAGGGAATCATCCTCTGCGTGCCGGTAATCTGGGAGATGCCGCTGCTTTCAGTTTTTATCCAGCCAAGAATTTAGGGGCATTAGGGGATGGCGGTGCTATAACCACTCACGATGCAAGGCTTGCCGCCACAGTGCGTTCCATTGCCAATTATGGCTCCACGGAGAAATATGTCCATCGGTATCAAGGTATAAACAGCCGTCTGGACGAGTTGCAGGCGGCAGTCCTTTCCGTGAAACTCTCTCGTTTGGATCAGGATAATATCCGTAGAAGGGAAATAGCGCAATTATATAAAGAAGGGATTGACTGGCAGCGTCTGGAATTACAGAGTACTGTCCATACGGATGATATCAATGAAGCCAATGTTTTTCATATCTTCCCTGTCTTTTCTTCCCGCAGAGATGAATGGCAACGTTATCTCAATAGTCACGGCATTTGTACTCAAATTCATTACCCTATCCCTCCCCATCGCCAGGAAGCGTTGAAAAAAGAATATGGAATGCAACAACTCCCCATTACGGAACGCATCCATAATGAGGAGTTAAGCCTCCCTATATCTCCATTACTGACGAATGAAGATATAGAGCGGATTATTAACTGTGCAAATACCTTTATTTAGAAATTCAACACTTTATAATACGACGATTTCGGCAGTAAGTTTTCGTCAAACAGAAGCGGATAGTTACCCTGACGGTTACCACGGCGGCGATCCAGCCATGAATCACCATCATATACATTCCAGAAAGTAACATTGCTAACCACATTCTTGTATTCGCGCATCACCCGGAACAGCATATCATACTGGGCTACCTGCGCCGCATCCGCTTCAGGAGTCAATTCCAACGTCCTGTTATCCTGGTTCACACTCAACTGTCCTCCCTGCTCTCTCGTATTGATACGAACGTCCAGTTCAGTGATATGGATATTATCAACCACCTGCGAATAAAGCTCGATAGCCTTTCTGAACTCATCCTCCGTAGGAGAAAGGGTATTATAATGTCCCTGCATTCCGATTCCGGAAATGGGTATTCCCTCAGCCTTCATGCTTTTAACCATATTATAAATGCGGTCACGCTTCGCCGGGTTGGTCTCATTATAATCATTGTAGAAAAGCAATGCTTTGGGATCTGCCTCATGAGCATATTCAAAAGCCTTCTTTATGAACTCGTCCCCTGCAATCTTATAAAGAGAGACTGACGATAAGGAACTTCTGCTTTCGGATCATCCGTCATCGCTTCGTTCACTACGTCCCAAGCATAGACAACATCCTTATATCTATTTACAATCGTATGAATATGCTTTCTCATTCTCTCAAACAGTACCTCCTTGGAAACCAAATTTCCCTTTTCATCATGGAACATCCAGTCCGGAGTTTGGGCATGCCAGACAAGGCAATGACCGCGAAGTCCTATTTTATTAGCACGGGCAAAGTTGGCTATCTTATCAGCGCTCTCCCAGTCCCACTGTCCTTCCACAGGCTCCGTAGGTTGAGGTTTCATATCGTTCTCTGCAGTGATACTGTTAAAGTTGGAAGTAATCAATGCCATCTGTTGAGGTGAATTCAGATTTGCCATATTTATGGCACATCCCACAGTGAAATAATCAGCATACGCATCTTTCAGGTTGTTCACAACAATATCATTCGCAGAAGTAGCGTACAAGCCTATCAGACAACCGGTAAAACCACCTGCCACGTTCGTTGAAAGAATATCACCGGGCACGGTATTTCCTAACTGTACGAAGTCAGTTCCATCCGTTGAATAATAAAAGCCATAGCCATCTCCTTCACCCTTTACTCGCAATTGAATGGGATTCTTCACATCTACTTTTGCACTTGCAACAAGTCCGGATTTACCTCTTGCCGTTCTTTCCAGCACCATGTAGAAATCTTTGTCTTTTTTGTCAAGCCAAAGATATAATTGAATTTTTCACTCTGTACGCAAGTGATGCCTGCCAGATCTTTCTCTGTCTTCGGAACATACTGCAATGTGGTAGTAAACGAGAAGTTATTATGTTGCTGTCTGTAGAAGAGGGTTGAAGTAGGCTTCACCTCTTTTATGTTCACCGGGAAAGGAGTAATCTGCAATCCTCCGTCTTTCAGTACTGAGATGAACTCTTCACGAGGGCCTCTCAAACCAATCCAGCGGTAGTCCAATTGCGGAGATGTGAAGTTTTCAGTGAACGTAAAATTGCCATTGGGGAAGTAACCGTCTTTTCCGGCTTTATTCTCCACTCCTTTAGGTGTTTTCAACTTTGGCTCCATCGGAATCAATCCGTTTTCAAAGACAGGGAATTCTCCCGACCAGTCAACCGGCAGGATAAACGTTTCACGGCCAATGTTCACTCTGCCCTTCTCATTCGGACGGATAGCCAGGAACACACCATAGTATTTGCCGTCAGGACCTTCCACTAAATCGGCATGTCCGGCCCAATCCACCATATTCTTCCGGTTCTGATTCAGGTATCTCTGGCTCAGGATAGGATTATTGGGAGCCGGAATAAAGGGACCTTTCGGGTTATCACTCACAAAGATAACTTCACTATGCCAGCCACCCGTACCACCTTCGGCACACATCAGATAGTAGCGTCCGTCTTTCTTATAGATATGGGGAGCTTCAATCCAGATAGGTTTCTTGGACAAATCCACACCACCATTCACAATAACCTGATCCGAACCGGGAATCACCTGATCGTTTTCCACATCATACTCCCAGATTTTAATCACACGGTGTCCGTTATAGAGTTCTTCACCACGCTTCGGTCCGTCATTATGAACCACATACGCCTTGCCGTTATCATCAAAGAAGATAGAGGGGTCGATACCGTCAAAATTCAACTTGATAGGATCACTCCATCCTTTGAAAGGATCTTTCGACTTTACAATGATATTCCCGAATCCCCCGCAAACTGGGTGGTGATCATATAGAAAGTATCATTATTGGGGTTATACTTGATGGCCGGAGCATACACGCCGGCACTGATACCTGTATCATGTACTTTCAGCTGTGAGGTACGGTCCAGTACATGGCCTATCTGCGTCCAATTCACTAAATCCTTTGAATGGAAGATAGGCACACCGGGGAACATGGCGAACGATGAACACACCAGGAAGTAGTCATCCCCTTTGCGGGTTATGGACGGATCGGGGTAACAACCTTGCAAAATGGGATTATAAAACTCACCGGCCTGCAACGGATTCTCGTTGTACACCTGATCATTCCCCTGATAAACCACCTGCAAGAATACCGGAGCACCCTTCACCTTTTTTACCTTTAGCCCCTTGGCTAAAACCTGCCACTGAAAACATTGTCATACAAAGTGACAACAAAATGATGCGCTTACCCACGGAAAGCGTCGATTTCACCTTTTTCATGTCTAATATCAATTATGATTTATAATTACTCGTTATCTCATTTACTGTCACTTATACGGAAATAATCAAAGTCCACATACCCTCCGGGAGTCTTCGTAGCATAATTGAATAGTCCGAAACGGTATCCCATAAAATGCGGGAGAGTATAAGCCATCTTGAGCTGGCTTCCTATTTTTGTCCACTTCTTACCATCCAGGCTATAGTAGAAATCCGCTATATCTTTCTTATCTGTAAAGTCACATTCGGCTTTCAGAAATACTGTATTTTGGTTCAGTGGCAGACTTTCCACCTCTTCCGGTCTGTCAGTCTGCGCACTTACCATTACAATCTTCTTTACCCCGTTTTCATATTTCACACCAATCCATCCATATTTTTTCTGAAGAAGTGCAAGCCCTGCAAAATCACCTTCTTTCATATCAGACACATCCATAGAAGTAGTTCCTGAACATACCGGACCAATCGTCCGCTGGGTCAACGTGTTTCTTGCAGACAGGAAATCAGTATCTATCCGTCCGGTTTTGAGTCGCAGATATCCCTTCCGTTCACTAACTGACCAGAGAGAATTATCCGGATTGTGATTCCACTGCCAAACCAACGGCAAAGCCGCATCTTTCTTTTTGCGTGTAAACTCATCCGAGGCAACAATACCCGGTATCAAGCCTTTACTTGCCGGCAGATCCAATGTTTCCGGAACCTTTCCATTTATTCCGAGAACTGGCCATCCATCTTCCCATTTCACCGGAACAAGGTAAGGGATACGGCCTACAGAACCATTATCACGGAAAAGATAAGCAAACCATCTGCCATCAGGCGTATCTATCAAGCCACCTTGGGCAACACCTTTATCCTGCAAAGCTACTCTACCTTCCCAAGGACCATTTATATTATCAGCGCGGTGAATAACCACTGTACGCATTCCTCCTTTCGGCCAAGTAATATTGAATAAATAATACTTCCCATTTACTTTAAATAACTGTGAACCCTCGGCAGGTAATCCGACATTATCTCCTGACGGAGCACTGGCATTCTCTATAAAGACACGTTCGGTACCTTCTTTTATCCCGGATAAATCGGGCTTCAGTTCCGCTATATGCAGTTTACCACCTCCCAGATGATATAAATACGATCGTCATCGTCAAAGAAAACAGAATGATCATGATAAGAAGGATTAAAGGATATTGCTTTCCAAGGACCTTTCTCTATATCTTTCGTAGTATATATATAGGTCTTCCCGGTGGTGCCGGCAAATGTTGTCACATAATACATATTATTATGATAGCGAATGCAGCTTGCCCATGTACCACTGCCATAAGCATTCTTACCATTGTTCAAGTTCAGTGCATCCACATCGGCCAGTATATCGTAACAGTAACTCACCAACTCCCAGTTCACTAGATCTTTAGATTTCATAATGGGTACTCCCGGAGCCATGTGCATGGTGGTACTACTCATGTAATAAGTATCTCCCACCCGGATCATTGACATATCGGGTACATCGGCATGAACCACCGGATTTTTGGCAGAAGCGTTTTGCGCAAGAGTCGCATAACTGTAGAAAATAGATGCCAACAGAAAAAGACAAAAATGTTTTCGCATAGTTATATCCTTTTTTATTATTGTTTTTGAAAAGGCAAAATTTACCGACAGCAAATATACAGTATCGAATCCAAGAGATACCTATAATCATTTTACACATTCTTTCGCTGATATTACATCTTTACCGATGTATGTTTCATAATCTTTCACTCACGTTACATCGGGCATCTATAAGTACTTAGAAGACATAATACGAGTTACCTTGGCAAAGGGAAAATGATTACTTTGCCTAATAAAATTTAGCCCTTACAATACTTAGTTATTGCAAGAGCAAAATACAAGAAGAAATGATTAATGTTTTTCCCAGAAGTCCAGATATTGGCGGGCCACCTTCACATGATCGTGATACTTGGCTACATATTCAATACTTTGCGCCGATAATTCCGGAATACGCTCTTTATGAAGCACTATATCTTCCAGCTTTTGATAAATATCTTGCTCGTCGGGCAGGACATTGATAATGGGACGAAATTCTGTTTCATTCAATATCTCATAGTTCTCCGGCTCACCGCCTCCCACTACCGTTACTCCTTTTGCCATAGCCAATAGTGAATTCATGGAAGGGGTATACGAATACAACTGATCTAACTGGACATCAGCATCATCCATCAACTGCTGATAGCGGGCATAAGGCACATCATGCACTTCAGTGATGCGGCAAAGCTCAGAATACTTGCGCTGCACTTCTTGCAAAACGGGCAGCATAACATCAGTCCCCTTCAAATTACTACGGGCAGACTGAATACCGATGAAGAAATTCAGTTTCTCCGGCACACCGCGAACGCGGGATGTTACCTCACGCAAATCGATAGGTAAAGGAATGAAAGCTGTCTTATCTGAAAAGTAAGGTTGATAGGAAGCGTAATACTCCCACAAACAGGCGATAATGCCATTACAGGTTTCGGCTATAGCCCGAGTGGCACGAGCTGCCCCCCCATAATACCAATCCTGGAGAGTAATCTGATTAAAAGCCGTATCACGATACCGGTCTCCGATCTTAAAATCCGAATAGTGAAAAGTGCTTGTTTCCATACAAGCACGAATATAATAATAGTCGGTCCCGAAAGCTCCCAAAAAGACCTTGCCATTGTGCCGCTGCAAATAACGGTAAACAGGCAAAAGTACGTTCACTGCGTAAACGCAAAAAATAAGGACTGATAATCTGCACAACATCATATCCCCGAAAACCCGGCCAATGCCGCAATATACGGAGAAGGCAACAGATACCATCACGCAAACTATCCGTCGGCCGGTCAAGAGCTATATCACGCGGATAGTTCCTCCAACCACAACCATCGGAAGCAACACAGACATCGTGCCCCAATGCCCGAAGCCCTTCCGCAAGATTCCAATGCAGCCCGCTAAACTCTCCAAGTAACAATATCTTCATATAACAAAACGAATATAAACATTAATGGCAGGACAAACCAAACGATACTTCCAAGAATACTTTTTATAGGGCAAAGGTACTAATCCCGCTTGTTTCAGGATAGCTAATTGCCGGTTCATCTCATTTATACTACATTTATTCCGCCACATCTGACGGATATAGTCGATAACAAGAAAATGGATTCGTCTATTCAATGCCTCCAAACGCTCGACAGAGGCGTCAGACTGACAAGCCTGACTAAACGCTTTCAACCGAAAAAGCATTTCTTTAAAATCAGATACCCTCCTCCGGCATTCATCTTCAGCAATCATTCTCGTTAAAGAAGAAGATGAACAGTAATAACCATACACATTATAAGAAGTCACCAACATTTTTCGGGCGAAGAAGTAAGCTTTGGCAACAAACTCTTCATCTTCAAAAAGGCTCGTCTTACTAAAATAAAGAGAAGACGTCTCCAATAAACTTCGACGGAAGAAATGCGCCCAAACAACGCCCGTAAAATTATTCAATGCCATGAAGTGGGCACCGGATGAGTATTCTACATAAGACGGCAGTTGATTGGTCGGATTCTGCTTCTCCAACGAAGAGGCACTGGTAAACTCCTTAAAACCAAACCTCAGAATATCAGGAGAGTATAGTTTCAACAAAGGTAAACAAGAACGAAGTGTATTCGGTACTAAAATATCATCAGCATCTAAAAAAAAGATATTCACCATGCGCTTGTTGCATTCCACGATTACGTGCTCCCCCCGTAGTCTGACTCTCATCGTCTGCTACAATGATTTCATAACTCCCCTCTTCCATTCCCTGTTCACGGATAGAAGTAATACAGCGTTGCAGCAATACCGGGTCTGCTGTACCATAAAAAGGAATAATTATACTGATAAAAGGAGTCATGTGGCAAATATACAGAAAATCCTCCCCCAGCCTCGCAGCCAAAGAAGGATTTTCAAGAGAAAGACACTAAAAAGTTATTCAATCGGTATTCCTTTATAGAAGTCCAATATCTTTGTACGGAACAGATATTCATATTTGGCCTGCAACTCATCAGACTGGGCTTTCATCAAATTCTGTTTCGCTTCATTATACTCTACGGCATTAGCTTTGCCATTATCATACTTCTCACTCATCAGCTTGAAAGATTCCATACTGGCATTGGCTGCCGTACTACTACTGGTATACTTGCTTTCGGAAGCCAGTGCAGTGTACCAGGCTTGCTGAATTTCTTTATAAAGCACTTTCTTGGTGTTGTCCAATTGCAAGGAGTAGTTCTCTTGCTGTAATCGTGCTGTGCGCACACGGTTACGAGTAGTAAAAGCGATTAAAGAGAGGAATACTCAGACTAAATCCTACATACTTACTGAAATTATCCCGCAACTGCTGACTGAAATTACGGTCAATAGTAGAATAATATCTTGTCCCAAGACTACCACCAAGGCTCAATTGCGGATAGAAATCGCTCTGGGCAATACGAATGCTATGCTTGGCACCCGCCAAACGATATTGCGCTGCCTTTACAGAAGCCTTATTCGTTAACGCCGTTTGATAAACCTCATCCGGAGGAGTCAGAGGAATCAAATCCAGCGTTACAGCCGGAGCTGATAATGTAAATCCTTCCGGAGTTTCCAGTTCTATAAGCTGACTAAGATCCAATAGAGCAAGTTGGTAGTTGTTATCAGCCTGCACAGCACTCATCTCATCCTGAGCCACACGAGCCTTGGCCTCAGCAACTTCCGCGGGAGACGCTTTGCCCAACTCTGCAAGGCGGGAAATGCGAGCAAACTGCTCTTTACTCAGTTTCACTTGCCCAAGAGCAACCGTATGCAACTCCTGATTAAACAGTACCTGTAAATAAGCAGAAGCTATATTAATGGAAATATCTTCTTTCGCCTTCTCCAAGTCGGCCATAGCCGCTTTAAGATTCAATTTAGCCAATGCATATTGGTTTGGAATCTCCAAACCTGTAAATATAGGTATATTAGTCGATAAGGACATATCGGTACTATTGCTGCTCGTATTCACATAAACAGTAGAATAATCACCTGTATCTTTATCTTTTACGGCCGTCTGCGTACGTCCCCAGTTCCAACTTTGCCCTGCACTACCGTTCAGGTTCGGGAGTCGCGCCCATTTGGCAGTATTCACACTCACGGCACTTTGTTCCACTGTATTAGCACTCTGACGGATACTGATATTATGTTCTATAGCGTAGTCGATGCATTGGCGCAATGTCCAGCCCTCCTGTTCCTGCACCGAGACAGCAAAGACAGCCATGCATCCTATTATTAAGTTCTTCTTCATAATCTATTATTATTGAATTATACAAGGTTACTTCACCGGCATTTATTTATCCTTCTTCTCTGCACCGCGCACTTTGGCTTTGCCGTCCACACCGTCTTTGATAACAATCTTGATACCGTCACTCATACCCACTTTCACCTCTTTACGCTCGAACTTCTGGGCAGGCACACTATCCGTCATCACATATACAAATGTGCTGTCTCCACTGAACTCAATAGTACTTTCAGGTAAAGTAAGCGCCTTTTGTGCACGTTCCAGTACAATTTCCGCATTAGCAGAATACCCCGAACGAATCATCACCGTATCGGGCACCTGTATAGCTGCCTTTATCTCAAATTGATTGGCACCGTTTTCTTCTACCCCCTTCGGAGAGATATATTCCAGTATAGCGTCAAATGAAAGATTCTGCAAAGCACCAATTGTCAACTTCACAGGCATACCTTCATGAACACGACCGACTTCCGTTTCATCAATTTTACCTCTGAAAATCAAATCATTCATATTGGCAACCGTAGCGATTGTCGTACCATCATTGAACGTGTTACTCATGATCACCGAGTTACCGGCTTTTACCGGTACATCCAGTATCAAACCATCAATTGTGGAACGGATCAACGTACTTGAGAAAGAAGCACTGCTCTTTGTAATACCTTCCTTCACAATTTCCAAATTATCCTTAGCAGTCTGCAACTCTTCACGCACCTGCTTTACACTTACCTCGGCTTTTTCATATTCTTCACGACTGATCAGCTTGTCTTCAAACAACTTCTCTATGCGGGCAAAGTCCGTTTCGCCCTGTTTCGCATTAAGTTCCGCCAGACGCACACGACTCTCGGCAGAGTTCAACGTACCTAGTTCGGGAATCACTTTCACCTTAGCAATCACTTCTCCCTTGCGTATAGTCTGTCCCGCTTCTTTATACAACTCGTCAATGATACCCGATATCTGGGGTTTAATGAGAATCTCGTCCCTTGGTTCTACCTTTCCGGTTGCCACAGTCGTTTTTTCCAGGTCCGCCACTGTCGGAGTTACTGTATCATACACCGTAATCTTGGGTTTAGACTTCTGGTAAAGGAATACAAACGTGAAGATGAAAATGGCAGCTACAACTACCAATAACGCGATTTTCAGATACTTTTTCATACTATTATTATATTATTGTTTCTTTATTTTTATATTAGGAAATTAAGGAGTTATCGCTCCTCTTATCATTCATCCCTGATAGCCTCAATAGGTTTAATTGCCATGGCACGATAGGCCGGAGCCAAACCTGCAAGCACTCCTAAAGCAATCAACAGCGCACAGGTACCGATAGCCAGGCCAAATGAAACCTGATAATGAGTAGTGATATGCCCCGGATCATTGGCGGCAGCCTCCAATACCTGCAATACCAATACAGCAAAAGAGATACCTGCCATACCCGCAATAGTAGTCAACACCATACTTTCAGAAAGAATCTGCTGCAAGATATCCCTCGGACGTGCTCCGATGGCGCGGCGAATGCCAATTTCCGTGGTACGCTCACGCACTGTCACCATCATAATGTTCGATACGCCAATAGCTCCGGCAAACAAGGTACCCAAACCTACCATCCAGATCAATATTCGGACTCCCGTCATCAGATTATCCACCATAGAGAACATGGCCTCCGCATTCAGCATCATCACTGCCTGCTTATCATCCGGAGAGATGTAATGAGCCGCCTTTACTATGTGCTCCACCTTATCCTGAATATCCGTCACTTTGACACCGGGCTTCACGGTGAAACATGCCACATGTATCCGGTTGCCCAGATTATAGGCTTGTTTCATGGTTGTGTAAGGCAATGTTATTGCTTCCGAAGCCTGTCCCTGAATATTCATGTTGCCCTCGGACGAGCACATACCCACCACCTGATAGTAAATACCGTCTACCCGGATATACTTTCCACAAGGGTCTTCTCCCGGGTGAAACAAACTTTCATACACACGTTTACCTATTGTGCAGACTTTACGTGCTTCCTTAATATCCACATCGTTGATGAAGCGTCCATACGCCATCTCCTGGTGCTCTATATGCTCATATTCGGGATACAATCCCTTTACGCTACATTCATATTTCTTATCTCCATGCACTGCCGTTCTTCCCCAATAGGCGATAGAAGGAGTAATGATATCATCCGCCACCCCATTGCGCAGACGCTCAATATCAGAGAGTTCCAGATTCCACCAACGTCCTTTCCGGAAACCTTTATACGCCTCTCCCGTCTTCTGCGAAACCAGGAAAGCCGAATTCGTGGCAAAGCCTTCGAACTGGGAGCTCATAGCCTGCTGCATGCCCTGGCCGCCACCGATAAGCGCCACCAGCATAAAGATACCCCAGAATACGCCGAACGCCGTAAGCAAGCTTCTCGTCTTGTTCCTTGTTATCGTGATGAGGATTTCCTCACAAGAGTCTATATCTATTCTCATGTTAATAGTGATTAATGTTTAGTGATTAGTGATAAATGATTCATACTATAGCCACTAATCCGCTCTCAATGCTTCTATCGGACTGATGCTTACAGCCTTCTTTGCCGGGAAGAAACCGGCCAGCGTTCCCGCTATAATCAAGGTCAGCGTAGCCTGAATGGCGACACTCAAATCTACAGTCGGATTCGAGAACATGGTCTGCTGGAACATACCCGCATCCATCGTCTGGCTACCGAAAGCAGAGTTCATCCATTCCGTCACGGCGATGCCTGCCACCATACCGATATAACCGAATAGCGTAGTGATAGTCACGCTTTCCACAATAATCAGCCAAAGGATGGAGAAAGGTTTTGCTCCCAATGCCTTACGGATACCAAATTCCCGGGTACGTTCTTTCACGGTCATCAGCATTATGTTCGACACGCCGACAATCCCACTCAACAGTGTGAAGATACCGATAACCCAGATTGCAGTCCGGAGGATACCCATTGCATTCTGTGTCTGCAGATAGTTGGTGAAACGATTCCATATCCATATGGCGCTCTCATCTGTGGGGTCAAAGCGGTGATTGGTGGCAATAGCCTTGCGGTATTCTTTTTCAAAGGCTCTCGTTACTTTCTATGCTGTGCAGGTTCTTGGTTGTAAAGATGATGTTATTCAGCTTGTCTCCTTTATTATAGATGGTCTGCAAGGTGGAGAAGGGGATATACGCTTCGTTTGCCTCGCGGTCTCCCTGGTCATTGTAGAGGCCTACTACTTGATAGGCCACTCCACTGGCATTGACAAATTGTCCGATGGGTTCAGTATGCGTTTTTCCGAAAAGGATATCTGCAGATTTCTTATGGAGGATGATGACTTTACGTCGGTCTTTCAGGTCGTTGTAGTTGATGAAACGTCCGTCCGCTGTTTTCACGGTTTCCACTTCGGTGTAGTTGGGATATACGCCCAGCAGAGAGATATTGATATATTCTTGTCCGAAGCTGACGTTTACATTACTTTGACGCACGGTGGCACCGGCACTGATGACATTTTCGGTGAATTGCTTCTCCGTGTCATCCATGTCCCGGTTGTCCAGTTGGACGCGGCGTCCTTCTTTCAGACCGTCGTATGACTTGGTGGTCCAGCCGGGGAAGATGCGGATAGAGTTCAAGGCACGCTCCGACGCATTTTGCTCGAAGGCATGTATGATACCGTTTCCGGCTCCGAGCAGCACGATGAGCATGAAGATTCCCCATGCCACGGCAAACCCTGTAAGGAACGTACGCAACTTATTCCGCTTAATGGTTCCGTATATTTCTTGCCAAAGGTCTATCATTGATAATTAAAAATTAAGAATTAAAAATTAAAGGGGGGGGGGCTCTTCCTTTATTATTTCATGAATCCGTCTTTTCCGAACGGGCTTGCATCGTGGTTCAGATTCGTCTCGATGCTACCTATGATACCGTCTTTGATATGGATAATCTTGTCCGTCTGGTTGGCAACACCGCTTTCGTGGGTCACGACTACGATGGTCATGCCCGTATCGTGCAGTTCCTTTAGAATCTGCATCACCTCTACGGAAGTCTTGCTGTCGAGCGCGCCGGTAGGTTCATCGGCAAGGATAATCTGCGGCTGGGTGATAAGGGCACGAGCGATAGCAACACGCTGTTTCTGTCCACCGGACATTTCATTCGGCATGTGGTGCGCCCAATCCTTCAATCCCAGGCGATCCAGATATTCCAGTGCCAGCGCATTACGTTTGCGGCGGCTCACTCCTTGATAAAAGAGAGGAAGCGCCACATTCTCCACTGCATTCTTGAAGGAAATGAGATTGAAGGACTGGAAGATGAAACCAATCATACGGTTGCGGTACTCGGCTGCCTTCGTTTCGCTGAGGTTTTTGATGAGGGTACCGTTCAGATAATATTCCCCCGTGTCGTAACTATCCAGAATACCCAGTATATTGAGTAAAGTGGACTTTCCCGAACCCGATGAGCCCATGATGGAAACAAATTCGCCTTTCTGAATGTCGAGGTTGATACCTTTGAGCACATGCAGCGGTGCTCCGTTGTTGTAGGTCTTGTTAATGTCTTTTAGTTGTATCACTGTTTTCCCTGTTTATTGCTTTACTCTTATTAATTTTCACTATTAGACGCAGCAATGCTACGAAAAGTTGCAAAAGTTGCAAACTTTTTTAAAAAAAGATTTTGCAGTGTCGTTTTTCTTTGTGATTTTTGTAACCATGAATGTGATTAACTAACCCTTTAAACAAAAGTAATATCATGAATTCAAACATGGAAAAGCCCTATGTAGTGGGCATTGACATAGGCGGAACAAACACCGTCTTTGGTATTGTAGACGCACGCGGAACTATTATTGCAAGCAGTTCCATCAAAACCGGAGCTTATGAGGACGTCAATGATTACGTAGACGAAGTTTGCAAGAATCTGTTGCCGCTCATTATTGCCAACGGTGGCGTAGACAAGATAAAAGGTATCGGTATCGGTGCTCCTAACGGAAACTATTACAGCGGTACTATTGAGTTTGCCCCGAACCTTCCCTGGAAGGGTGTAATTCCTTTGGCTGCCATGTTTGAAGAGCGCTTGGGTATCCCTACCGCTTTGACAAACGACGCCAATGCTGCCGGTATCGGTGAAATGACTTACGGTGCGGCTCGTGGTATGAAAGACTTTATCATGATAACTCTTGGCACCGGTGTAGGTAGCGGTATCGTTATTAACGGTCAGATGGTATATGGCCATGACGGTTTTGCCGGAGAGTTGGGACATACTATTATCCGTCGTGAAAACGGTCGTCTCTGCGGATGCGGACGCCACGGTTGTCTGAGAATATCCTTCTGACCGAAGAAAGTACGGCCTTGATACGGAGCAAGTGCATTCCGGGTGTAACGAAGACAGATCATAATACAATGAAGAAGATCAAAGAGTTAACTACGCAAAATGACGCAAATGAACGCAAAAATCACAGGAAGCGGCTTGAAGAGATTTATTTTCCATATATTTGCGCAGTGACAGAAACAAATAATTAAAAACACGATATCATGGGAATTATCAACCAAGGCATTCTCGGAGGTTTCTCCGGTAAAGTGGGACCGATAGTAGGGTTCCGCTGGAAATCAAACTACTATATACGCGCACGGGCTGCCAAAGTCAGCAATCCGCGCACACCGAAGCAACAGGAACAACGCGGTAAATTCGCCATGACGCAAAAATGAACACCAAAATCTGCCTCTTCACCGGTAGCCAAAACTTCACCAAAGAAATAATCACTATTGTGCTGGAATTCAACAGAAGCTGTGAAGTTTTTTATACATAAAGGTAGCAGCTACATCCCAACCGATGCTGTGCTGTGTATGGCGAAAATCAATACCGTTACTCCAATATTTACGACTTTCGATGCTTCCACTCAGTTGCAACACATTCCAAAGCATACCTACACGTCCATCCAGACCGACAGTCCAGTCCTGGAAACTGGAATGATTAGCGTAACTATGGACAAATCTATCATCCTCACGATAAATATGAGGCATGATGGCCTTATCACGGTAGTTATACTGGTTGCGCAATCCAATATCCCATTTGCCCTTACTGTAATTCAAACGAAAAGTAGAACGGTAATAAGAATAAGGTTTCAGGTTCGGGTTACCACGTTCCGACTGCAAAGAATCGGTCAGCTGCTCTACAGCACTTAACTGCGAGAGCGAAGGATTCATTGTATTGACATTTCCATTCAGTGAGATGCTCCACTGATCGTTGAAGGCATACGTCAGGTTCAGACGCGGGTTCAAAGAATAGGTTTCATAATCTTCCTGCCCTATCTGCTGAAACCATGAGCGGGTGACACCCATTCCGAGACGATAACCCAGTTTACCCCATTTACCATTATACTGTGCGTAAGCATAAGTATCAGCCTGTTTCATCTGCGAACTGTATTGCAGCGTACCATTATAATCATTATCCGTATATCCCTGAGTATGACGTACGCCTGCACTCAATTTTCCTCCATCTTTAAAAGCTTTCTCATAGATACCTTCACCGATCAACGAATATTTTTTACCGCGTATCCCCGAATAGTAATCTACTACCGGCTCTCCGGACAACAATTCGGTATAGCTGCTACGATTCTTGGTATTAATATATGTACCTACGACATTGAGAGCCAGGAATTGCTTATGCTTCAGGTTTTTCTGAAAATAAAGATCTAGATAAGGACTGAGGTTGCGGTCATGATTCCACTCTTCACGATCGGTTACGGAATTGGGAAATTCTTCGGTATACAGTTTGCCTTTCATTCGTAAATCAGGATCATTATAGTGAGAAAAGCCCACGGTAGCGTTCAGCATATACTTGTCAGTCTCTTGCAGATTATAGGTTACAGCACCCCATTGTTGCAAGTTCTTCTTTTTGTTTGCCTCAGCATACTGGCTGCGATGGTACTGACTACCATCTTCAAAAGTGAACGTTTCATTCTTATCGAACCATATCTCGTTGAAATATTGCAGGCGGTTACCGTAGTAAAAGCTAATCTCCGATTGTTTGAAATTTACTTTTCCCGTCAGATTATGATTGCCAAAGCCACTCTTCAGGCTTTGCATACCATTGTAACCGAAAGAGCCTCCCACTTCATAACGGCGAACGATGTAGTTTATCACCGCACCTGCATCGCCATAGCGCAGACCTGGATCTTCTTGAAACTCAACACGTATAACCTCTTCAGGCAACAGGGCAGTGACTTCTTCTTTTGTAGCTTTTCGTCCATTGATACAGAGTTGTACACTGCTACCATCGGTCATGCCTACACTGCCATCCATACTATTGACACGAAGCCGGGGCAACATCAGATGGCGCAACATGTCCACACCATTGTTTGATGCACTAATTTGTTTTTACTGGGAAATATCAATTTCTGATCTGCCCGACTCACTCTGCTGGAAGCGGTAACAGTTACTTCACCCAACTCTTGCGAAGCGTCTGCCAAAGTTAGCGTACCTACATCAGCAGTATGTTCAAAGCCTTGGAGAGAAAGATACAACGATTGATAACCAATGCTGGAAATCGCCAGCCGATAGTCTCCGGCAACGATTTTCTGAAGTTTGAATTCACCCTTTTCACCAGTAGTAGTTCCGGTTACAAAGGCAGAATCTACGGTTTGCAACACTACGTTAGCATAAGGAAGCGGTTGCTGCGCTTCATCCACCAGTTTTCCATTTCTTTAATTCTTGCTTTCTTACCGGTAAGAGCACGCAGGTAGTACAATTTAGCGCGACGAACTTTACCCACTTTGTTCACTTCGATGCTGTCGATAGCCGGTGATTCAATCGGGAAAATACGTTCTACACCTACAGTACCAGACATCTTACGTACAGTGAAACGCTTCTTCTCTCCATGTCCGGCAATCTTGATAACAACGCCACGGTACAACTGTACACGTTCTTTGTTACCTTCGACGATACGATATGCTACTGTAACAGTGTCACCTGCCTTGAAGCTCGGGTGTTGTTTGCCGGTAGCAAATGCTTCTTCTGCAATTTTAATTAAATCCATTGTTCTTATTATTAAATTGTTTGATCGTTACAACGCAACATACCAGGCTTCTCACGTAGGTCCTGACAGCGATTGCGCGAAAGCGGTGCAAAGGAACGAATTATTCGGCAGATACACAAATAATTCGCTCGTTTTTTGCTTAGCGACGATCACCTGAAGAACGGCTGGAACTACCGGAGCTGCTGCTTCTTGTTGAAGAAGAACCGCTGCTGCGTGTACTGCTTCCGGAAGAACTCCGTACACTAGAAGAACTGCTTTCCTTACGTCCGGTACTCGGTGTAGTACTGCTGCTACGGCGGGAAGAGCTTGTATTGCTCTTCGTTTCACTACTGCTATTGGTACGCGTACTACTATTGGTACGACGTGAACTACTATTATTGTTGCGTGAACTGCTGCTGGTATTAGTAGTTGCACCGCTGTTCGTACTTTCCCTGCGGGTAGTGCTTGGAGTGGTAGTGCGATTACTACTTGAACTACTGCGACGGGTAGTGTACACATCATCTCTCGACGGCGCACGGTCAGAGCCGGGACGTACAGTTACAGAGCCAAAATCCGAACGGCGGTGTGTTGTATAGGATTTTGTATCACGAATTCGATACGAACCATTATAGTATGGATGTTTGTAGCGTCCGCGATAATAGCTCACATTATTATGATGCGTGCGATAGTGCCCTCCTACATACGTACGGTAGTGATACGGACGAGGGAAATAGAAATGATTGTGGTTGGTATACGTGATATAAACACGGAAGTACCAACGGTTTCCACTGGTATAGATGGGGCGGTAAAAATACTCCGCCTGCATAAAGCGGGCATACTGCCGGCTACTAAGCACCCAGCGGAGATCGTCATTACGTACATCCAGATAGTCATAATATCGGTTGAGTGCCCACTCATTACCATATAGCACATCGTCCATTACATAGCGTACACCGGAAATGAAGTCATAATTGATTTCATATACATCATTGTATTGTTCGGTGTTCAGGTTCAGCTCGTAAGCCATTTTATCTGTGAGGAAACGAGTCTCCTTACGTACTTTGCTATTACTCATAGCATTCGTGCCTGCGCTGCAAACAGCAGTACTCAAAGTGGCAAGCAGGATAAATAATATTCGTTTCATGATAGCGTTTTTTTACTTAGTTTATGAATTGTCTATTCTTTGTTGGAAAACAAAAATAGGGGAAGATTATCCCCTATTCATTTGTTTCTCTCTATTCTTATATAGGGATTTCCCTAATCTGTTTAGGACTTTGGGGGTTTTGCCAATATGATGCCATCCTCTTTCAAAAGGATGAGATGTTTCTTATAGAGGTCGCCTACACCTTTCTTGAAAGTTTTCTTGCTAACGCCAAAAGTGGCATAAATGTCATCTGCCGGACTTTTTATCATTCAGAGATATCTGTCCGCCATTATCCTTTATATATTGCAACAGGGTTTTCGAGAAGTCATCCACTTTTTCAAAGCCCGGCTTCTGAAGTATCAAGTCTATCTTACCATCCTCACGTACTTGCTTGATGAAAGCTTTCACCTGATCGCCGGTATGCAAGGATTGGAATATCTCGCTATCATACAACAAGCCACCATACTTATTCTCAATGATCGCCTTGAAGCCTAAATCCGTTTTTTTTGCCAGATGAGGATATTCAACTCATCTCCGGCTTCATAAGGCGCTGCCTCTTTAGAAAGATAGCGGTCTACTTTGGCTGAAGCTACGATACGGTAGCTTTCATCATCCAGATGAGCATGGATAACGTATTTCTTTCCTACCTGCATCTTCATCTTCTGTTCACGGAAAGGCACGAAAAGGTCTTTCATCAATCCCCAGTTCAAGAATGCTCCATACTCATTTACCCATGCTACTTCCAAACAGGCAAACTCACCTACCTGCACCAACGGTGTCAATGTTGTGGCTACAAGGCGTTCCTCGTTATCCAGATATATAAATACATTCAATTCGTCTCCCGGCTGGCAACCTTCGGGCACATAACGCAGAGGAAGCAGGATTTCTCCATCTTCACCACCATCCAGATACATACCGAACTCCACTTCCTTGACTACCTGCAAGATATTGAATTTACCTAATTCGATGCTCATAATTTCTTTCGTTTGGGGCAAAGATAATGCAAACCGAAGGCAGTACAAAATAAGCTTGATTATTTTTAATGCTAAGATGCAGCTTATCTTCGCTTTTAAGCAAAGATTAAGCATAAGGCATAACTTTTCAATCTAAGCCATAACTTTTTTCTATGAACAAATCACTTGGAAAACAGTTATTTTTGTATCGGGAAACTAAAGATAAGAAAAATTATATTCACCTTTTAAATACATAAAAGTTATGGAATTTCTAACAAACGAAAAACTTACGATTGTAGGAGCCGCCGGAATGATTGGTTCTAACATGGCACAGACTGCCATTATGATGCATTTGACACCCAATATTTGCCTGTATGATCCGTATGGACCGGGACTGGAAGGTGTAGCAGAAGAAATGCTTCACTGCGGTTTCGAAGGACTGAACCTTACGTATACTTCCGACATCAAAGAAGCGTTGACCGGAGCCAAATACATTGTATCTTCAGGTGGTGCCGCCCGCAAAGCCGGTATGACGCGTGAAGACCTGCTGAAAGGTAATGCTGCCATTGCCGAAGAGTTCGGTAAAAATGTAAAAGCTTACTGCCCGGACGTGAAACATGTAGTAGTTATCTTCAATCCCGCCGACATAACCGGATTGATCACTCTGTTGTATTCCGGTCTGAAACCTTCACAGGTAACTACTCTCGCAGCTCTCGACAGTACCCGTTTGCGTAGTGAACTCGCCAAGCATTTCCACATTTCTCCTGATAAGGTAGAAAATTGCCGTACGTATGGCGGTCACGGAGAACAGATGGCTGTTTATGCTTCAACTGCCAAAGTAGATGGTAAACCTCTGTTGGAAATCATCGGCACACCTGCCCTTACTGCTGAACAATGGGCTGAAATCCAAAGCAAGGTAACCAAAGGTGGCGCTAACATCATCAATCTTCGCGGACGCTCTTCTTTCCAAAGCCCGGCATACGTTTCCATAGAAATGATTGCTGCCGCCATGGGTGGTAAACCATTCCGTTGGCCTGCAGGTACGTATGTACACAGTCATGGTTTCGACCACATCATGATGGCAATGGAAACTGAAATCACCAAAGACGGTGTACACTACAAAGAGTTGAAAGGCACTCCGGAAGAGGAAGCCAAGCTGAAAGAAAGTTATGCTCACCTCTGTAAACTGCGTGACGAAGTGATTGGAATGGGAGTACTTCCGGCTATTAAGGATTGGAAAAGCATCAACCCGAACATTGACTAAATTATATATATAAGGGAATACCCCCGAGAACTCCTGTTTAGACTTTCCCTCTTGCGCTCACACAAACCGGACGCAGGGGGAATTTTCTTTTATTTTTTCAGAAATCCTTTGGCTGTATTAAAAAACTATTTATCCACCCGCAAACGAAGAAGGTGCCATAGCTCAGTTGGTAGAGCAAAGGACTGAAAATCCTTGTGTCCCCGGTTCGATTCCTGGTGGCACCACTCGTAAGCAAAGTATCGGAATGTAGCGCAGTTGGTAGCGCACTACGTTCGGGACGTAGGGGTCGGGCGTTCGTGGGACTCTGTGTCACTCTGTGGTGATTATACTATTATCGTTGTAATGTAATTCCCATCAACCCAATCACCACATCATTAGAAAGAGTTTCAAGAACGAGGTGGGAAAGTTTCTTATCAGGATTCAAGGGCATTTCAAGCAATATGGCAGCACCACCATCCAATTCACGGGAGGCACCTGGAAAGCCTAATTCTTCTCCAAAGTTATTGCTAATCTCGCCTGTTTTAAGACGCAGGCGATAAAGTGCCGGAGCATGTCGGTTGAAAGCCAGACCATCTTCAAAGAAAATATGCTCAATGGGCGCCCAGTTATCGGGATTACGCAAAGCCATCTTATCGCAAGTACCATCTTTGTAATAAACACGGATCAGCCCATTGTCAATATGGCATTGCATGTGATTGGTGCTACCTGCCATGAGTAAATAGGCACGGGATGCCTTTCCTTTGAGAGAGACCGTCAAACTATCCGGATAATTATCCCACAAGGATGTGAAAGCTATATTTTGGCCCTCAGCAGGAGTACGGAAAGGAACTCCCAGCTTAGTATTCAACACTCCCTTCTGAACGGAAGAGCGAAGTCCGGAATCATCAATATCCACCGTATGCAAAGGATGGCACCATTCACCGATACCTTGCTTGGGTATCTGCAAAGTGGTATATGGAGACCGAGGTGAAAGATACTCATTACGGAATATATCTGTAACGGCAGAATTGAATTGTTCATCCATCACAACCGGTTCACACTTAGAAGAATTAACTTTAGCGAAGGCGGAGAACTGAATAGAATCATCCTTATCTGCGGACAGCGGATTATCTACAGGAACCCACCATTTCATATCCCCTTGTTGCATCGGAACAAAACATACAGGAGCTTCAGCTGAAACAGCTTCTATCTGAGACTTTGTCGGACTACCAAGCACTTCCCCGCCCCATTCAATGTTAATTTCCACTTTTTCATCCGAAGAAGCAGGGATAACGACGGAAAGTACCGGACGGCTGATGGAGTTCTCTACCAATGTCCATGTTGCAGGCTTTCCATTGACTGTAAGCTTCGCCACTTCCGAGCGCTGAGCCGGAAACTGAAGTTCCAATGTACGTACCGCAGGTAATCGGTGGATGATTGCATAGGATGTTGCAGTTTCATTAGTATGCTTAAAGTCAAAATCAATATCCGGAGTATGCAGAGATGCAAAAAGCCAAGAAGAGGGTAAGCCGGGTTTCACCAGCAGGCGTCCGTTCATGGCATCAGGAAGGATACCATAGAGTCCTTGTATCAATACACGGGAAGCCACACCTATAGGATCCCCGAAATCACGGTAACACTCTCCACGAGCAGCATCATAAAAACTGATTTGCCCGAAGTTACCGGGGCTTTCACCCAGATACATACCATCGAGGACAGAACTCTTGAGCAGATGAAAACCTGCATCCGCACGTCCTGCCTGGAAATAAGCAAGAGCAGTATGCATCACTTCGGCAAAAGCAACATTGTTGATACTCCAGGAATAAGGCAACCAGTTCGTAGTGGAGATAGTAGCATAACCTTCATCTTTCAAACCATCGCCACAAACGGGGATATGCGGTATTTCGCGATCCACATAACTGGTGGCAAGATAAGCTTGGAAAGGATCAGCGATGTCGCTATCCAATGCATGATAAATAGTCCATACACCGGGACTGGTATGCAGACGTTTATGCCCCATGAAATCCTGAAACTCAGCCCAATGTCCACGTTCGGGTATCCAAAGGCGAGCATTCAGAGCTTTCAGTATTCTGTCAGCTTCTTCACGATAGGGTGCAGGGTCTTCTCCAATCTTCTCGGCAATCATAGCTGCGAGGCGATTGGAACGATAGTTATAGGCAGAAGAATGAGTGACCGCACCACTATTATAATAAAGAGCATCACTTGCCCAGATGCAGGCATAGGCATCATAAAGTCCGTCATTATCGGGATCATAGTTTCGTTTTTCCCAGGCAAGGTGACGGGTCAGGACAGGCCACATACGGCGGGCGTATTCCAAATCACCGGTCCAGTTGAAATGCCACAAGAGTTCATCAATATAACAAAGATTCATGTCATAATGATGCATCTGATCGTTCCGACGGGGGGTTACGGCAGATATAACCGTTACTATATTGGGGTGTTACCCACTTCTTTTCGGAACGTGCCAAAGCAAGAGTTGAATCCTGTGCAGGGTGTGGAATCGTGTTCGGCACCTCTGTCACCTGACTGGCGGCATAAGCATTGAAGTGCGTACGGGCACGGTCGTGCCAACCTAAGGCATCACCGGTATAAGCAGCACGCCAGCCACTGAGAGGCATACGCCAGCCAATAGCACCATGCAACCAGACTTCACCATCCCAGATGCCATCGGCAGCTACGGCAAGGGCACCACCCAGAGTATTAAAGTATGGATCGGGAGTTATGATCCTGATACGTGAGGCAAGATCGGCACGGGCTTGTTCAGACTTATTATAAAGGGCAATGCCTTCCTCCTGTGAAGGTGCTACTAAAGAATAGTCACGTACAAGTACATAAACATCCTGCCGGTCGAAAAGGGAGATACCCAATGATTGTAATTGTTGAGGTTGCTCGGGTGCATCAAAACAACCGGGAGGATCGGCCCCCATATCACCGTTACGACTCAATCTGTTCAGGCGGATTTCACTCAACATAGGGCGCAAAACTGCACCCACAGGCATATTTACGGGGGTAATCTTCCAAATGGCAGCATCCTCATCCGGCAAAGCAAGAGCAGAGATTTGCAGCTCAGCATCTGTTCCCCAGGAGGGGTGCTTCAGACGATAGGAACGCCGTCCGGGAGTGTAGCGAGACTCACACCAAGCGGTTTCTTCCAATGGAGTCACTGAACTATCAGCCAGTACGAGATGGAAATGTATATTCTTACTGTTGCGCTTTTCGTAGACAGCAAAAATAGGACGGTCACTCGTTTCCAGGCGGAAAGCGGTATGGCTGCCATAAAGGGCACGAGTATAGCGGTTCTTTCCATTGACACTTACAAAATCTTCACCGTCCGGGCGATATTGCAGGGTACGGGCAGCACCCCGCTTATGATCATTGTAAGAGGTGGATTCGATGCGGTCGCCGGCACTTTGCGGTTTATTACCGGTGGTATATTGCGCATAGGCGAAAGCAGGCAACAAAGAGATGAGGATATAAAAAAATAGTTGTTTCATTACTGTAGGGTTATGAACTAAATGATAAATAATCCTTTAGACGCGGATGACACGGATGACGCGGATCTTTTTTTTATCCACGTTTATAGCGCAGCCTTTTAAATCCGCGTTATCCGTGTCATCCGCGTCTAAAAAATAATATACCGAATGGCGCTAATCACTTATCACCAAACACTAATCACTTTTATTCCTTTCTATACCGTTACGGCATCGGTTTCAAACCTTCCCAACGGACATCCCATGTTCCATCCTGCGGGAAGCCCGGGTTCTTCACCTGGCAGCCATCCCAACCGGCACACATTAATGCTACGGCAGTCAGCAAGCCTCCATTACCGGGCAGGTAACAGCGCAGACGACCATCTTGGTAGTTATGTCCATTCTGCAAATACGTATTCGTGCGCTTATCCATCAGCAAGGCACCGACAGCTTTTTTCCGGCTCGCCCGGACGAGTGGCATTCATGGCAGTCATCGGATAATCCCATCCCCAGGTCTTACCCCAGTTCCAGTTGTCCCACACCCAGTGCAGGGTATTCTTCATGTAGTCGTCACGAATGAGTTTATTCATCGGAAGGATACCTACAGCCCCCAATACAGCCATGTGATCGCTGGTAAAACGAATATCTTTGTATGTATCAACAGCATCTTCAGAAGCAAGGTAAAGATGATCCTCATTATAGGCAAGCGGAGAAAGTTTATCAATCATCTCATCCCACTCCAGATTACGCTTCTCTCCGGCACGCTCGCGCCACTTCTGCGCAGTCTGCATGGCAAAGTGCCAGTAAGACAATTCGAAAGGCGGGTTGATGGTAGTAGCTGCACGCAACGTCTCTTGTGCAGGGATAGCTCCCTTCAGAATGAAACGTCCGTGAAACTCATCATAAGTTGCAAAAGCATACATGAACTCGGCAGTTTCCTGCACCAGACGATTGTATTTCTTAATCACTTCATCCGAAGGATTGGCACGGTAGACAAGTTCTGCCAGATAGATAAAGTGCGGTTGTTGCCAGATCAGGAAAGAACCTACATTTGAGGGAGCTTCCGTACCACTGGGATCGGTCATTTTCATCCAGCGTACGCCGGGAAACCCTTGACGACGTGCTATTTCACGAGCAACAGGCTCTACAGTTTCGTACCACCCCAGTGTACGGTCCAGCAGATTGGCATGTCCCCAAAGAGGTTGCCATGCCTGATGCCACCAGATCATTTCGAGATGGAATTTACCAAACCAGGAGTTATAAGTCAAACCTGTTTCCTGCGGAGGTACACTTCCAGCCGACTGGATAGCAAGCAGATACTGACTCAACAACACGCGACGTTCCAATTCTTTGGCACGCGGATCCGTGCAATGAGAGAAGTCAACGGCAGCACCATTCTTCCAGAAATCCGTCCAGTATGTAGCACTGGCGGCAGCAGTTTCGGTGAAAGCGGGCAATGCTTTATCATCGGCATAGACAGCAGGGTCACTTTCGAATACGGTTCCCTGAAAATTCGGTGTAAACAGGCAGGAAAAGGCCAGCATATCTTCATCCGGAGTCAATACGAAATAGTTCTTGGACTTCTCAGCCAGGTTGGCTTTGCCTTCCCAACGCAGGGTTACATAATAAGTTGTTTCGTCAAGTACACGCTTCAACAAAGCACTTTGAGCATCCTGGCGAACGATAGTTGTGGAATGTTTGTCGTTCGCATTCCAATTGCAGGCATCATCGGCATGTCCGCCTGTAGGATAAGGAAAACGCAGATTAACCCCCACATGCGCACGACTGGTAACACAAGCAGAAATCATATCCTGGTTAGGATGGCAGACTGTCTGCACATCGAAAGCATTGCCATTCAACATGAAGTGGCTGGTGATTTCACCTTTCCACATATTCAGTGTCTGCTGAATCTCAGTAATATCAGAAGCTTTCACTTCCTCGCCCAGTTCGAGGCCTATAATGCCCAGATGCAGGCGATGCGGATTCACACGAAACCAATCGGAAGATTCTTTCTGACGGCCCGGTTCCTTGAACTGGCAGGCATAGAGTTCTTCGTGACCACGACCGAAGTCAAATGATTTCAGTGTTTCTTCATGCTTATATCCTTTAGGATTGGCAAATGAATGCCAGCCCCACTGGCTCTGTGTGCCCAAGGGTACACCTTTACTATACATGGCCGGAAATGTCTGCAAACCGGTTGCATCTACCGTGAACGCAAATTCACCGTTGCCGACACTAAGCGAAGCCAACGAATCGAATGAGGATACTTGGGGATTGTTACGGGCCACCAATGCTTCACGGTCTATCGGAGTTTGTTTCTCCGAACCACAAGCCGTCAGCACGAAAGCGGCGAGAAGGGAATGAAATACTTTTTTCATGGTATTCTTTATAACAGATAGTTAGATTAATAGCTGGGGCAAAAATAGCAGTTCCCGGTAAAGCAGGCGGTGCAGGGTTTGACGGAAATGATAAGGAAAATGATAATTTAGCGGCGATAGAATTTAAGATACTTCCGCGTAACAATTCTATCACCGCTAAATTATCATTTATCTGAAATCAAACATCAAATTCAACCTCAATCCCTCATCCCCCTTCTTGATACGGATTATTCCCGGTTGGCTCTGTGGTCCGTGCTGACTAATAGGTTTGAAGCAACGGATAGCTGGTATATCGAGCAGGAAGGAAATATCTCCGGCAGGGAAGTCGGGCATGGTGTTCAGGCCATCCTGACGTCCGTGAGGTTCTTCGGGGGTAAATACTCGCAGGAATATCCCGTCACTCGCCGCATAAACCGTAAATGGAGCGGTAGAACTTTGCAAAGTTGCCCAGTAAAGATTAGCATGATAGCCCTTGAACTCCGGATAAACCAGACGTTCGGTACTTTCACCGGTGATTGTATTATTATAATCTTTCTGCCAAACACCATAATTTGCCCCCGGAATACGATTCTTCCATACACGATATGGACCGCGTCCCATCCAACGCATACCGGAACACTCGGACTCAGGATAAGAGAAAGTAAGGCCAAGATTCAGCACTTCCGTGTCCGTGAAAGCATCGTCGAAGCCACCACCACCGGAAGCTCGGTTCAGCAACACAGCATCCATCGAGAGCAATCCGTCCGGCGCCAGACGCCAAACAATAGAGTCCGCCGCACCACGATAACGGGCACAAAGAACCGCATCTCCATTTTCCGTACGAGCCGACAGATCAGCCAGCACCATCTTCATCCCAACAGCAACAGGGCCATCTTTCAGCGGAATGATTCGTCCGTCAACATTCCTCGTCACAGAAGTGATAGTGGCATCACTCTTTCGGAAAGAGACAGTGACGGCAGAAGAACGCAACGTAATCAGAGTATCTGTTTCCTCAACACGGCAATTACTTGCAGCCGCACTTTGCGAACCGGACGGATGAGCATCTGCCCTCTTCGGCTGTAACTCACCTTTCAGATAGTCTTTCGCGTAATGTATCGGGAATGTACGTGTACAGACACTCTCGCCATCTGCTCCATAAGCTTCAAGTTCCAGAATATCTCCGTTGAAGAAATTATCCGGCAGATTCATGCGTGCAAACCCCGTTTCTCCGGGAACCAATGACGGCAACTGCACCATTCCACTGTCCAGCACCTGACGCCATGCCCGTGCACCTCCGTCAGCTACTGTCACAACTTCCCCTTCTCCATCACCATTCAGTGGTGACGTGCAATGAAGCACGCGCCAGCGCATGGAGCATGCACCCAGGTTTGTAAACAGATATCTGTTCGATACCCGGAAATCCCCACGGAACGAAGGAGTAATCATCAACGGTTCTATATGTATTGGCGACCAGACTTCACGAACTGAATAATAACTGCCCTCTTTTTTCCCGGAAAGGCCCCAGAATACCATCCGGTGCATTATAATCTTCACTGTCCAGTGCCCCGCCGCGATCCGAACGACGCACCGCCTCATCACTATATGCCCACATGAAACCTCCGGCAAAGAGCGGATGAGCGGTGTAGCGTGCCCAGAAATCTTCCAGTCCGGCACCATGTCCCTGGTCGTACTGGCCGTGCATGAACTCGGCAGGCATAAAGACTTTATAGCCATTGGTGAAACGGGCCACTCCTGTGAGATAAGCGGGATAGTGATGGGTATCCAGTTCGTCAAAGTCCGCCCAGGGATGGATGACATGACGTTTCTGGGGATCGTATGTACGGAACAGGCTGTCGACGGCAGTATTCCATCCGCCTTCGTTGCCATTGCTCCACAACACGATACACGGATGGTTTACATCGCGCGTCAGCATTTCGCGAACAAGCCGGGTACCCGTCGGGGTATCGTAAGCATCCTGCCAGCCTGCCAGTTCATCAATATAAAGCAAGCCCAACGAGTCGCAGGCATCCAGGAAATGCTCATCAGGCGGATAATGGGAACGGACAGCGTTCATATTCATTTCTTTGATGAGCTTCACGTCCTGTATGCTAAGTTCTTTATTCGTGGTTCGTCCACCATCGGGATGGAAAGAGTGGCGGTTGATTCCCTTCATAACCAGCTTCGTACCGTTCAGGTAGAGCCCGTCGCGGGGACGGAAATCAATGGTGCGGAAACCGATGCGGGTATCCACAAAGTGACGTGGATTCGTATTCTTATCACACAAATACACTCTAAGTTGATAAAGGTTGGGAGATTCCGGAGTCCACGGGCAAATATCTTCCCAACGGCTTGTGGAGTGCAACGTAGATGCGCCTTCCTTAAATTGAACAAATACGACTGTCGTTTCTTCGAACAATGTATCCTTTTTTCTGCAAAGGTTCTACCTCTATTCCCAGGTACCCTTCCTCAGTAACCCCTTTCAAATACACATCCAGTTTCAGTGTGCCATCCGCCTGCGCGTCCACAGCCAGACGCTCTATATGTGTTGCCGGTTTTGCTTCCAGCCATACCGGGCGGTATATTCCACCGAACAGCCACCAGTCCGCTTTACGTTCGGCGGCATTCACTGTACGGTTGTCGGAATGTTTCTTCACCCGTACTTCTATTTGGTTGGAACTTCCGTATTTCAGCAATTCCGTTACGTCATAAGAGAAGCGATAGAAACCGCCCTGATGCACCGGTCCCGCCGATTGCCCGTTGACTAAAACCTCGGTATCGGTCATTACACCGTCAAACCAGAGACGTATGTTCTGTCCCTGCCAGTTGCGGGGTACGCGGAAAGAACGTTTGTATGTACCTTCTTCCATCGAAGGGTTCTTCACGCCCGGCTTTTTATACCAACGGCCGTAGGTGTATTCGCCGAAGCCTTGCAATTCCCATTGCGAAGGGACTTCTATTTTACTCCAGCGTCCGCTGTTCCGGCCTTCGGAGACGCGGAATTGCCAGGTCACCGTGTTGCCCAGCCCGGTGCCGGAAAGATATTGGCGTTCTGTTTCCTGGGCTTGTACAACCCAAGTGGTCAATAAGAAAAAGGAGGATTCCGAGAAAGTGCTTTCTGCTCATAGTATTTGGCTTTATTATTCGATTTTACAAAGAAAGACATTCTCAGGCAAACAGGAAATAAGCAGAATGATTTTCTGGCTGTACAAAATGACAGGAAGAGAACGACTAACCATTTAGACTCTTGTGCCCACCAATAAAAAATATAACTTAGTTTTTTTTCCCTACGTCCTTACTTCATCCACTTTACCAGTACTTGAATTACTCTTATTGTAAAGTATAACCAAGTTATATGGGGGTATGTCACACTGATAAGTATAACCACTCTCGTTGAATGTTTTAGTAGTGGTATAATAATTCGTCTGTGCATGCAAATATGACACATAGAATAAGATACAAATAGAAACAATTAAAGTTCTTATTAGCAAATTCATACGCACAGACGATTATTAATTAAATGACTTACTATTTAGGTTCTTGCGCCCACCAATAAAAGATATAATTCAATTTCTTTCCCACGGTAGTCGGAGTATACCAAATATTTTTTTTGATTTCGGTTTCAATCTTGCGATAAACAGAAACAGGAATGGTGGCAAAAGGATCGGATTTGTGAAATTCAAAGCTTACTTCATCCACTTTACCAGTACTTGAATTTATGTACATAATTATATTGAAATCATGTCCTTTTATCCTTTGTTTCTCACTGGCTGAAAATGCGGAATTAACAATAGAAAAACGTTTTGAACGTGTCCAAGTGTCGCTTTCAAGTAATTTAATACCATCACCAGCCTCATCTTGCACAAAATTTTTGCCTGTATCCTTATAAATAGAATGAACATAGATCCATTTATTACTCTTATTGTAAAGTGTAACCAAGTTATATGGGGGTATGTCACACTGATAAGTATAGCCACTCTCGTTGAATGTTTTAGTAGTGGTATAATAATTCGTCTGTGCATGCAAATATGCCACATAGAATAAAATACAGATAGAAACAATTAAAGTTTTCATAAGCAAATTTATATGTACAGACGAATTATTTAAACTAACCACTACTTAGGCTCTTGCGCCCACCAATAAAAGATATAATTCAATTTCTTTCCCACGGTAGTCGGAGTGTACCAGATATTTTCCTTTATTTCGGTTTCAATCCTACGATAAACAGAAACGGGAATAGTGGCGTAAGGTCTAAAATTTGGAAACTCAAAGCTTACTTCATCAACTTTACCAGTACCTGAATTTATATACATTATTATAGTAAAGTCATGCCCCTTTATTCTCTGTTTCTCACTAGCAGAGAATGCGGAATTGACAATAGAAAAACGTTTAGAACGTGTCCAAGTGTCACTTTCAAGCAGCTTAATGCCATCACCGGCTTCATCTTGCACAAAGCTTTTACCTGTATCTTTATAGACCGGATAAATATTTATCCATTTATTGTTCTTATTATAAAGTGAAACAAATCTAGAAGCAGCTACATCGCACTGATAAGTGTAACCGTTCTCATTAAATGTCTTGGTAGTGGTATAATAGTTCGTCTGTGCATGCAAATATGCCACATAGAATAAGATACAGATAGAAACAATTAAAGTTCTTATTAGCAAATTCATACGCACAGACGATTATTAATTAAATGACTTACTATTTAGGTTCTTGTGCCCACCAATAGTAAATGTAGCTTAACTCTTTTCCTTCAGCAGTAGGAGTGTACCAGATATTTTTCTTTATTTCAGTTTCAATCTTACGAAAAGTTGAGATGGGAATGGTGGTATAAGGAGTAGATTTATAGAATTCAAAATTCACCTCATCAACTGTCCCTGTTGTCGAATTTATATACATTATAATATCAAAATCATGCCCTTTTACTCTTTGCTTTTCACTTGTCGAAAATGCTTCATTTACAATGGAAAACGTTTAGAGCGCGTCCAAGTATCGTTTTCAAGCAATTCAACGCCTTCATCAGTCTGTGCGAAAGTTTCGCCTGTATTCTTGTAAACCGGATAAATATTATTCCATGTGTTACTTTTTATTATAAAGAGCAATAAAGCCAGAAACTCGCACATCACACTGATAAGTGTAACCACTTTCGTAAAATGTCTTGGTAGTGATATAATAATTCGTCTGTGCATGCAAATATGTTACACAAAACAGCATGCTAATAATAATAGTTTTCACCTAATTATCGTATATTTACAAGCGTTTCAAAGCACTTAATTTTTTCCTACCACTGAAGCATCTCCCTCTTTAATTATCCTAATAGATAATTTAGTTGTTACAACTATACTTTTTGCATTCAACCACTTTTCTTTATTCTTTAGAGTAATGCCAAAACATTTTTCTTCATTTGGATTCATCCAACTCATAGAACGATATTTCTTTAAAGTATCTGCTTTTTCATCATATTCCCACATCAAAAACATCGCGTCATCAGAAAAAGGACTTTGCGGGCTTTCCCTAATGTAAATAATACTGCCATCAAACTCATTCGTGCCAATACGACCATTAAATAGTCCAAATGATTTGCTGCTACTTTCGTTTTTTACTTTTATAAGTAAAAACTGTTTCTCTTTAAATAAGACACATCCACTTTTAATTCATTTTGAGATAAACACAAAGCAGAAAATGTGAACGAAATTAATATGCAAATAATATATTTCATAATCTATAATTTATTTATATTCTTCTATTGCTATTTTATATTTTTGTTGATGTAACCACAACCCATACTCTCTTTCAATGCTATATGAATCCGTAACATTTTTAACTGTTTCAATTTCATTTGTATAGGCATTAATATCATTTAAATAATACTCCGGAGGCAAAGTAGTAGCAACCATAAGTTCTGTATATTTAATATATTCATCCAAACTCGTTCCACTAGAGTGTGAGGAGTTGTATTCTTCTATATGTAATGCTCTTAAATAATTCATCAAATTATCAGGAGGAGTATCAAAATATCTTATACTATTTAAATTTTGCAACTTAGAATCCCAATCTGTTTCACTATTTACATCGTTGCGTATATGATAGATTTCATGATAGATGTTAGAGCAAATATTATTATCATCCCAAAACATGTGTTTTTCATATTCTGATTTCATTTATTTTGTCGGAACAAAGGTAGAACATTATTTACAGACAAATATGCCCTTACAAAATTGAGACGCAAGCATCAAATCCACAAGCACCTATCTATCAACCAATTAATGTTTTACAAACAGAAATAAATACTCTTTTTATAATAATTATTACTCTAAATTCTATAGTTCAGCATCACTTTTGTAAAACCATAAGAAAACACGACTCTTATTAGCATACAGCTATTCGGTCGTTTTTTCACTTGCAAGCTACACTAAATGCAGATGTCTTAATACAGATTTACTTTACACCATTTTAACTAAAAAGCTGTAAAGATGAAAAAGACTCACTCTCCAAACGTACGTTTAGCTTAGATTTTAAGCATCAGGTATTAATAGACTACCACCGTAGCGGTTCGACAAAATATTTCATAGAAAAGAAATATGGTCTGCACTGCGGCACGATGCACAGATGGGAAAAAGCCTTTGTCTTGTCTGAAAAAGATTTATCTTTGTCGGATGAGTTACTAATCCGACTATCGAAGATGCGTCAGAAGAAATCCCCCAAGCCTGAAAAGGCATGCCCCCCATCGCGCGAGCAAGAAATGCGGGCTGAAATCCTTCGCCTACGCCAGGCTCTGGAATATTCCGAACTTCGTAATGAAGCTCTGAATGAAGTTCTCAAAATCGGTCGTGAAGAATATGGCGTCGATTTATTAAAAAAAGCTGGCGCCAAGCAGTAAACAGCCTTCGTCACAGGCATCCCAAGACCTCCATAGGATGCCTGTGCTCACTGTTTGGCAAAAGCCGGGAAGGATATTATTCGGTAAGTTCCAGGGTTCTTTCGGAGAGAATTCTCACGGAAGTAAAAGTCATCGGGCTTGTGCAGGAAATCCGCACATTGGCACCCGGTATTAGCGCTTACAAGCTGTTTCTCATTTTGCGGGATATATATGAAGGCAAGCTGATGGGGCGTGACCGCTTCTACCGCCTGCTGCGTCGCAAGGGGCTCATGCTTCCCGCCTTAAAACGCCGTCATACCACCAACTCCAATCATAACTACCGGATGTACAAGAACCGTATAAAAGGATATAAGCCTCCCACCTTGAACCTGTTATG
>VOFD01000355.1_pt1 | contig 50000 bp, 61 predicted proteins | sample 5384101 | NCBI WGS metagenome assembly VOFD01 (sample SAMN12384723, study PRJNA508395) | human gut metagenome | isolation source: healthy gut C | host: Homo sapiens
AGGTTATGAGTGCGGTATTTCCTTTGAAAATTACAATGACATTCAGAAAGGCGACTTTATTGAATGTTACGAGATAGAGGAAATAGCGGCTAAGTTCTTTAAATAGTCCGGACTGTTGTTTTGCAGGACGATTTGAAAAGTATGAAAATTCAGCATACAAAAAGTATGTAAATCTTTCACAGCTTCATCAGATTGTCCTGCAAATTTTTATTTTTAGGCGGTTGCCAAAATGTGCCGGTATTTCAGACAGTGGTTTTGCCCCAAACAGCGACAAGTTTAAAATAATTTTTATGTTGTACAATTAATTCTGTAAGTTTATGAAAACTCTAAATTTGAAGCAGGCAGACGATAAAACTTTCTGTTTGTTTGCATGGGATTCTTCGAAGAAGACTTTTACCCAAATCGCCTCCGGGCGCATTGCCAGGGAACTGAGTGAAGGCAATTGGTTTCTGATGGGCAACGACAGCACCGATTTGGCAGTTTATCATTTGTTTGACAATGACGTGCGAGTGTTTCCCGTGCATGTTGAAAATGCAGAGATTATCAACGGTATCTGTGTCTATGAGCGCAACGGGCTGTGGTATTGTTTTGTCGGAACCAAAGAAGTGTTGTTGGGCGAAAAGCGCAGCTTGCCGCTTTCAACGGGAGAAGTGTGCCGCTTAAGCGAAAAAGCGTTTCACTACTTTGTCCTTGGCGAGGATACGAAGGACTTTGTATTAACCCTGATTATCAATTCAGTACTGGTGCAGGGGAAATATGCCGGTGAGCTCAGGGCTAAAGCGAAAGATTATCTATTTGCCCGGAGAGAAGACGGAAATTATGACATTATTAAAGCGGGAACCTTTTGTTTTTACGACGAAGATAAACCGGAAAGCGGATTTTCGTATATTTATGACGATATCAAGCGGGTTTATTTTTTGGGATGAAGCCAAGTCTTCGTGGAAAATATTGGCTGATGACAGCGGGTGCGTTTTAGCTAAAAACGCTTTGAAAGTCCGTTGTGCTAATTTGGGAAGAAATGAAAGCTGCCACATTTTGTATGAAGTTTGCGGCGTTGAATTAAAAGAAGCTGCCCGCGGCAGTTTTAAACGTTCCTTAAACGGAGATTCATTTCAGATTGGGGAATTGATTTTTTCGATTAACCGAAATACGTTCCGAGTTGATTTTGAGCATCCGCGGTTGACGCTGAAACATAAAGTTAAAAAAATTTTTTAAGATGTAATGTCAGCGATAAAAAAAAGACACTCTGTTTTCAGAGTGTCTTTTTTGTCGTCAAGCTGTGTTTGACAGCTTAAATCATAGCCATACCGCCGTTGATGTTAATCGTCTGGCCGGTAATGTATTGGGCTTCATCAGATGCCAGGAAAGCAACAACGTTGGCTATATCCTGTGCTTCGCCGAGTTTGCCTTCGGGGATCTTAGCCAGCAGTGCGGCTTTAACATCGTCAGGCAGAACATCCGTCATCGGTGTGCGGATAAAGCCCGGAGCAATAGAGTTGACGGTAATGCCGCGGGAACCTACTTCCTGAGCCAAACATTTGTTCATGGCAATCATACCGGCTTTGGAAGCGGAGTAGTTGGCCTGGCCGGCATTTCCGGTTACGCCTACGACGGAAGCAATACCGATGATACGGCCGAAACGGCGTTTCATCATACCGCGAACGGCAGCTTTTGCCAATTTGAAACCGGCAGAAAGGTTAACGTCGAGGACTAACTGCCAGTCTTCATCGCTCATGCGGATAAAGAGATTGTCACGGGTCAGTCCGGCATTGTTGACCAAAATGTCAATACGGCCGAGCTTTTCTTCAACTTGAGCTACCAGGTTTTTAACATCTTCCGGGTTTGTCAGATTGGCGGTGAAAACTTCTACCCGATCACCGAGTTCTGCTTTCAGTTTTTCCATCGGTTCAGCACGCATATCGGTTAAAGCCAGAGTTGCGCCCTGTTTGTGCAGAGTGCGGGCGATTTTGTCGCCTAAACCGCCGGCAGCGCCGGTGATGAGAGCTACTTTGTCATGTAATTCAAACATATTATTTTCCTTTCCGGTTAAATCTTTCGGATATTCGGCGTTATATTTCCGGTTGCGAAAGGTACAACGCCGTTTATTTCAAAAAAATCCAACCTGTCTTAGATTGTTATAAAAATTGTTATTGCAAACTTTTTGCAAATTCTTCAATGTCTGCGGCCGAGCCGACAGAGATTGCGTTAATTCCTTTTTTGCTGCGGTTTATGATGCCGGAGAGAACTTTTCCAGCACCGAGCTCGGCAACGTCAGTAACGCCCTGGTCAGCCATATAACCGACGGTTTCGCGCCAACGGACAGAGCCGGTGACTTGTTCGACCAAACGTTTGACGATTTCTTTTTCATCGACGACGGCAGAGGCCAGTACGTTTGAAATCAGGGGAATTTCAGGCTTGTGGGCGGTAACTTCCGCCAGAGCCTTGGCCATAACGTCGGCGGCAGGCTGCATCAAAGGACTGTGAAACGGTGCGCTGACCGGGAGTTTGATACAACGTTTGGCACCGAATTCGCCGGCAATTTCAACGGCTTTTTCGATTGCCTGAATATGGCCGGACAAAACAACCTGACCATCGGCATTGTCATTGGCGGCAACGCAGATATTGTCTTTGTCGGCACAGGCTTCCGCCAAGGCGACGACATCCTGATAAGAAACGCCGATAACGGCCGCCATTCCTCCAACGCCCACGGGAACAGCCTTTTGCATGGCGTCGCCGCGGGTGCGGAGCAATTTAGCCGTATCAGTCAATGAGAAGACTCCGGCAGCGCAGGCCGCAGAGTATTCGCCGAGAGAGTGACCGGCTACAAAACTTGCATAATCTTTTAATTTGATTCCGAAATCTTTTTCAAGAATTCTGACCACGGCAATGGAGTGAGCCATCAGAGCCGGCTGTGCATTGGTGGTGAGGGTAAGTTCGCTCTCGGGTCCTTCGACCATAATTTTGAACAAATCCTGAGAGAGAGCATCATTGACTTCTTGAAAAACTTCTTTGGCCGAAGCGAAATTATCAGCCAGTTCTTTTCCCATTCCGACAAATTGAGAACCTTGTCCGGGAAATACGAAAGCTCTAGTCATAAGTAGATTTCCTCGTTATTAATATCTTGTAAAGCTTTATAGATTACAGCCGAAAAGTCAAGTTTTAAAACCGATTTATAAAACGCCGGAATCGGGATTAAGGTTTTTTATTAAGAGAATTTTGAGAATTGGCGGCTATAATCCGTTCATCAGAAGGATTATCAACGGGTAAAAGACAAATGGCTAAACGTAAAAAGGAAAAATCATTATTGGCCAAGACCAGCTGGAGACTGTTTGGTTTGGCGCTGTTTTGCTGGCTGCTGAGTCTGTTGGCTGCGGTGATGTTTTATGATATGCACGACGCGGCTTACAATACGGCATCTTCGCAACCGGTGAAGAATCTGCTTGGTCTGTACGGGGCTAACAGTGCCGATATGATGCTGACCTGGCTGGGATTGGCGCTTCCGGTCTTTTTAATCGCTCCGTTGATTTGGGCATATAATTTTATGCGGCTGCGGGAGCTGATTCATCCTTATTGGCGTTTTTTCGCATTCGTTTTCGGAACCGTATGTTTTGCGGTTATGCTGAGTTTGTGCAAGCCGTTTGTCGGCGAATTCAAGACCGGAGGCAATATTGGTCTGTTTTTGTCGCGGCAGTTTATGAGCCTGTTTAACCGAATGTATGTATTTGCCTACGGCAGGCATATTCTGGCAGCCGTTTTTTTTGTGTTGTCGTTGTTGTCCTTTAACCTTGCCTGCGGATTGACGCTTAAGGGCTGGTACAATTGCGGCAAGAAGATAGTTTTGGCCTTTGTCGCGGCGATGGTTTTGTCGGCAGCGGCTTTAAATCCCTGTGGCAATGGGTGATGTCTCACACCGGAGGCAGCAGCGAACCGAGAGTTTCCAAGGCGCGTGAACCGCGGGTGCGCAAAGAGCCCAAGGTCAAGGAAGAACCGGCCAAGCCGGCGAAACCCAAAGAAATCAAAATCAACCGAGCCAAAGCGGTTGATGACGGCTATCGTTATCCGGACATCAATCTGCTTTCGGTTAATAAAGACAAAAATGCCAATCATGTTAACCAGAAAGAACTAGAGCGAATCGCGGGAGAACTTGAAAACGTTTTGCAGGAATTTGGCGTAAACGGCAAGATTGTGAAAGTTCGTCCGGGCCCGGTAGTGACTTTGTATGAACTGGAGCCGGCGCCGGGAACCAAAAGCGCCCGGGTTATCGGTCTGGCCGACGACATAGCGCGTTCGATGAGCGCGGTTTCTGTTCGTATAGCTGTTGTTCCGGGCAGCAACACCATCGGCATTGAGCTGCCGAATCCGACCCGGGAAATCGTATATCTGCGCGAACTTTTGGAAAGCGGAGAATTCAGAGAAGCCAAAGCGGCTCTGACCATTACTTTGGGTAAAGACATCGGCGGAAAGAACGTTTATGCCGATTTGGCCAAAATGCCCCACTTGCTGGTTGCCGGTACTACCGGTTCCGGTAAATCCGTGGGCGTAAATTCGATGATAATCTCCCTGCTTTACAGAATGCGGCCGGAAGAATGCAAACTTATCATGATTGACCCCAAAATGCTGGAGTTTACGATGTACAACGGCATTCCGCATCTGCTGACTCCGGTGATTACCGATCCGGCCAAAGCGGTTATCGGTCTAAAATGGGCGGTTAAGGAGATGGAAGACCGTTATCGCGCGATGGCAAAGTTGAACGTCCGCAACATCACCGGCTACAACAAACGTCTGGAAGAACTGCGTGCCAGCGGAGAAAAGGTTACCCGTACGGTTCAGACCGGTTTTGACATGGAAACCGGAAAACCGATTTACGAAGAGCAGGAATTGGACTTGACGCCGTTGCCTTATATTGTGATTGTGGTTGATGAAATGGCGGATTTGATGTTGGTTGCAGGCAAGGAAGTGGAAGCGGCGATTCAACGTCTGGCTCAGATGGCGCGTGCCGCCGGCATTCACCTGATTATGTCAACCCAAAGGCCGTCAGTCGACGTTATTACCGGTACAATCAAAAGCTAATTTCCCGACCCGAATCAGTTTTCAGGTTACTTCCAAAATCGACAGCCGGACGATTTTGGGAGAGCAGGGAAGCCGAGCAGCTGCTGGGAATGGGCGATATGCTTTTATATGCCTGCCGGGCAGCGCCCGAATCGTATTCATGCCCCGTATGTTAAGGATCAAGAGGTCGAATCCATTGTCGAGTTTTTGAAAGAGCAGCGTGAGCCGGAATATGTTCAGGAAGTGACCGAAGGCGAGCTGAACGAAAAAAAGGCGGAGACAAAGCTGTGTTTGACAGTGGTGAGTTTGGCGGCGGAAACAGTGATGAAGAGCTTTATGCCCAAGCGGTTGCAATTGTTCAAAACGACAAGAAAGCCTCGACCAGTTATATTCAGCGTCGTTTGAGAATCGGTTACAATCGCGCGGCATCCCTTATTGACCGGATGGAACAGGAGGGTATCATCTCCGCGGCAGACCATGTGGGACGCAGAGAAGTCTTGTAGATTTTTGCTTGAGAATTAAAGAGGGGAAACGGCTTTTTAGCGCTGTCGGCCTTTGAACAAACCCAGAACTTTTTGTTTCAGGTTTTGTGTCTTAGGCGGATTGTTGCGATTGCAAGCATCGGGATATTCTTTGGGATGGTCTTTCTGCCATTTTTTCAGTTCGGGCAGAAATTCGCGTTCATTGCATCCGGGAAGAGCAGCCTGCTGTTTGGCATGAACCTTATGAAAGGATTGAGAAACAAGGGTATTTTGTTTCTCGCTTATCGGCAGGGCAAAGCAGCCGCTGTCTTCGGAAAGGGTTTCATATTGCGTTTGCAGCATTTTTTCGCAGATTTCTTCAAGCTTGCGATGATGGGCATTTTGAGGTTTTTATTGTAAAAACAAGTTCTCCGCGCTCGTTCATACGGCTTTCGTTTACGTCAATGTTAAATTCATCCATCAGGCCGAGGGTGTTGTTGGCAATGTTGTTTGCCAGCTGTTGGCTGCGGTTGACCAGACGGTTCAGTTCGCGGGAAAACTGAAAAGCAAATAGATATGCGCGGTATTCGGTTGGCTGGTGTTTGTAGGCTTTTGTCTTTTCCTGCATTTTTGAGGGAAAATAATAGTGTGAACTGTAAGAAAGCAATTGTCCGGCAGGTTGGTCCCGACGCATAAATTCAGCATTTTTTGACGGAGCAACATTATTGAGGTGATGGAAAAACTCATGGGGAGAACATCGGCAGGCAGACTGCTTTTTTCATGGTAAATCGTTTTGGAAAAAGGATCATAACCTCCCCGGTGCATGGCTGAAACATCCATTTTGAGCTTCGGTTTCTTTATCCAGCTGAGAGTGTAAAAATTTGCGCTCAGGAATTTACGCAATTTTTTAAGCAATTCTTTTTAAACTGCGGATTGTTGTTTTGCTGAAGAGTCAGCGTATTGAAAAGCTTGGGCTTTTTTTGTTTAATGTCTCGGGCGGTTTGACGGGCGAGTTCGGTGATTTGGGCAGCGATTTGCGCAGGGAAAGCCGCATGCTCATAAAGGTAGCGAAAAGCAGGGACGTTTTCGCTGACAAACAATCGGCGTACGACTCTTTTGCCTTTCTGTTTGGCACAAGCGGCGCAGATTTCGTCGGAAAAAATAAGGTTGTCAATTTTCCCGTAAAGTTCAAGCCAGGAATTGGTGTCAAAACGACGGAGCTGTTCCGGACTGTATTGCCGAATCAGGGCGTCAATGCCGCGGTTAATATTATCCAGTCCCGAGCCGTTGTTCATTATGTTTTCTCCTTAATCAATAGTATTATAACACAAAAACAAAATGTTACAATCCTTTACCGTTGAGGGCTTTGAGCTTTAGCTTTTTTATGTCTTTATCGGTCAGCGGCCGTGACATTTTGCGGGCAATCTGCGCGGCTTTTTTTCGATTGCGGCGGTTGGTGAAGTTTTGCTCTATTTTTTCTTTGTCGGAGAGTTGTTTCCGGCGGATTTCTTCCAGCGGTTTCAGATTTTGCTCACTGTCGTTTTGGAGGTCGCGGAGAAAGTCGCCGGTGCGTATTATGCGGCAGTCTCTTTGGGATGAAAGCATATGGTTGATGCGGTCGTTGTCAAAGCTGATGTAGCGTTTGCTGCCGTCGGCCATTATTTTGTGAACCATCAGGGCATGAAAACGGGGAATGCCGTTTTCATCCGTTTCGGCCGGAATGACAACGATGTCTCCGATGCCAAGGCGGCTGTCGTCTGTTCTTCCTTCTGAAACGTATTTCTTGTTTATTTTAGTTAAGGTTTCCACTAAAGACTCCGGATGGGTGAGGTCTTCAAGATTGTCATCGGCGAAAAAAAGCGTCAAACTGAGAAAGCTTTGCGGTGTCGTCCCGTAGAACTTTCATTAACGCGGTGGTGCAGTATCCCCGGAAGCGTTGGGGATCGTATCGGGGATTAAACGGCTTTAGGATTTCCTGTCCGACCCTTTGCATCAGGGCATGCCGAATGACAATTTTTTGCAGACAGTCGCCGATGTGGTTTTCCAAAGTCTTTTCCCGGGAGGTTTTAAATAAGATTGTTTGAAGGCTTCAATTTCTTCCGCCAGGTTTTTGTTGCGGGCCGCTAAAATTTCCGCGGCTTTGTTTAAGGTCTCGTCTTTAACGGAAGAATGAAAAGGAGGCAGAAAACGACCGCTTTTTTTGCAGGGCAAGATAACGTGAGGATTCTTCGAGCAGGGTTTGAATTTTTGATGTTGCCGGTGTTGGAAAACGGTCTGAGAGGTCCCGATTGCGCCGCTGCCATTCATACGCAAATTGTTCGACACTGTTAACATAGGTTCGGATATCGAGCGGCGGTGCGTAGGTTATGCGCGGTTTTTCGGGGTTGATCATGGCGGTTGCTCCCATATGAGTAATATATCACATACAGAAACAGATGTATAGTACGGAATTTTCTTGATTATGGCGGCTTTTGCCTCTATATATACTTGCAGGTTATTTAAGGAGAAAAATTATGGCTGAAAATAAAGAGCCTTCACAGCGTCAGCTGCGGGGCGGCCAGGAAATCAAACGGATACTGGCTGCCTTTATCCAGAAAGGCGAAATCCGAAATCTGGAGGAATTGACACCATCGTTACGATTACAGAGGTTACGGTGTCTCCGGATTTGAAATATGCGTCGGTTTATCTGATGACCCTGAACAATTCCCATTTGCAGGAAGTTATCGGGGGATTACAGCTGGCGGCCAATTATCTGCGCAAACAGATTGCCGCAAAAATGCAGCTTCGTTATACGCCCGAACTGGTATTTAAGGTCGACAAGAGTTTTGAACAGGTTGATAAGATTGAAAAACTGCTGAGAGATCCCAAGGTTGCCAAGGATTTAAAATAGGCAAAAGGATAGAAAGTTCTGCCGGCCTCCTGAAAAAGGGGGCCTTTTTGTCGTAAAAATGTGGGTTATTTTCGAAAATAATTGACGGGAGTTTTGAGAAGCGTATCGTATTAGCCATAAAACAATTAGTATGGATTTAAATAACTTATATATTATGGGAACACATTTACGGATTAAACGTTATGCTGACATTTCGGTCGTTGAGTTGTGCAGCACTTTCCGGGTGCTGGGCGAATTAGCCTACGGACGGCAGATTGTCAAATTTAAGGATTATTATAAAATTACAACGGAAGACAATAATGTCTCTTTGATGAAAATTGTCGACAACCATGCTTTGGTTTCTGTCGTGGAAAACGCTGAAGAAGGAAGTATGGTTGCAAAAGGTTTTCTTTACCGCAGAGGATATGATTGGTTTTTGCTGACATATCAGGGAAAAATTCTTAATCTGGGCGAGTTTCTCGGTTATTTTTATGCCCGCCTGGAACCCCACGGTAAATTTATGGATGTTTGTTTTTTGGACAAGACGGGAAAATGGGTCACTAAAAGGTATTTGAACCATTATCATGTCTTTTGCGGAAAAATTATTGCCATAAAACGGGATGACGGGTTGTACGATATGCTGCAGGCTGAAGACAAGCTGTTGCGGGAACTCACAAACACTCAGGTTTTGGTCAAAGAAGACGATTGTTTTTATAAGGTTTACAAGCGGACGATGAAGAACGGCGTTCCGGGTTATATGCTTTTTGCGAGAGGGCTTTAATCTGAACGTATCGCCGGGAATATGGACGGTTGTTAAGAATAATTTTGCCCGGCTGTTTACTGCGCTGGGATAAAAATTGTTCAGCTTTTTGTTTTGCGAAGGCCTGCGGTTGTATAACCCCGGGTCTTTCGTTTTTTTTGGGAATGTTTTTGTCTTTTCCGAAAGCGGTTTTATTTGCTCCGAGAGGGCATCCGGCGTATCAGAGAAGGCTTGCCGTTTGCGGAGGATAGTCGGGAAACGTCCGCAGATTTTTTTAAAGATGTCTTTGGGCAAACAAAAAGGTCCGCTATGGTTGAGCATAGGGACCTTTTTTAGGTGTCAGTCATGATTTTTAACCCGTTCGATTACCATAATGCTGTCTTGAGTTGTGACAGAATATTCTTTCATCCCGCGATGGAAGGAATCGCCGGCTGAAAAAACGGTGTAACCGCAGTCGGGCGTCAATTTCATGAAATCTCCGCCTAAACCGAGAGCATACCGGTTGGGGGACTTTCTGTCCTCGCCGTACCAATATACCCTGTAGTTTCGTTCTTCAATGTGCATCAGACGAAGGTTACATATTTCAATCCCTTTTTGGCGCATATATTCGACAACTTGTTGAGAATTGCGATAAATGCAACGATTGGAAATGTTTTTCCGAGGCTGAAAGACGAAACGCAACTGCTGAACGCAGACATTGAACACGATGCCGTAACGGCCAGAATAATTGCCAGATAGTTAGATTTAAGTGTTGCCATAATAGTTTGTTTTTAATTTGTTTAGATATCAAAAAAGATAAAATCGGGACGGCGGATAGTCAAGAGAAGCGAGTATTTGACCACAGATATTTTCGTTTTTTTAATTCTTGACTTTTGTCTTTTTAAGTCTATATTCGGCTCGGTAATTCATATAAAAGACAAATTAATTAAAATTATTGGTATGAAAAAAGAAATTTTCAACGAAGAAGTTGCTGCTCAGATTGCAGGAGCTTTATTGGGTGCTCAGGCTGTTCAGTTAAAATCGGAAGCTCCGTATTTCGTTTGGGCTTCGGGGTGGCATTCTCCGATTTACTGTGATAATCGCAAGCTGCAGTCTTATCTGGAGGAGCGCGAGCTTATTGCCGACAGTCTGTGTAGTCTGATTGAGCAGGAATATCCCGAAGCGGAGGCCATTATTTCCGTTGCGACGGGCGCTATTCCCTGGGGAACGCTGGCCGGATGGCTGTTGGATATTCCGACCGCTTATATTCGCAGCGATAAGAAAGACCACGGGTTGCAAAATCGTATCGAAGGCGCTTTGAAATCGGGAATTAAAGTGGTGATTGTCGAAGACCTGATTTCGACCGGAGGCTCTTCGCTCTCTGCCGTTCAGGCTGTTCGCGAAGCCGGATTTGAGGTTCTCGGAATGGCGGCGTTGTTTACCTATGGTTTTCAGAAGTCGCGCGATGCGTTTGAGGAGGCCGGATGTCAGCTCAACACGTTGTCCGATTATGAAACACTGGTGGCCCAGGCGGTTAAAACCAATTACATTCCGGCAGATAAGCTGGACTTTTTGGCTAAATGGCGCGAAGCTCCACAGGATTGGGATAAATGATTTCTTTTTGTTTTTTTATGAACAGGTCAACTTTGGGTTGGCCTGTTCAGCGTTTTAAATGCTTCAGATTAATACCTATGACGAATGTTAGCGATTGTTGCCGCACATGGTACGGTACTGCGGTTTGGAACAAAACGGGGAGACCGTAGGCACCACGGTGCGAAACGTTCTTAATTCTGAGGAATCCCGTCTTTTTTCGTGGGTGGCGATAACAATTGACAAGGCGTCGTCTTTCTTTTATGAAAGTATAATAACGATTGAGGAAAAACGAATGGCTCGACATAAAAAAGGCGATGACGTCAATGGCTGGCTGGTTATTGACAAGCCGCGCGACATCGGTTCGACACAAGTGGTGAATCTGACCCGCAAATGGCTGAACGCCAAAAAGAACGGCCACTGCGGCACGCTTGATCCTTTTGCCACAGGGGTGTTGCCGGTCGCTTTCGGCGAGGCGACAAAGTTAATTCCGCTGGTAACCGACGGGCCAAAAGAATACGAGTTTGTAATCAAGTGGGGGAGAGGCTACGGCCAGCGGAGATACCGAGAGCGAGGTTTGTCAGCGCAGTGCAATTATTCCTTCTAAAGAGGACATACTTTCCGTGTTGCCGCGTTTTATCGGAAAAATATCTCAGGTACCTCCGGCTTATTCGGCGATTAAGATAAACGGAGAGCGAGCCTATAATCTGGCGCGCCGCGGCGAAGACGTGGAGATTCCGGAGCGAATCGTCGAAATTTACGCGCTGGAATTGCTGGAAGAGCTGCCGGAGGAGCAGGCTCGGTTCAGGGTGGCCTGTTCAAAGGGCACGTATGTTCGGACTTTGGGTCAGGACATTGCCAAATCGTTAGGAACAGTCGGCCATTTGAAGGAGCTCAGGCGCACCAAATGCGGGAATTTTGACCTGAGTCAGAAAATTTTACTGGAAAATATAAAAATATAGGGTATGGTGAGAACCGAAAAGAAGTTTTGCTTCCGGTAATAACTTGTCTGCGCGACATCGCGGATATAGCTGTAACCGAAGCGGATGCCGCCAAGCTCCGTATGGGGCAGAGCCTGTCGCCGAAGTCTTATCCGGTGGAAAAGCTGTACGGACAGACGAGGGCCTCCACTTGTGACGGGGAGTTGGTTGCGTTAGTTCGAATCGAGGAAAGAAGAATCCTTCCGGTTCGTGTTTTCAATTTTTAATATGAAAAGGAAAATATAGATGTCGATTTCAAAAAAGATATTGCCAAGGCTTATGGTTTGAATCCAAATGATACCGGTTCTCCGGAAGTTCAGATTGCTATCTGGACCGCAGAAATCAACAACCTGATTGAGCATTTTAAAACACATGCCAAAGATACTCACTCTCGTTTGGGTTTGATGAAAAAAGTCAGCCGACGCCGCCACCTTCTGGATTATTTGAAGGGTAAAAGCGAAAGCCGTTATCAGGATCTGATTAAAAAGTTAGACCTCAGAAAATAAAAGGAAAATTGTTTTTATGGGGCAGATAACGCAATTTTACGCAGTCTCAAAAGGGTCTTGTACTTCTTTGCACACTGCTTTGGGTTTGCCGGAGATTATGTTGTCTGCTTTCATAAAAAGAGTTTTCGTAAATGTGTTTTGGATGTTGATTATCAGTCTGAGGCACGGCTCCCTTTCAAGAGGGACGTATTTATAAATTTTAGGACTGCGGGGCAGTGGAGCTCCGCAGTTCTTTTAATAAAAATCCTGCATGGGGCAGGTAGATGATTGTATGAAGAAGAAAGGTAAAGAAATATGATCGATTTTAAAAGTGTGCCGCAAGGAAATGGATTGGGGCGGACGCAAATTAGTTTTGGAAACAGGTAAAATAGCTAGACAGGCTACAGGTGCCGTAGTTGTCAAGTATGGTGAAACAGAGGTACTTGCTACGGTATGTGCGGCAAAAGAGGCGAAGGCAGATCAGGATTTCTTTCCTTTGACAGTCAATTACCAGGAAAAGTACTATGCAACCGGCAAGGTTCCCGGCGGATTTATGAAGCGCGAGGGTAAACCGAGCGAGCGCGAAGTTTTGATTTCCCGTTTGATTGACCGTCCGATCCGTCCGTTGTTTCCGGATGCTTTCAAAAACGAAGTTCAGGTTATTTGTACCGTTTTGTCTCACGATCAGAACAGCGATTCCGACATTCCGGCCATGATTGCCGCTTCCGCCGCTTTGACAATTTCCGGCATTCCGTTTTTAGGGCCGATTGCCGCTTGCAAAGTCGGTTATAAAGACGGCCAGTATATTTTGAACCCGACTATCGAGCAGATGAAAGAAACCGAACTGGAACTGGCGGTTGCCGGTACGTCAGAGGGTGTGCTGATGGTTGAATCCGAGGCTCAGGAGCTTTCGGAAGAGACGATGCTGGGTGCGGTTATGTTTGGTTTTGAGAGCTTTCAGCCGGTTATTAAACTGATTAACGAACTTAAGGCCGATGCCGGAAAAGAACCTTGGGAAGCTCCGGTATTTCCGCCTGAATTTGATGATCTGTACAATAAGCTGGCCAAAGAATTTACCGCAGCGTTTGAGGCCGCCTTTAAAGAAACGGACAAATTGAAACGCGGTGAAATGATCGGCGTTGCTTCTGAAAAAATTCAAAGCAACCCTTGATCCGGAAAACGAGTTTGAACAGCGCTACGCACAAGATGCCATTGAAAAGCTGATGCATAAGGTAATGCGGGAGAGCGTTTTGACAACCGGACATCGTATTGACGGCCGCGATACCAAAACGGTTCGTCCGATTGAGTGTCAGGTTGACGTGCTGCCGATGGCTCACGGTTCCGCATTGTTTACGCGCGGCGAAACCCAGGCTTTGGTGGTTACCACGCTGGGTACCGGCGAAGACGCTCAAATTGTCGACGGTTTGATGGAAGAATATAAAGAAGACTTTATGTTGAACTATAACTTCCCGCCGTTTTCTGTCGGCGAGTGCGGCCGTATCGGAAGTCCGGGACGTCGCGAAATCGGCCACGGTAAACTGGCTTGGCGCGCTATTCATCCGATGATGCCCAAAGACAAGGATTCATTCCCTTACACCATTCGCGTCGTTTCTGAAATTATGGAGTCCAACGGCTCTTCTTCAATGGCAACAGTCTGCGGTACGACAATGTCTCTGATGGCAGCGGGCGTTCCGATGGCTAAACCGGTTGCCGGTATTGCCATGGGATTGATTAAAGAAGACGACGGCCGGGTTGCGGTTCTGACGGATATTTTGGGTGATGAAGACCACCTCGGCGATATGGACTTTAAAGTTGCCGGTACCAAAGACGGCGTAACCGCTTTGCAGATGGATATTAAAATTACTTCCATTACCAAAGAAATTATGGAAAAGGCTCTGGCTCAGGCTCATGAAGGCCGTATCCACATTCTGGGCGAAATGGCCAAGGCGATTGCCGAGCCGCGTCCACATGTTTCTGACAAAGCACCGCGTATTGTCGCAATTAAGATTCCGGTTGATAAAATCCGCGAGGTTATCGGAACCGGCGGCAAGGTTATTCGTGAAATTATTGAAAAAACTCATACCAAGATTGATATTTCCGATGACGGTGTCGTTAAAATCGCTTCTATGAAAAAAGAAGACGGAGATGCCGCTTTGGAATGGGTTATGGGTATTGTTGCCGAACCTGAGGAAGGTAAGATTTACCATGGCGTCGTTACAAAAATTATGGATTTCGGCGCATTTGTACGCTTCCTGGGTACGACGGAAGGCTTGGTTCACATTTCGGAGGTTAAGCCTGAACGAATCGCAACCGTTTCCGAATTTTACAAGGAAGGCGATTCAATCTGGGTTAAATGTCTGGGTACCGATAACCGCGGCAAAGTTAAGCTGTCGGCTAAACGGGTTAACCAGGAAACCGGCGAGGACCTGGAAAAATAATTTTGCTTAACGGGAAACCGAGCAGATTTGACCGGTGAAAATGTAACGTTTTTATGCGTTTCTTTGCTTGTTTTGTCTGATAATCATATGGTTTTCCGGTTGGTTGAATTATTGTCCATTGTTTCAAAAAAAAGAGTTTCGGCCTCTATCGGTCGGAACTCTTTTGGTAACAAGAAAACTACCGGCTAGGCCGGTAGTTCTAAGAAGCTTATAGTTTTGTGTATGAAAAACTTATTGTAGTAAAGGCGGTTTGGCAACAGTCTTAATAAAAGCAAAGGAGTTTTTTTATGAATACACATACAATGTGGAGTTGTTGTAGGCAAGGATTGTTAATGTCTGGATGTTATTACAGAAATTCGTTATGGTTGTGGGGGTAAACGGGCAATGATAGATATCCCCCAGTAAACTGGGGGTTCTATAACAGCTACAAACCTTGTTGGAGTGGAGCGGTGTTGTTCCAACACCTTGGCATTCAGCCCCGAGTAAACTCGGGGTTTTCTGTAAGGCAGCTAATAAAAAGTTCCTCCTTTGCAGGGGGAACTTTTTTGGGAATCTATATGCTAAAAATTTCCTTATGGATGATTTTATCATATATATTCTTCTCGTTGACCCATAGCATCTTGTGGATGCTGAGGGTTATCTTGCCTTTTTCGATTTTTACATCGTAGGCTAAAATTTCCCATCCCATTTCAGCGAGCCTGCTTCCGTTTGGATAGACATCAGGCGTTCGGACGGAAATGTGGTTATTGCCGTGTACCGTATAGTTTTCCTTTCGCATGATATAGGGGCGAAAAGAAATCTCTGCGGGGCCCATCACGTCTTCGTTTTTCCAATCCGTTGCCGGATTGTAAACATCTATGTGAAGGTTACGGTGAGAGTTCTTAAAACTACCATCCTCGAAGAGGACATCTTGGTGTAGCTTTACAGGACCCTCCAGAGCCAATTTGGTTACGATGAGCTCTTTTCCGGTCCACCGGAAGAAGATTTCATCACCAACCCAGAACTGTACTACTTCTGTAGAGCTCTGAGCCTGATGGTTAATTACTCGCGCATTTAAAAATGCGCCAAATACACTCGTTACAGCCACAAGGACTGTAATAATTAAAGTTTTTTCATAGCTTTAATTTTTTTAATAATTTAATATTTATAATCCTCTATAGTTAATATACAAAATTTTTGAATTTTTGTCAATGTGTGTTTTATTATTTTTGTGAAAAGGGAAAATAAACTGATACTCTGGGATAGAATATGAAAATAAAAGAAAACCGAAGATGGAAATATCTAAAGATTTGTGCAGAGCAAAGATATAAATCTGGCTTGACAACGGAACTCTTTTTTTATGGTTGATTTTCGGATTGGCATGAGGTATAAGGCGTTATTCATTTTAAATTATTAGATATTATATTTATGGATACAATTCTGAATTATTCCGTGGTTACGACAGGTTTGCTGTTTGGCGTTATTGTGTTGGCGATTGCCGCTTTGTGGGTGTATTGGTCAACATTTTTTATTCCTTTCAGCACATATTGTTGGGGGCGAGACCGAATTCCCCGGATTGTGACGGTTTATTGTTTTGTGTCATTTGGAGCATGGGCTTTTTTTTATGGCCGTGAACGCAATGCAGCCCCGGTTTTTTGCATAATAGCCTCGCTTCTGCTGGTTATCATTTGTCTGCGATATTTTTTCGTATTTATGAAACGGCGGATGGAAGCGGTTGATAATGCCCTTGTTTGTGTGAGCGATGCGTTTGCGCTTTACTTTTGGCTCAATGTATAGTGTTGCTGCTTTGGGACGGTTTGTTAGCGACTGTTGAAATAGCCGGCAGCCAGTTGCTGTTGGTGGGGACGTCGATTTTGTTGGTTCGTAATTTGAGGCTGCGGCAACTGGTTAAAGGCGACGTTTATGTCTTTGCACCGCTGCGGATAGGTACGGACGACTATGTCTACGGAAAACTCATCATAAATGAATGTTCACAGCTTGATGCAAGGGTTAAGAAGCTTGCACGGCGCTGTTATGGACTTTATGGCAAGGAAGCGGAAATCAGGGTTACGGTGACTTCGTTTCATCCTTTCCGTTTATGCGAGGTTTAAGTATGTCATTTTAGAAAACAAACTTTTTGATATCAGAGGGCGTTTTGTAATTTGCCATGAAAAATGATTTAGTCTCTTTTTGCCCTCGAGAGGCGGAAAAGCTCTTGTCTGTGAAGACGGGGGCTTTTTTTTGTGGTTGATTTTATCCGGTAAGTGGAGTACAACGAAATATCATTTTTTTATTATTGTTATATTTTTTAAATTAATGCTATGGCTAAGATTATTTTTTTTGAACCCGGAGTTGTAATGGGATTATGGCTCGGGATTGTGTTTGCAGTTTTGCAATCGTAGTGGTTAACCTTAAAAGTTTTGAACTCTCTTTGAAACAGTATCGTTTTTGGCGAACGATGATTTCGCAGGCCGTTCCTTTATGCTGGTTGTTCAGCTTTGTGTTATGGACGGTTTTTCATTGTATTGAGATTAAGCTTAATGCATATGCGGCAATCGGAATCAATGCGGTGCTGGCAGTTGCCGCGTGGCGTTTCTTTGTTTGGTTCAGGCGTCGGGAATTGCGGCGGGTGGAAGACGTGCTTGTTTGTATGAACAATATGATATTTCTGCTGTTGGTTGTCGAAACGCTTTTGCTTTTAATCGGCGCAGGTTTGTATGCAGCCGCATCTTTAGTGGGTACACAGTTTGTTTTCTGGGGCGTTTCGGTTGTTCTGCTCAAGAGTTTGAGAATGCATTTGCTTTCTAAAAATGAAGTTTATGCTTTCAAGGTAATACGTTCAGACGAAAATGAAGGCATTTACGGTATTATCCGGTTGGACGACAAGACCTGTTTTCGGGTTAAGCTCAGAGGAAGGTCGGTTTCCAGATATCCATTGAACTTAACCGGCAGAGAATTGATGGTTCGGGTGTTTTTCTTTTCATCCGTTTCGGGTTGTGGAATGTGTCAGTTGTGCCGTTCGCGAACATAAATAAAAAAAACTCCGTAAAAGGAGTGTTGTCTAGTTAGTTTCAAGAGGCTCCTGTCTGTGAAGACGGGGGCTTCTGCCATTTTAAAAAACCTTGAAATATATGTAAAAAAGGTGTATGAGTCGACTCAACCGTCGGACACCCCTGGAGGTCGGACGGCCAAGCCTTTTGATTAAGGCTTTGTTTTGCAACTTTTTATAAAGGATTTTTTACTATGGTAAAGATTACATTTAATGCTGAAAAGCGAGAGAAAGCAGGTAAGGGGGCAGCTCGTGCATGTCGTCGTGAAGGACGTGTTCCTGCCGTTATTTATGGCGGAAAACAGGAATCCGTTATGATTTCCCTGCATCCGGTTGAACTTGAAAAGGCTTTGGACACCGTCGGTTTTTATGATGCCGATATCGAAGTTGTCCTCGACGGCAAAAAACACAATGTAAAATGTCAGGATGTACAATTTCATCCGGTTTCTGACAAGCCGATACACGTCGACTTCCTCAGAAAGTAATTTTTCGGATATTCAGATTTAGAGCGGCTTTTTCGGGTTTAAAATCGTATACTTTGCAGTATATTTGTTTTTTACGGGTAAAGCCGCTCTAATTTTTTATTTTGCAGGTTGAATAATGTTTCTTATTGTCGGATTGGGGAATCCCGGAGCGGAATATGCGGGAACAAGGCATAACGTCGGTTTTGCGGCGGCAGACGCCCTGCATGACGCGTATGGGTTTGGTGCGTATCGCGACAAGTTCGACGGTTTAATTTCCGAGGGGAAAATCGCAGGGGAAAAGGTTTATTTGCTTAAGCCTCAGACTTATATGAACCTTTCGGGAAATTCGGTGGTCAAGGCGGCCTGTTTTTATAAAATTCTACCCCAAAACGTGATAGTCATCCATGACGACATGGACTTGCCGGCCGGAAAAATGAAGGCCAAAACAGGCGGCGGTGCCGGCGGCCACAACGGTTTGAAGTCGATAGATGCGGCAATCAGCCCTAACTATCACCGCATCCGCATCGGGGTCGGACATCCTCAAAGCGGCGGCGAGGCCGTGGTTAACCACGTGTTGTCGCGATTTTCGAAGGCAGACAGTGTTTTGATTGACGAAAATATTGACGCCGCAGTCAAGAACATCGGGATTTTGATGACCGAAGGCGTCAGTGCTTTTTCCAACAAAATAGGCCTGTTGAAACAGAAAAAATAAAAACCTTGAAAAATCGGGTTTTATGGGCTAAAAGTCCTCAAGCGAGATTGATTATTTGAGGAGTTTTTTTATGGGATTTAATTGCGGTATCGTCGGTTTGCCCAATGTAGGCAAGTCCACGCTGTTTAACGCTTTAACACAGACAATTGCGGCTCAGGCGGCTAATTTTCCGTTTTGTACCATTGAGCCGAACACGGGACGGGTTGCCGTGCCGGATGCACGTCTGGAGAAACTGAAAGAAATTGTCAGTCCCAAAATGGTAACGCCGACCCAGCTGGAATTTGTGGATATTGCGGGATTGGTTAAAGGCGCTTCGAAGGGTGAGGGGCTGGGCAACCAGTTTTTGGCCAATATCCGTGAAGTCGATGCCATTATTCATGTGTTGCGGTGTTTTGAAGACGACAATATTACGCATGTTGAAGGCAGCGTTGATCCTATTCGGGATGCAGAGATTGTTGAAACCGAATTGATGATAGCCGATTTGGAATCCTTGGAAAAACGTTTTGACCAGGCTCAGAAAAAAGCCAAAGGCGGGGACAAGGAGGCAATCGTCAATGTTGCCGTTATGGGACCGGTTATTGACGCTCTGAAAGCCGGAAAGCCGGCACGGGTTGCGGCACCCGACGCAGCCAACAAAGACGCTGCAAAGGCATATAAAATGCTTCAGCTGTTAACGGCAAAGCCGGTGTTGTATGTCTGCAATGTGGATGAAGACTCCGCTGCCTCGGGCAATGCCTTTTCCGAGAAGGTTTTTGAAAAGGCCAAGGCAGAAGGTGCAAGCGCGGTCATTATTTCTGCCGCGATAGAATCTGAGGTTGCCCAATTGGAATCCGAAGATGAGAAAAAAGAATTTTTATCGGCGTTGGGGCTTGAAGAGACCGGCTTGTCAAAAATCATTCGGGCCGGATACGACCTGCTCGGATTGCAGACGTATTTTACCGCCGGTCCCAAAGAAGTGCGCGCCTGGACCTTTATTAAAGGTTCGAAGGCTCCGCAATGTGCCGGCATTATTCATTCTGATTTTGAACGCGGTTTTATTCGTGCCGAGACTATTGCGTATGACGACTTTGTCAAATTCGGCGGTGAGCAGGCTTGCAAAGAAGCCGGAAAAATGCGTTCCGAAGGAAAAGACTATATCGTGCAAGACGGAGATTTGCTTAATTTTCTTTTCAACGTCTAAGAGTGTAATCGGTTTTTTCTTAAAATATTTTTTTAGCCAAAAAGTTGACAATAAATCCCGGATGTGATATTCTCCGGTTTATCAAAAAGATATTATTGTTAAACAATTAAAATTTAAAAGTTATGGCTAGAGAAGAAATTGAACGCATCGTATGGAACGAATTTGTAAAATTTACCGGAGTTGAAGGCGAAGAAGATCTTAATTTGGAGATTTTTTCTATTAAGAGAGAAAATTTTGTTCGTCATTTGAGACTGCTTTTTCCCGAGCTGAGACTGCGTAATTCCTTTGGAAAGAAAACCGTTGAAGACTTTATTGATGCTTTGTTTGCAGAGCAGATATACAAGGAAAAGTTTATCAATGAGGTTTTAGACGTGGTAAAGAAAATCAGCGGTCATACCGAGTATGGATTGGGAAACCGTTTGTTTGAAGAGCTGCGCGTGAGGGAAAGCGAACCGGAAACGAATGCCCGGCAGGCTGAAGAAGTTAAATTCTTTATGGCCGCCAACAAGGTTTTTTCAGCCTTGTCACAAAAAACTCAGTATTATCCGCCTTATTCCGTTTTGGCTAATGCTGAAAATATACGGGAGCTGGCAGAAATATATTACAGAAGAGGACAATTTTAACTCTTTCCGTTTTTTGACAACTTGCGGGTTGGGCGTTGTGAAACGACCACCCGTTTTTTTATGCTAAAAAACAAAATTTTTGGTTACGGCCGAATACCAGAACATTTTTGCAAAAGCAGGGAGAACGTTTGAAAAGGGATAAGCGGCAGGAAAGGAGAGCTTTACCGGCAAATGGGGCTTTTTAGTTTAAAAAACTGCTTGCTTCCGGTGATTTTTGAGGGTATTTGAGTAATAAGCAGCATCATTTGAGGAGAAGAAAATGCGATTGGCTTTATTTCAACCGGATATTCCGCAAAATACGGGAACATTACTGCGATTGGGCGCATGTCTCGACGTTCCTCTGGATATTATCGAGCCATGCGGTTTTGTTTTTTCGGAGCGGACGTTGAAACGTTCGGGGATGGATTATTTGCATCTGGCTGATTATCGCCGTCATAATTCCTGGAATGATTTTTTTGCAGTATCGGGCAGAGCACCCTGACGAATACGGGAGAATCGTTTTGTTAACGACGCATGCCTGCCGACCATATACCGAATTTGAATTTCAGCCCAACGACATTATTCTGATGGGACGGGAAAGCGCGGGGGTTCCGGAAGCGGTACATCAAGCCGCGGATGCGCGTCTTTTGATACCAATGAATGAAAATGCGCGCTCCATTAACGTTGCCGTATCGGCAGTGATGGTTGTCGGTGAGTGTTTGCGGCAAATTGACGGTTTTCCCGTTCAAAGAAATTAGCGGCCGGCAGTTTTCATGTATTCGTGCAGCCCGATTTGAGCTTCTTTATGGTTCTTGGTTTGTTTCCGAATCAAGCTTTTCTTTTCGTTGTCTGTCATTTTTCTTTGCAATTCCAGAGCGCTTTCTGTTTCTTCGTAGAGGGGATATCTTTTATTGTCCCTTCCTTTGATGGTTTTGGTAAAGAAAGTATTGGCATCGTAAATTTCCAAATGTTTTTTTAGTTTTTCTTTTCGTTCATTCGGTAAGGTTTTGTCTTTTTCACTGCTGCCGTATTTGATATAGTTGTCGGCCATTTCCTTTATAGTGTTGCGGAAGTTCGTTTCCGCTGATGCTATGGCTGCCTGCGAGGGGTTTTCGTTAAACTTTCGTTTGGCTTCGTCAACGTTTTCGCCAAGCTGTTTGAGGGTGTCCTGGTCTGCTCCGTTTTTTTTGGCATTGCTGAACGCTTTTTGGGCATTAAAAAGTTCGGATTTCAAAGTACGGTAGTCGGGATCTTGGTTTGCTGCGGCATTAGCCTGCTCCAGTTTGGCGTGGTATTCTTTAGCCCGCTTACGCAATTCCGGCTGGTTTTTCCAGGCTTTACGGGATTCTTCTTCAAACTTTTTTTTGTTTTATGATGCTTTGAATCTGGGTAAATTCGGGATATGCGCGCAGTTCGTCCAAACTGGGCTGATTTTTCATCTTCATTCCGGTTTGCAGGGCTGCCAGATACAGTTTGGCCTTATATTCCGGATGTTTTTCAAATGCGCCGAAAGTGATGGTGTTGTTGCCCATATCTTTGGCCGTTTGGCAGATTAAGACGAAGTCTTTGGTGCTTTCGCTGCGGATGCGAACATGTTTTTTATCGTAGTAGTAAATCAGGCTGTTGTTAAGGCGATAACGAAGTTCGCGGTCGTCTTTGGTATCAAAACGCTGAAACGCTCTGGTGAGCTTTTTGGCAGTTGGGCATAAAGACAGCATTAACTTCTTCTTTCCATTCCAGGTCTTGCGGTGTCGGGGCATATTCGTCGACGACGAAGTCCCGGGCGGCAGTTACCTGATTGAAACACTCAATAATCTTATCTTTGGCGGCGGCATTCATATAATTAAAGTCTGTGATGCCCTGGGCTTGCAGATACAGCTTGAATACGGGATTGTTCTGATAATTTTTATAATAGGCTTGGGCGGCCGCTTTTATATCTTTTGTATGTTGGGCATCAACCTCTGCCCATTTTTCATCCTGATTCAAGGATTGGAATTTGGTAAGGAAATCGTTTAGGTCGCCTTGGATGGCAACTTCGTTCACCATAGAGGAGAAAATGGCGCAGTCGCTGCGGTTTTGGCTTAATGCCGGCGCATAGACCGTGGTAGCGATGCCAAAGTCGTTCAGGGTATTTACAATATTGGTTTTAGTGGCCTGATAAGCTCCGCCGCCCAATTGATCAACAATCATTGCCCGGTTTCCCTCGATTACCAGGCTTATCGCGTGGCGGATGTGGCCTTGTTCGTCACAACCTACGGGAATAACAATCTTGTCAAATTTTTTGTCCGGAGTCGCGAAGGGCGGTCATAAATTTTTGAGCAGCTGTTGGTCATTCGGCGTTTGTATTTCCAAGGCACCGGTCAACAGCCGGCGGTGGGATTGTTTTGCCAGCTCCTTTTTTACTTCGGCGGTTCGGGATGCTTCCGGTTGGTTGCAAATATGATAAACGTCTAAGAAAGAGCTGTCCAGGCCGGCCGCTTTTTCGCGATTGACCAGAGAAATTGTGCTGCTGTAGGTTCCCTTATTGTAATTTCCCGGCTGTTTGCGGCTGAAATCCAGAGCATCGTTATAAAGATCCTGATAATTGGCGAGATTGGGCTGAGCCGTTTTGTATGTGACCATCTCGTCAAAAAACTGCTGTTTTTTTGAGGGGTATCAATCAAAGCCGTGATTTTGTCGTACAGTTTAGCATCTCCGTTTTGAGGAGCTATTCCGTAGGCATCAAAATAAGCTCAATCTGTTGATTGAGTTGGTCGGAAGAAAAGGATGTCGTTGTTTCTGCCATAGATGTTACCCTGAGATATTGTATATGTTAAACTATAACATATACAAAGTGTTTTGTCTAATGTTTTGTCAGTTTAAATCAGTCTATTTCTCTCAGTTCCTGAGCTGAGCCGGCCTGAAGATAAGGGTTGCATTTTTTTTCGATGCCCAAGGGCACCGGACCGACCGGCAGACCTTGTTCTATCCGTTCTTTTGCCCGTTAAAGATATTGGCGTATTTCAGGGTTTCCCCGATTGAAGTTATAAGCCGTCATTGCTGCCGGCATGGTGTATTCGTGGCCGGGGTAAAACAACACGTCATCGGGAAGCTCTTTTTATTTTGGAGAGAGCCGAAAACATTTGCTGAGGAGTGCCTTCAAACAGGCCTCCGATGCATAGGTTAAACAGCGTGTCTCCGGTGAAAAGGGCTTTGTCTGCGGGAAAATACCACAGGATGTGGTTTTGGGTGTGAGCCGAAACGTCAATTATTTCGGCAGTGGTTTTCCGAGTGAAAAAGTTTCGCCGGGAACAACGCCAATGTCAAATCCCGGAATACGAGACGCGTCAGCCTGATTGCCGACGACTTTGGCTCCGTACAGCTGTTTAAGCTCAAGTTTCCGTCTGTGTGGTCAAAATGATGGTGGGTGTTGAAGATGTATTCAGGGGTAAGTTTCAATTCGTTTAATTTGGCAATAATCGGCCCGTTTTCGGAAGGGTCGACGACGGCGGTCGTTCGGGTGTCTTCGTCTACCAGAATGTAGGCGTAATTGTCCATTGTGCCGGCACGGCATAATACGGTGTAAATTTTCAACATTATAAATAATCCTCAGGGGTTACTTCGTCTATCTGGTTCTTGTCCATATACTGTTCTGCATAGTCCTGATAAACCTTGCTGCGAATAAAGACGTCATACAAATCAGGGTCGATATGTCCGTTATGTTTCATTTGCTGCATAATGCGCAAGACTTCGGAAAGTTTTTTGGGTTCCTTATAAGGACGGTCGTTGGCGGTGAGCGCTTCGAAAATATCGGCAATGGCCATAATTTTGGCAGGGACGGACATTTGGTCTCCGGTGAGGCCGTTGGGGTAACCTTTGCCGTCGATGCGTTCATGGTGAGCGCCGGCATATTCTACGACTTTGGACAGCTCTTTGGGGAAAGGGAGAGCTTTGAGCATATCAATGGTGACAACGATATGTTCGTTAATTTTATCCCGTTCTTCTTTATTAATCGTTCCGCGGCGGATTTCAAGGTTATAAAGTTCGCCACGGTTCTAGGGGCCGAAGATTTGGTCTTTGCGGTTTTGGAGAAGGTTCTCCCGAGCCGGGTGCACGTAGAAGTCCTTGTTTTCAACATTGTCGCGTTCGGCCCAGGATAAGCCCAGCATCCGGTTGAAGTAGCGGACAAACTGGATTTGGGAAATCTGTTCAAGCCGGGCAATGTCGCGGTCGTTCAGCTCGATGTCGCCGGTATTGCACTTGGCGACAAAAGCAAAGTCTTCTTCAAGTTGTTTGACTTTGGCTACGAATTCGGCCTGAAGGTGTTGTTTGGTGTCAATATTGTTCAGGCGCTTTTGGAGATATTCGATATGGGCATCGCGGCGCAGGATTTCAAAACGATTGCGGATTTCGTGAATGCGGTTGAAAATGGTTTCAAGCTTGGTTGCCTTGTCGACAATATATTCCGGCGTGGTGACCTTACCGCAGTCATGCAGCCAAGAGGCAATGTGAAGCGTGTACCAGTCATCAGGACTCATTTCAAAGGTTTTGAGGTTACCGGTGGTTTCCTGAACGGCAGCGGTAGCAAGGAGCCGGGCAATGATGGGAACCCGCTGGCAATGGCTGCCGGTATAAGGCGACTTGGCATCGATGGCACGCGCAAGCACTTCAATGAAAGATTCCAGGAGTTGTGAATAGGCTTCTTTTTTGATTTTTGTTTTCCAGGGCTATGGTAATCAGCTTACAGACGGACAGAACAACTTTCTGCGCTTCCGTCGTGAAACTGATGATTTTACCGTTGGCGTCTTTGGCATTAGTGAACTGGGCAACACCGAGGAGGTTGTCTTTGCGGTCTACCAGCGGTATGGCCAAAAGGGAAATCGTCGAGTAGTTATTGGCATCGTCGAATTTGGCAATCAGATCGGTGTCTATACCGGTGGTTTGAAAAATGTTAGGCGAATTGATGATTTCGCGGTTCAACGCGCAGTATTCGGAAGGGGCTTTGCGGCTGCGGTTTTTGACGTCGGGCAGAAACACCGACGGAAAAAAAGCCATATTTTCGGTTCCGCTGATGCCTACGTTGAGGCTGTTGACGCGGCTGTATTCAAGGTTGATGTATTTGTTGTCGCTGACGGAGAAGAAAAAGCATCCGTCGGCGTCACAGGCTTTGCGTGCCACACGCATTACCTTTTCGATGATAACGGGATAATCATCATTTATCAGGGAATCGTTTAACGCCAGTAAATCCGGCAGGATGATTTCGTTTGGACCAGGCACAGAGATATCCTTTAGACTGTTTTTTGTTTAAGCTTAATCCAAAAATATTAAGAAAGCTATAAAATCAGCTGATTTTTGAGACCAGATAGTTGATGTCTTCTTCGCTCATTTCTTCGTTGTTGGGGCCGTAAGTCAAAATTCGTTCGATTACTTTATGGGCAAAAGACTTGCGATTGTTCTTGCGGCAGTCGAAGCGAATTTCCTTAATGATTTTCAAGGCGCTGAACACTGCCGGAAACATCGTTTTGGGAATGAATGCCTTACGGAGAAGGTTGCGTATCATAAAGTCGACAGAGGTGTTGAAAAGGATTTTGCGAACCTCGATAATCGGCGTGTTGGACAAGTAGACCAAAGCGTATTCGAAAAACTTCAAATCTCCCATGCAAATGGAGCGGACGACCAGATTGGGGGTCAGGCGGTTTGAGGTGTAAAGCTGGTGAACCAGCTCTTCAATCTGTTTGTCCGAGCTGTAGTCTTCAGAAATGCGCAGCGTTGTTTTTTCCTTGACTTCTTCAATGATGTCCGTTGCCAAATCGGCAGGAAGATTGTGAGACAGAATCAAACGGCGTTTGAGGTCTTCCGACAAGGAATTGGCGATTTTTTCAATTACCGACGTCGGCAATTCGGTGCGATATACCAAACGCTTTTTTTGATGTCTTCGCTTTGTCTGTATTTTTCGACGATAGTATTATATGTTTTTTCGTGAATGTTGGCGGTCTCGTTGGATATCAGGACGCCGACAACTTCTTCGGGACAACGCTCGACGATATATTCGGAAATTTCATTGGGCAGGTTTAAGCGCTGCGCTACCGCCTTTTGCTTGTTTATGCTCGGAATGTCAAGTATCTTGATTAAATCTTCGGCATTCAAATCGGCGTAATATTTGATGAACGGAACGGCAACGGCATCAGTGTCTTTGATAACGGATTGGACAATGTCTTCAGGGAGGTTATGCGTGTTTTTCAGACTTTCAGCCAACACCTGGCGGACTTTGGCTTCAACATCGCGCACCATAATGCGAAAGATGTCTTCTGCAAGGCGGAGGCCTTTGGGGGTGACGGTGTGGCCGTTGTAATAGGCGCTGACCTTTTGCGCTACAACGGACTTGTTTTCCGTTTGCAGGTTTTTAGAAAGATTTTTAACATCTTGGCTGGTTAGTTGGTTCTTATCCATTGCACACATCACATTTTTGTTAGTTCTTATATATTATATAATAATAAACTTTTGGCCAAAATACCAATTACAGTTTTGTTACAGTTTCGTTAAATTTTCTCCTTTTTGCCGGTATCCGATTGTATTAACTTTTTAAATCTCTCGGGGAGAGGTTTGTCAATCATTTTACTATTTAGTAAAGATTTGTCAATTATATTCAGTTCATAGAATGCAATTGTGTATTCTATGATGCCGGCATAATTTTTGAGAGGAGAATTCCACATCAACGTAAAGGCAAAAGTCGTTCCGCGCAGGACACTGTTTCGGGAGCGCAGCTCTTTTTTCGAAAACTGCGCAGATGTTCAAAAGCCACATGCGAATTGATTTTGTGGGCGAAGTCCTGCAAAGAGTCATATATTGTGGGAAAAGTCCGGATGCGGTAAGTGTCGTCTTCGGTTTCTCCCCGTGGTTTCAGGCCTTTGTCGCTATGCCAGACCAGCTGTTTGTAGAGGGAGTTGCCTTCTTTGACGATGCGGGAGGTTCCCCAGTTGGTTTCCATGGCTGCCGCGGCAATCAAAAAAGAGGGCGGAACGGCGTCTACACGGTTTAGAAGTTCGGTCAGCAAAAACTTGTGGCGCTGATAGCCTTTAAGGCGGGTAAAAACGTCATACTCGGCAGCCGTTTTTTCGATAATGCGGCTTTCTTCAGCGCTCAGTTCATGGTTTTTATCAAAGTTTTGTTTGATTTGTTCGATAACCTGACGTTGTTCCAGCGTTTGTTGGTTAAAGCGCAGAGCCAGCGGCGCCAGTATTTTGATGAACAATGCAATGCGCTTTTTGTTCGTCGGCGACGGCATCAAAGTCTGTCGGAAAAGAGGAGAGGTAAATCGGCGGGTAGTGATATCCCGGGAGCATCAGATATCCCCGAACACCTTTGTAGTCATAATATTGGTAAATATCTTCGAGCTGGGAAGTATTAAGACGAGAAAGATTAAGTTCCTGCGGCGCCGCAGCGCTGCTTGTCTGAGGCGTCAAATTAAAAATCAGTAGCAACAGCAGGAACTTTTTAATCATCGGGCCTCGTTTTTCTGGGTTATGTTGCGAACCTCTTTAACGGCGGGAATGTATGTTTTGAGGATTTTTTCAACCCCTTCTTTTAAGGTGACCATAGCGTAGGGACAACCGACACAGGAACCTCTCATCTCGACATAAACAATGCCGTTTTCAAAACTCTGGAACACGATGTCTCCGCCGTCTTGTTTAACAGCCGGACGGATGCGGGCGTTTATCAGCCCTTCTATTTGTTTGATTATTTCGGTTTCGTCCCGGGATGAAGGAGATGAATCGATTACGGCCTGTTCGCCGGTGGCAAGGTAATCCATAATCTCGGCGAGTATCTGAGGTTTAAGTTCGTCCCACGAGGCAGAAGATTCTTTGGTGACCGAAATCATATCCGACGTAATGAAAATTGAAGCAATGCCGCCCAGATCAAACAGTTGTTCCGCCAACGGCGATTTGCGAATCGATTTGGCATCGACAAATTCCGCGCTGCCGGCATTCAAAATTTGTACCGGCGGAAAGAAATTGAGGACGTCAGCCTCCGGAGTTGTCTGTGTTTCAATTATCATTATTGTTTTCCTTGTGCCGCAGACAGGGTTAGTTTACACATCATATTTTGGCTGATGAGCGCTGCTTTCAGGCTGTAATAACCGATGGAACTCAGATGATTGGGGGCCAGCGTACTGTCCGGTTCGCCGTTGCGAACTACGGCAGGAGAAAAGGACAACCGCTTCTTCCAGGGCTTTGACCATTTGAGTCCAGGGCTGATAAATGTCATTAGCCAAGATAATATCTTTATAATCATAACTTAACGCTTTCATCAAGAGATAATAGCCATAAATTTTTCCCTGTTGATAATAAAAGAGGTCATCGCTGCGGTTATCGACCCAATCCGAACTGTGTTCGCGGATATGGGCCTCAAGCTTTTCGTTGCTCAGCCAAAGGTCTTTTGACATTCTTTGCAGAAAATATGCCAAGTCTCCGGGGCTTTTGTAGAAGACGCTGCCGCCTTCGCGCAGAGACCGGTTGTAAGCAACCAGCTGTTTGCGGGCTTTTTTGTACTGGGTGTTGGCAGAAGGAACCGGAGTTAGTTTGTTTTGCGGCGAGAACATCCAGATTGTGCCCGGATATTTGAGCAGCTCTGCGGCGGTTTTGAGCGGAAGCTCCTTTTCCGGTGCGATTGTCTGGTCAACTTTAGCGGCAAAAGAGGAAGAAACGTTGCTGACCGCAGACATCAGTCCCAGCTGGAAGTTAGGCATATTGTCGAGGACGTATGACGGGAAGATGAAAGGCAGGTTGGGCGTCCACATTTTGTCGCTGACTTCCCGCTTGATGAGGAAAGACATCATTTCTACGGTTGCAGACTGGGAAGGCGGCGTATTTATTTCATAATCGGTAGTGGTATCGATTTTGTTCATCATCCAACCGCCGATGGGATAGTATAAAAAGATGATGGCGGCAAAAACGATAATCAACAGCTGCCACCAGGAGGTAATGAACGAACCGAGCCGGCGAAAAGGCGAACTCAGGCGTTCCCACCAGCGTTGGCGGGCAAGCGTTTTTAACAGTTTATCAAAAAGTTCCTTAAGATTTTGATTCTGCATTTTTTTTACCTCTTCGAGACAACAGTTTAAGAATATCGTTGATATCCAGCACTCCCGTTAGTTTAGCGGTTATTGCAAAACTTGCAACACCCAAAATGCACAAAAGTCCAAAAATCGGCAGTTTTTGCCACAGAGAAAGGTTCAGCCAGTTGCCGTAGCGGCAATTTAGCAGAAACTCGCCCAATTCCAGCATTCCTCCCATAAATAGGGAGCAAATAAAGATTTTGAAGGTTTTTATCATCAGAAAACGGGGAAATTCCCAGTATCCGCGTTTGCGGAGTCCGCGGTAATACTGAGCGAAAGAAACAAAAGCGGCGATAGTGGTTGCGGCAGCGATGCCGACATGGCCAAACGGCTTCATCAGCAGAAGAGCAAACGACAGGTTTGTCAGCAAAACGACGACGCTGTATTTTACCGGCGTACGGGTATCGCCGCGGGCAAAAAAGTTTGGGGCGAGGGCTTTGACCATAACGTATACGGGCAGCCCGACGGCGTAGGCAATAACGGCGCTGGTTGTCATGGCCGTTTCGAAAGTTCCAAATTTGCCGTGTTGGAAAAGGATGTTGATAATCGGTCCGGCCAGTACAATCAGAGCGACTGCGGCGGGGATGGACAGGAGGGCGCCGTATTCAATGGCTTTGTTCTGGATGTGGCAGGCCTCGTCGGTTTCTCCGGCTTTGAGGTGATGGGATAAAATCGGCAGGACGGCCACGCTGATGGCGGCTCCGACGACACCGAGCGGCAGCTGCTGCAGACGGTTGGCATAGTAAAGCCAGGAGATGGCGCCGGTTCCGACCATTGAGACCAAAATGGTATCTACCACCATATTTATTTGATAAACTCCGGCTCCCAAAACGCCGGGAGCTATGCGTTTGAACAAGGTGCGTATGGAGGAGTCTCCGACCAGATTAAAAATGTCAAAGCGAAGACGGAGATATACATTTTCGCGGCGGAGGAAATAAATCAGCCAGAGAATTTCGATAAAACCGGCAAAAGTTACACCGATTGCGATACCGTGTGCCGGAGTGTCGCCGAAAGGCACAAAGATGAAAACGGAGGCTATCATCATCAGGTTCAGAATAACCGGTGCGGCCGCCGGTGCGGCAAATTTTCCCAAAGAGTTCAGTATTCCCGACTGAAAGGAGACGATGGATATAAACAACAAAAAAGGAAAGGTTATGCGGGAGAGCGAGGTTGCCAACTCGATTTTGCCGGGGTCATCGGCAAATCCCGGGGCCAGAACGGGGATAACGTAAGGCATTGCAAATTCTAAAATGATTACAAAAATCGCCAAAAAAACGTCAGTACCGATATGGATTGGGCTGCAAATTCCAAAGCCTTGCCGCGTCCGTCGGTTACCAGCTTGTGAGACAGCATGGGGACAAATGCCGAAGTGAAAGCGCCTTCGGCAAACAGGCTGCGAAACAGATTAGGGAGCTTAAAAGCGACGAAAAACGCATCGGAAACCATTCCCGCCCCCAGGAAGTTTGCCAATACCATATCCCGCAAAAAACCGGTGATGCGGGAAACCAAGGTGAATCCTCCGAAGGTGGCAATAGATTTGAATAAACTCATTTTATTGTGTCTCAAATGTTTTATTAAGTTGATTTTAAGAGATTATAGGTTATAAATTATTAAAAATAAGACAACAAAAACGGATTTTTTATGCTCCGGGTGGCAAGATAGCGTCTTTGACGGTGTTTTTATCGCAATTATCCAGATTATATATGTTTTTGTGATTGACAAAACGAATTTAAATTGCGATAATGGACAAAAGAATTGAGTTTTTATGTTTGGAGAAATTTTATGGAATTAGGAATGCAAAATCCTGCTCAGGTTATGCCGCGATTGGAAGACGGCGCCGTCAAAAAAGACGGCGGACACGCCGTTACGGTTGACCGTAAAACCGGCAAGGCTCTGGATATGAACGGGAAGGCAGCCATGGCTCCGTGGATGGAGCAACTTATCGGTGCAGAATCCAAAGCTGCCGGACACAAGGTGTTGCTATCCGGTTACAGCAAAGATGCACTCTCCGGGGAGCTTTCCGGAATCAATAATTTTATGGACTCTATCGAAGCCAAGCAACAGGAGATGTCCGGTCAGGCTAAGGCTATGCGCGAGAAGATGGCATCACGGAAAGAAGTTAAGGCTCCGGCCGGCCGCAGTGTTCAGAATGAAGGGACCAATCCGGTTCTGAGTACAAAGCGTTACAGATCTCATTAAGCCGCGTGCAGATAACCGTTTGAAACTCAGAATTTTCGGAATTCTGAGTTTTTTTTTATTGCCCTTTTGTCCATAAAATGGTACTACGATTTTATTCAAATAAATTATTAATTTAACTATTGTCTTATGAAAGCCGAAAATTTCGTTATTATCTGTGCCGTTGCCGGAACATTTTTGTTTTGGGTACAGGCAATTTTGGGAGTGTTGCTGGATTTCAGCTATTATTCCAGTGCCGAATATCGTCTCAGACGCTTGTTGCAGCGTCAAAGCAAGAGGCAAATAAGCTGGTGGGAGGTTATCCTGTTTCTGGTTGCCGGAATGTTCATTTTTGCAGCCGGCGCGATATTGGTCCGTACATATGAAGAACGGTTTGCGAGCAGGATATTTTACTATGCCGCCTGGGTCGCCTGTTTTTTGCTGCCGGCTGTTTGGAATCTGCTTTGTTCCTTGTGTTTTGTGGCGGTTGTCCGACTGCTGACTTTTAAAATTCCTTTGTTTCCAAAGAAAAAAGAGTATTTTGCGTCGTCGGAAAAGCGAAAAGCAAAGAACGAAGAAAAAGTTGAAGATGTTGAGATTGTAGAATAATAAATTTTAACGATATGGAACTTTTAATTTTATTTGTTGCGGCGGGGATGACAATCGGTACCTTTTTTATCGGTCTTTCGCTAGCCATTGAAGCTTCGCCTCAAAATGAGGATGAAGTGATGCCTTGGTTTTTGGTTTGGAGAACTATTCCAAACAGGTGCAAACGCTTTTGGCGCCTGAGAAAAGAAACTTTGCTGTTTCGGGCGCTGGGATACGGTTTTATGTGGGTTGCCGGCAGCATTTTGGCGGTATGCCTGTATTCTGAAATGTCGGGAAAATCGCTGGTGTTGTTTGTTACGGCGCTTTTAATTTTTCCGGTATTTTGGGAATGGCTGATGTTTGCGGTTATCAAAGGCGTTGCCTGTATGTATGCAAAATACAGGTGCTGAGAATTATTAAGAGAAAAAAGCTGGATAAAATATCCAGCTTTTTGTTGTATCGAGAAAACCACGCGCTAGGCGCGTGGTTCCAAAAAGCTTACAGCTTTGCGCAGAAAAACTCCTTTGCTATTGTATGTAAGACGGTCTGACAACTGTCTACAAAAAAGCAAAGGAGTTTTTATATGACCACGCATACAATAGCACACACAACATGGAATTGTAAATACCATGTCGTTTTCGCTCCGAAATATCGTAGAAAGGCGTTTTATGGTGGACGTCGTTTAGAGATAGGAGCCATACTTAGGGAACTATGTCGGTGGAAAGGTATAGGTATAATAGAAGCCGAAGTCTGTCCGGACCATATTCATATGTTACTGGAGATACCGCCTAAGTATTCAGTAAGCAGTATCATGGGCTATCTCAAAAGAAAGAGCAGCCTTTCGATCTATGAACGGTGGGAAAATGCAAAATTCAGATATAGAAACAGGGAGTTTTGGTGTAAAGGGTACTATGTTGATACCACCGGAAAGAATACTCAAAAGATAGCTGAGTACATACGAAATCAACTAAAAGAAGACGCGGAGCAAAGTCAATTGACGATGGATTTTGACCCGTTTACGGGTAGCAAGTAATTTTCGCCCCGTCAGACCGTCACACGCCCTTAAGGCGTTCGCTGGCACCATGAGGGTTACACCCGTTAATAAAGAACCCCGCGTTAAACGCGGGGGTTACTTTTTTTTTTAGACGTTGTCACCGGGTTTGGCGCGTTTACGCATAATCGGATCGAGAATTCGTTTGCGGAGGCGCAGGGTTTTGGGGTGACTTCCAGCAGTTCGTCTTCCTGTATATAAGACAAGCCCTGTTCCAGCGTCAGTTTCCGCGGCGGAATGAGGTCAATTGCCTCGTCTTTGCCGGCGGCTCTGATGTTGGTCAACTGTTTGGCCTTACAAGGATTGACTTCCAAATCGTTAGGTTTGGTGTGTTCGCCGATAATCATACCGACATAAACGGGAACGCCGGGATCAATAAACATCGGACCGCGGTCTTGCAGTTTCCACAAGGAGTAAGCGATGGCGGTTCCGCTTTCGGAGGAAATCAGAACACCGTTGCGGCGGCTTTCGATTTCGCCTTTATACGGTTCATAGCACTTAAAGAGGCGGTTCATTACGCCGGTGCCGCGGGTGTCGGTCAGAAATTCCGAATGGTATCCGATTAAACCGCGAGAAGGCGCGTTAAAAATGAGGCGAACCTTGTTTCCGATTTGGGACGGAATCATCTCAACCAGTTCAGCGCGGCGGCGTCCGAGTTTTTCTACAACGGTACCGGAAAATTCTTCGTCGACGTCGACGACAACTTCTTCAATCGGTTCAATCAGCTGTCCGTTTTCATCCCGTTTCATCAATACGCGCGGGCGGGAAATCGAGAGCTCAAACCCCTCACGGCGCATCGTTTCAATCAGCACGCCGAGCTGCAGTTCGCCACGGCCGGCAACCTCAAAAGAATCGGTGGTGTCGGTGCGTGAAATTCTGAGCGCAATGTTGCCTTCGGCCTCTTTGCACAGGCGGTCCCAAATCATTCGGGAGGTTACTTTGTCTCCTTCGCGTCCGGCCAGCGGAGAATCGTTGATGGAGAAGGTCATTGCCAAAGTCGGAGGATCAATCGGCTGGGCGTGGATGGCCTGGCTGACTTCCATGGCGCAAATCGTATCGGCAACGGTGCCTTTGACAACGCCGGCAACGGCAATAATGTCTCCGGCATGAGCTTCTTCCAGACTTTCGCGGTTCAGTCCGCGGTAAGCGAGAATTTTGCTGATGCGGACACGCTCAATTTCCTGATTGTCACCATTGAGAATTTTAACGGTATCATTAACGTGCAGGGTTCCCGACTGAACCTTTCCGGTCAGCAAGCGGCCGATGAACTTGTCAGATTCCAGCGTGGTGGCCAGCATTGAAAAAGGAGCATTCGGTTCGCAGGCAGGTTCGGGAACATAAGAGCAAATCAGTTCAAACAGCGGGGTCAGGTCTTTCTTTTCTTCGTCAAGCTCTTTAACGGCCCAGCCATTTCGGCCGGAAGCGTATAAGACGGGGAAGTCAAGCTGTTTATCATTGGCGTTCAGGCTGACGAAAAGATCGAATATTTCGTTCAGCACGTCATCGCAGCGGGCATCGGGTTTGTCCGCTTTGTTAATGACGACGATGGGGCAGAGACCGAGTTTGAGAGCTTTGCCTAGGACGAATTTGGTTTGGGGCATAGGGCCTTCGGAGGAATCGACCAAGAGAACGACGCCGTCAACCATGGAAAGAATGCGCTCAACTTCGCCGCCGAAATCCGCGTGTCCCGGGGTGTCCACGATGTTGATGTGGGTTCCTTTCCAGTTGACGGAAGTGCATTTGGAGAGGATGGTAATGCCGCGTTCACGTTCCAGATCGTTGCTGTCCATGACGCAGGTTTCAACTTTTTGGTTCTCACGGAAGGTGCCGCTTTGTTTTAACAGGCCATCAACCATTGTGGTTTTGCCGTGGTCAACGTGGGCGATGATGGCAATATTTCTCATATTCATTTTTTTGTTTCTTTCCTAAATAGTCATCATATCGGGAAATCGGCCTTAAGTGCATTTTCTGCTGCACGTCGTTTGCAGATTTCTTTTTTCGGACGGATATCGATGACAGCCGTCTGACAGATTTAAATCATTTTTGATAAATTCGCTTTACCATACACTTTTAAAATTAATTTTCAAGATTTTAGTGCAGAAAGATTAAGTTTTTTGATTTGATTTTTAGAAATAACTTTTTATAATGTGCGGCAGAATTTATCTTTTTTTGTAAACATTTAAAAATTATTGGTATGGACTATTGGAACTTTGCCGAAGTAATGCAGTATATTGCTTACAGAGGATTTGTCTTTGTCAATTTGAGCGCTCTGATACGCTGGGGCATTCGACGGGTGAAATTTTTGCAGCGGGACGTTGTCGGAGAAGATGGAAAACTTTATGATTTTTTCTTGCTTCGAAATTATGTTTCCGTCAATTTTATCTCACCGCTTGACCGGAAAATCTGGTGGTTTGTTTTTGGAACCTGTCTTTGCAGCATCGTTTGTTCCTGGGCATATATTTTTACGCTTCCGGGATTTGTTTTGGCTCTGATGATAGCCGTCGCGGCGGGGTATTGCTGGATGCGGATGCTGATGTTTCTTGCGCAGTTAATCAGCGATATCATTTACGTTTTGTGCTGTATTGTTCTGATTATCAAACTGGCATTTTTGTGAGTTAATAAAAAAGCTGCTTTTAGGAAAAAGCAGCTTTTTTATTTTAGGCCCGTTTGCCGTAAGAAAGCAATTTGTTGCGAACCAGTCCGCGAAGGCTTATTTCCGGGCGTGCACCGTAGTGGCTGATGATTTCCGCCGCGGCAATCGACCCAATCATGGCACAGGTTCCGAGGCTTCGGCCCTGGGTCAGACCGTAGAGAAAACCTGCCGCGTACAGGTCGCCGGCACCGGTAGTGTCGACAACGTTTTCGACTTTTTCCGATTCAACGTAAATTTTGGTGCGGCCGTTGACGACAACCGAACCTTTGGCGCCGCGCGTAACGGCGGCAATGTCAATGTGCGGTTTTATCATGTCAAGGGTTTTATAAAAGTCTTCTTCGGCGAAGAGAGATTTTATTTCATCTTCATTTCCAAAGAGAATGTCGACATGGTTTTTGATAAAATTCAAGAATTCTTCGCGATGACGGTCGACGCAGGATTTGTCCGACAGGCTGAAGGCGACGTCCCGGTTATAACTATGCGCTATTTCCGCCGCTTTTACGATGGCCTCCTTGTCGCAGTCTTCATCCCACAGGTACGCTTCAATATAGGTAATCTTGCTGGCTTTGATGATGTTTTCGTCGATGTCTTCGACGGAGAGCTTTTTGGAAGCGCCCAAATATGTGAACATGGACCTCTGGGCGTCCGGCGTGACCAGCACGATGCTGCGGCCGGTTACCGGTCCTTCGTTCAGCGGCTGAGTGAAAAAAGTCTACGCCTGCAGCTCCGATGTCGCGGGTAAATTCCTGACCGAGCTCGTCGTCATGAATTTTACCGATAAAGGCGGGCGCGCCTCCCAGCGAGGCAAGTCCGGCAACGGTATTAGCGGCAGAACCGCCGGGAACTTCTCGTTCGGGAACAAGATCGGCGTATATTTTTCCGGCAGTAACGGCATCAACGAGGGTCATTCCGCCTTTGGGCAGATTGCGTTCTTTTAAAATCCTTCACCGACTTTGGCAAGGACGTCGACAATGGCATTACCGATGCCGACAACGTCATAGTAGGTGGTTTCTTGTTTTGCTATCATGATAATTCCTTATTGGGCAAGGATGTTGAGTTGATTATTTAGTTATCTATTAGCTTAAAATCGGCGAATTAGCAACAATAAAAAACCTCCGCAAAGGGAGGTTTTTCAAAATTCTGACTTGCAGACGAATTAATCGTTGGCGTTGGGGCAGATTTTTGCCTGTTCAGCGTTGAACTTAATCCATTTTTCATCAGCTTCATCTTCAGAAGTAATGGCTTCCTGCGGGCATTCAGAAATGCAAACACCGCAATCAATGCAAGTATCGGGATCGACAACCAGCTGTGTGTCACATTCATGGAAAGCGTCGACCGGGCATACGTCAGCGCAGGATTTGCATTTTACGCAAGCATCATTAACAACAGATACCATCAGATTTCTCCAAAGTAGTTACATTAAAATCAACATCAATTTACCCATATTCTCAAATAAATCAAGCATAATCTTGCATCGGGGAAAAAAAGTCCCCATATAAAGGGTAAATCCCGCGCTTTGGCGGGAGAACGGTTAACTTGTATTACGGAGATGAAAAATGTCAGACAAACTTGCGTTTCAGGCAGACGTCAGCAAAATGCTCGATATTGTGGTAAATTCGTTGTATTCGGAAAAACAAATTTTTTTGCGGGAGCTGATTTCCAACGCTTCCGACGCCTGTGACAAGCTTAAGTACCTGGCTTTGACGAATCCCGATATTGCAAAAAGCTTCGGGACAATTCAAAATTAAAATCGTTCCGAATTCCAAAGAAAACAAACTTACGGTTTCAGACAACGGCATCGGTATGAACAAAGAAGACGATTAATCATTTGGGAACGATAGCCAAATCGGGTACGGCGGACTTTGTGCGCAATGTCAAGGACAACGGTTCGGTCTGTGATTTAATCGGACAGTTCGGCGTTGGCTTTTATTCGGCCTTTATAGTGGCGGACAAGGTTGAAATCATAACCCGCAAAGCAGGTGAGGACCAAGCTTGGAAATGGGTATCCAACGGAATCGACGGGTTTGAGATTAGTGAGGCGACGCGTGAGAGCAACGGTACCGACATTACTCTGTCGCTTAAGGAAGACGACAAGAATTATACCGACACGATTTATCTGCGGCAGATTATCCGCACCTATTCCGATCATATCGAATATCCCATTGTTTTAGAGTTAGGCGATGCCGGAGAGGAAACAGTCAATACGGCTTCGGCGTTGTGGACGCGTCACAAAAGCGAGATTACCGAAGAACAATACAAAGAGTTTTATCATCATATTTCCCGTAATTTTGACGATCCCTGGATGACGCTTCACTTCAAAGCGGAGGGCAATATCGAATATACCGGTTTGTTGTTTATTCCGTCAGAAACGCCGTATGATCTGTTTCAACCGGACAAAAAGAACGGGTTGAAGCTGTATGTAAACAAGGTATTTATCTCCGATAAGGTCGAGGCGCTGATACCCAATTATCTGCGTTTTGTGAAAGGGGTTATCGATTCCGCCGACCTGCAGCTCAATATTTCCCGCGAGATGCTGCAGCACAGTGCATTGATTGAGAAAATAAAACACGGCACGGTTTCTCGTCTTTTAAAAGAACTGAAAAAACGCAGCAAAGACTATGATGACTATATGAAATTCTGGAAAAATTTCGGCATTGCCTTTAAAGAGGGTATTTATGAAGATTTTGGCAACCGGGAGGAAATCGCTTCGCTTTCTTATTTCCATTCGACCAAAGACAGCGAAAAACTGACGACTCTGGACGAGTATATTTCTCGAATCGAGGGAGACGGCAAGACCATTTATTATATTACCGGCGATGATGACGTGAAGGTACTGTCCAACAATCCTCAGCTGGAGGCATTTAAGGCCAAGGGAATCGAAGTGTTGCTGCTGACGGATCCGATTGATGAGTTTTGGCCGCAGGTTTTGCCCAACTATAAAGGTTATGCAATTAAACACATTTCTCAGGCGGAAGTCGATTTGAACCTTGAGCGCAATGATAAGAAAGCGGACGAGGGCAGCCTTAAAAAACTGACTGATTTGATGACCGAAATGTTTAAGGAAGAAGTCGGAAAGGTTACGACAACAGAAAAGCTGACGACGTCTCCGGCCAGTCTGACGGTTGAAAACGGGCAGATGAGCCTGCATTTGGAAAGGTTAATGCGCAACCATCAGCAGCAGACGGTTTTTGCCAGCACTCGTATTTTGGAGCTTAATCCGTATCATCCGTTGATTATCAAACTGGCGGATATGACTGCGGACGAAGCTAACCGGGCGAAGGTTGAGGAGGTTGCAAAACTGTTGCTGGATCAGGCTAAATAGCGGAGGGAGAAGCAATCAACGATCCTTCGTTTTATATTTCGAAAATGAGTGATTACATTTTAGAAGCGATGTAGCATCAAGCGGAGCATTAAACTGCTCCGCTTTTTGCTTTAACATATTTTAGAAGCGTACATCTCCGCAGACTTCACCGGTAGAGTATTCTGTGGGGCTAAAAGACTCTTCGGCAGCTTTGCATTCAGCCATAGTACTGAAGTTGGAATAGTCGTTATAGCTTTGGGTGAAGACATCATATGCCGATTCACCGGTCGAACATCTTTGGTGAGGTTTGGTTCCATATTGATAAAGTGAGGTGTGATATGGATTGGCTGCGCACGGATAGGTTATTTCTTCAGTAATAGTTATGTATCCCTTTCCACAGTAGTAACAAGCGTCACAGGTATCATCAGAGCGAGTTACATCCTGGCTGTAAGGATGCGAACTTGGGCAAGAGCTAGTACCAAATGTACAACGGCAGGAGGGTGTGGTTTCGCCGGAATTACCACCCGAACTTCCGCTGTTGTCTGTGTTGTCATTGGTGTCTTCTCCGGAAGACGAACATCCGGAACCACCACATCTAGTGTCGCAAGCTTCTATAGAACCGTCGGAACAGCAGTCCCCATGGCAAGAAGAATGTACGGAGCACCAGTTTGAGGAGCTGGAATCACAAGGTGCAGACTTGCAAGAAATACATTTTCCGCAAGAGTTATAACTCTCACATCCGTAGTCACAATTTTTGTCAGTTACGTTACAGGCCGGATCAGACTCACAGGAAGTACACCGGTCACAGGAGTTGTATTCGGCACAACCATAGGTACAGTCTTTGGATGAGATGGTACATTCCGGTCTCATCTCACATTGATTGTAATTACCGTCGCAGGCTTCTCCGGCAGGCTGGTATTCCCCGTTACAGTTTGAAGAGTTTTGACTGTATTCAGATTTACAGACGCAATCATTATACTTTCCGTCGCAAGAACCACCTGAAAGGGTATATTTACCAGAACAATTGGAAGAAGTGTATTTGTATTCGGAAGGGCAAACACATCCTTTTTGACAAGTCATACCTGCAACGGGATGAACCACGCCGGTAGATAACTTTGGCGAAGGGCAAGTAGCATAAAGATTGTAATGTTTCATACAATCAGAATCGTCTTTGACAATATCCCCGCCGCCGATGTCGTTAGAGCCACGTGACCCCTGACTGCCCTGCCAGTCTGGGAGCCACCAGGTTGCGGCAAGTGAGAAGGTGTCGTGAGACCCGGAGAGGGGTTCCGGCATTAACGACAGTGGTGTGTGTGTTGTGTGGTCTGTCAAGGGTGGTGCGGCATAAAGAGAACTGGTATTGAATAACAACATCAATAACAGAGAATAACAAATAAAATTGAGATACTTCATGTCACACCGTCCTTTGTTGAATAATTAATACCGGAACCCACAGGTTCGATTTTTATTATAACAAAAAATAAAAAAGAGATAAAGTTATTTGTGCGGGGTGGACGGAAAATTACAGAGATTTTTAATGGATTTTTTAAGTTTTCGGGTGTAATGATATATATATTATGTGTTCAGATTAGGAATTGCTGATGATTTATGCTGTTTACGGTTTTGTTTTTGGGTTGCTCATTCCTTATATATCCCGGCGGTTTGCCAAATTTATGCCGGCGACAATGGCTTATGCTTTGGTAAGTTTATGCAAGTTTTCAAAAAAAGTTACTTCTGAAAAATGGGAAAAAAGCCTGACGTATACTAAACTGCGTCGGGAATTTTTTACCGCTCTTTTGCTTTGCGGCATTGTTACCGCGGCAGTTTCATATTTTGCCTATGCACATTTTGGTTCGCGGGGATTATGGTGGCAGCTTTATTTTATTTGGTCTTTGCTGTTGCTTGCCGAAATCGATTACAGAATGTTTTTTGCTTCCGGATATTTTGACGGTTCCGCTGCTTATTCTCGGTTTTTCCGCATCTTGTTGGGGATGGGGGCATATCAGCGGTGCCGAAAGCGCTTTAGGTGCGGTGGGCGGTTATTTTTTGCCGGTTTTGGTCAGTTTGTTGTTTGTCTGGAAAAACAAGGATGCCTTCGGCGGCGGCGACATCAAGCTTTTGGCGGCACTTGGTGCCTGGCTGGGTTTTGAAAAACTGCTGTATGTGATTGTCGTGTCGGCGGTGCTGTTTATTCTTTATGCCGCAATAAAACGTCAGCGCAGCGGAGCTTACGGCCCGGCAATTGCAATCGCGGGAATAATCGTTGCATTCTACTTTTTTTAAGCTAAAATAACAGTTAAACGTCATTATTGAAGGAAAGAAGATGACTATGAACAAAACTGCAGGAAAGGCCAGAAGCCGCAAGAACAAGTTTATTCACAAAGTTTTGGGAACGGACGATAAGCGCAAGCTTATAAAATTGGTCGGAGGAACCAGTTTCGACCTTTTTATCATGGGCATTATTCTTGCAGACGCAATTGTTCTGGGGTTGATGACCTCGGAAGTGATGAGTATGTATTTTGACCGCGGTTTGTTTTTGCTCGACCGTTTGTTTATGGGTATTTTCATCGTCGAGATGTTTTTGAAGATTTATGCTCAAGGGCGTCATTTCTTTAAGTCAGGGTGGAACGTTTTTGATTTTGTTATCGTTGCGGTTTCTTCAATCCCGTCGGCGAGCGCTTTCATTATCCTGCGGACGTTTCGGTTGTTCCGCCTGCTTAAGTACATTCACCGTTTTTCTAAAATGCACAATATTATTGAGGTGTTTATCGGTTTGCTGCCGACATTTGTTTCATTTCTGGCGATATTTGCCGTTTTCTTTTATGTCTTTGCGATTATAGCGGTCAGTCAATACGGCGAGGTCTTTACCAGTTTTGCAACGCTGGGCAGTGCGATGTTTACGCTGTTGCAGGTCTTTACGCTGGATGGCTGGGCTTCGACGATAGCACGTCCGGTGATGGAAGTGTTCCCTCATTCCTGGCTGTTTTTTACCAGTATGGTGGTGTTCTCTTTCCTGATTGTGGTAAGTTTTCTGACCAGTGCCTATATTCAGGTGACAAACACCATTGCAGGCAAAAAGTAAAAAAATTCCCGTTGTCTTGGAAATGACAGCGGGGATTTTTTTTTGAATTTTATTGAAAAATGTCAGGATTTTTTTCAAACTCGAGCACGGTTGCCTCGATTTCACGCAGACAGCTGAAATACTGCGGGTAGATGACAAAGGCGCTTAAGAACATCCGAAAAAATTTCGGGTTGTAGCTGTACCGGTTTTGTGACGTCAGGGTATGGACAATATCGCACTCTAAAGCATGAAGCCGGTCGGACGGTTTTCGGGCATTGACGCGGAGCAGATATTCCAATTCCATATAAAAGCTGGCCATACAAGTATGTTGCAGGGAAGCCAAAACGTACGATTGGAGTTCCGAGTATGTCAGCAGGTTGAAATTTTCCCTTGAAAGGCAATCCTTTGATTCCGAGAAAAGATAACGGCGCTGGGTGTCGACGTTCTCGATGATTTTTTCAGTCCGGTGGCGTCTTTTTTCTGAGCCGTGGCGATAAGCTGTTCAAGCAAATCTTCAGCACGGTAACAGTCAAACTTTAACGGTGCAATCAGTTCGAAAGTCCGTTTTCTCAATTCTAAAAGTTCCATATAAAAATTTATAAAGTTATTGAAATAGTAATAAGGTTAATTGGCGGAAGCATAATCGGGAGCTTTTCTAATGTCAAACTTTTTAAAATAACCGCTAATTTTTGTGAAATAGGCTTGACATCGGCAACGCCAGTAACTAACTAACGGATTAGATAAATTGTTGTAACTTTAAGGAGTTGATAAAAAATGAAAATCAGACCATTACAAGACCGTGTTTTGGTTAAGCGGTTGGAAGAAAATACGAAAACTGCCGGCGGAATCATTATTCCGGACACAGCCAAAGAAAAGCCGAGCGAAGGTATTGTCGAAGCTGTCGGTCCGGGAATGGTCAGTCCGGAAGGAAAGGTTATTCCGATGACGGTTAAAGTCGGCGACAAGGTTTTGTTCGGAAAATGGTCGGGTTCGGAAGTCAAAATCAACGGCGAAGAGCGCCTGTTGATTAAAGAACCCGAGATTTTGGGTATTATCGAAGAATAATCCAGTAATTAAAAAAAGGAAGTAAAGATATGGCTGCAAAAGATATTGAGTTTGGTACAGACGCCCGCGCTAAAATGTTAAAGGGTGTTGAGACTCTTGCCAAGACGGTTAAGGTTACTTTGGGTCCCAAAGGACGCAACGTTATTTTAGACAAGTCTTACGGTGCTCGAAAATTACCAAAGACGGTGTTTCGGTTGCCAAGGAAGTAGAATTGTCTGACAAGTTTGAAAATATGGGTGCACAGCTGGTTAAGGAAGTTGCGCAGAAAACCGCAGACAAAGCCGGCGACGGTACGACTACCGCTACGGTTTTGGCCGAAGCCATTATTAAGGAAGGCTGCAAAGCCGTTGCCGCCGGTATGAATCCGATGGATTTGAAACGCGGTATCGATATGGCAGTTGAGGCCGTTGTTGCCGACATTAAGTCTCGTTCGGTTGCCATCAAAACCTCTGAAGAAATTGCTCAGGTCGGGACCATTTCAGCCAACGGCGACCGTTCAATCGGCGAATATCTGGCTCGCGCTATGGAAAAAGTCGGCAATGAAGGCGTTATTACGGTTGAAGATGCCAAAGGTTTGGAAACCGAATTGGATGTTGTAGAAGGTATGCAGTTTGACCGCGGTTATCTGTCTCCGTATTTTATCACCAATGCCGAGAAAATGGTTTGCGAATATGAGAATCCGTTTGTTCTGCTGTATGATCAGAAAGTTTCCAACTTGCAGCCGTTAATTCCGGTTTTGGAAAGCATTGTTCAATCCGGCCGCGCCTTGGTTATCATTGCCGAAGATATTGAAGGCGAAGCTTTTGGCCACGTTGGTTGTCAACCGTATTCGCGGCGGTTTGAAAGTCTGTGCCGTTAAGGCTCCGGGCTTCGGTGACCGCAGAAAAGCCATGTTGGAAGACATTGCCATTTTAACCGGCGGCCAGGTTATTTCTGAAGAGCTCGGTATGAAGCTGGAAAACGTTACTCTGGATATGCTGGGTTCGGCTAAACGGGTTGAAATCACCAAGGACGAAACCACCATTATTGACGGCGACGGCGAAAAAGATTTGATTGAAGCCCGTGCCGCTCAAATTCGCAAACAGATTGAAGAAACATCATCTGATTATGACCGTGAAAAACTGCAGGAAAGACTGGCCAAATTATCCGGCGGTGTTGCCGTTCTGCGTGTCGGCGGTGCTTCCGAGGTGGAAGTAAAGGAGAAAAAAGACCGTATTGACGATGCATTGAACGCTACGCGTGCTGCCGTTAAAGAAGGCGTTGTTGCCGGAGGCGGCGTTGCCTTGTTGTATTCGGCCAAAGTTCTTGACAGCCTGAAGCCTGAGAATCAGGACCAAAAGTCGGTATTGACATTATTCGTAAAGCTACTCAGGCTCCTATCCGCCAGATTGCCGAAAATGCCGGTGTTGACGGAGCGGTTGTTGCCGGAAAGCTGCTGGAAAGCACGGATACGAATTTTGGTTACAATGCCCAGAGCGGCGAGTATACCGATATGGTTAAGGCCGGTATTATCGATCCGACCAAGGTTGTTCGTACCGCTTTGCAGGATGCCGCATCGGTCGGGGGGCTGTTGATTACGACAGAGGCTATGGTTACCGAGGCTCCTCAAAAAGAATGTTCTTGCGGCGGTGCAGGTGCCGGCGCAGGTGCAGGTATGCCGGGTATGGGCTTCTAGTTCGAGCCGTTACCGCAGGTTTGCAAAGAGAGGTGTTTGTCACCTCTTTTTTTTTGCTTTAATATTAGCTAAAAACGATTATATTAAGAGGGAAGGAGAAAAATATGCTGGATGCGGAAAAATTGAAAGAACTGCAGGCGAAAAACATTATCTGTGAGCAGGAGTTCGTTGAACAGAAGCATAATTTGTTTAATCGCATTATGCGTCACGAGAATAACCCCAAAGCCAAAAATGGTATTATTTACATTCTTTTGGCGTGGTTTGTGGGGGACTATCGGATTGCATAATTTTTATGCGGGATATTATTGGCGGGGAACCGTGCAGTTGTTTCTGACTCTGGTGTCATGGCTGTTTATGTTTATTCCGTTGTTGTTTGTGGCAATTTGGGTTTTATTGGAACTGTTGTTTATTAATAAAAGTGCGGAGGGAATACCTTTTACCGGTAATCGGCGGGTTATTCTGCTGCTGAGGGTTTTGGCGGTCGTGATGCTCGGCGTGGCTTTTTCTTACAGCAATATTGTGGTTTATGACACCATGACGATAGATGTTTAACGATAAAACTTATGGTGAGAAGATGGTTTATGTTTATTTGATTATCGCAATTGTTTCTGAGGTTTTTGGCACGACGTTTCTGAAGGCTTCTCAAGGATTTACGGTATTGCTGCCAACGCTTGCAGTCGTTTGCGGCTACGGTTTGGCATTTTATTTTTGAGTCTGAGCCTGAGTTCCATTCCGGTAGGCATAGCTTATGCCGTTTGGTCCGGGTTGGGAGTCGTGTTAATCAGCCTGATGGGGTGGCTGGTTTACGGACAACGGTTGGATTTTGGCGCAATGCTCGGAATTTTGCTGATTGTGAGCGGTGTAGTGGTTCTCAAACTGTGTTCAAAGATGGCATAATCTTTTGATTTTTCAAAAGATGTCATTTTTTTCAAAAAAAATTTAAATTAGTACTTGCAATTTTTTTAGAGTATGGTATTAAATATTCCGTTCTACCGATGCGGGCGTAGCTCAGGGGTAGAGCGCAACCTTGCCAAGGTTGATGTCGAGGGTTCGAATCCCTTCACCCGCTCCAATTCAAAGCCACCTTTTCAGGTGGCTTTTTGTGTTTTAAAGACTGGGAGTTATATAACATTACATATGCATTTTTTTTGTCTAAATGTGTGGCGAAAATGTTTGCTTTATCGGTTTGGTTGTGTTATATTTTTTTCAATCAAATATATATAATTATGCCTATTAGGTTGTGAACTGTGGTAAATAATAACTTAAAAAAAATACCATATGCAAAAAAGACAATTATCGGGGTAAAGACCGTGCGAGGCATGGCAGCCCTATGGGAATCAGGCGGTAATGACGGTCAGAGAGGCGTTGCTCGTTTGATTGCGAAAGCGGACGGATCAATGCCGGTTTCTCTTTTTATTAACTACAAAGAGGATAACATTAACGGTAATCAGGCGTTGGTTGCCGTTCACAAAAACTTTTTTGTGGCAGACGGAGAGCAGGGAGAAAACCAGATTGTCACCATCTATCGAATAAAGGAAATATCGATAGAAAAGGAGATAAAAATCGTTCTCTCAAAATTTAACCGTTGTTTTAACGGGCAGTGGGAAGAACCCTTGGTTCATAACTTAAGGTTTCTGGCTGATGCGGTCAAACAGAAACTTTCAGCTCTTGACTGCAGGCAGCCTTATTACGTATTTGCTCCTTATCCGCCAAGGCGGAAGTGACGGAAAAAGACAGGAATCGTTTGTATTAAAAAAACGGTTCCTGTTTTTTATTTGATATTTAAGATTAAATTTATCTCAATAATTATATAATAGGATGTTCAATAAACGGAGAAGTTGGGATGGGTAATCTGTTTAACAAGGAGCGGCTCAAGATATTCGGTTGGTATAAACGCGAAAGGACCAAACTGGAAAAATGGTATGAACTGAATGAAAAAGTTCGTTTCGGATTGGTCGGTTTTGCCAATATGGCGATGCGTTATGTCTTTTTGTGGCGACGGGGATGATTTTTTCAACCCTTCATTATCAGATTGTGTTGTTACTGACGTGGTTTCTGTCTTCCTTTATTGCATTTGCGGCCTATAAGATATTGGTATTCAACACGGTTGGGAACCATGTGAGAGAATATCTGAAAAGCATAATGATCTGGTCGTTGAGTTATCTTCTTAATGCCGGCATATTGGAAGTTTTGGCCGGATGGCTGGCGCTGAACGTTTATTTGGCTCAAGCGGCGGCCATTGCCGTCATTATGGTGATAAATTATGTTCTGTTCAAATATTTTGCCTTTAAACAACCGAAGCCGCAAACGCGATGGGAAAAAAATACTGGATTTTTTCAATGTATTCAGTTGATTAAAAAAGCCCTCAAACGAGGGCTTTTGAGATATCGGAGCGTTTATGTCAAGCTTCTTTGGCTTTGAAGTAGTCTTTCGGTTTGGTGTTCCATTCAACGCATTTCCAATTTTTGTCGGTGTCTTCTTTTTCAAAGATACAGACATTTCCGGTACCGACTTTAATATCGTGTTCTTTTGTAAATTCGGCAAAGTTTCCGGTAAGATAGGGAGCAAAACGGATGATGCCGTTGCTGGAGACGATAAGTATCGTTTCGTTATGGAAGTTTTTAAAAGCTTTTTCTCCCCAAAGCAGCCAATTGTTTATGATTGCCTGCGGATCGACTTTCCAGCCGTCAGGGACAATAGCATCTTTGTTCCATTTATCGAGGGCATCCTGTCCGATACGGGCGATAACCTCTTCTTCCGGTTTGTTTTCATCCGGGCCGTAATCAACCTCGCGGAAGGATTCGTCCAATTCCAAAGGAATGGTGCATCCCATGGCTTCAATCGCCAATTTTGCGGTTTCGACGGTTCGTTTTAACGGTGCTGCGAAAGCTTTTGCCGGGATAAGATTTCTGTCTTTCAGATAACGGCCGACATTCGTTCCTCGTTCCGTTTCAGTCAAAGGCAAATCAGTACGGGCGCCGACACGGGTAATTATATCGCCTTTGTTAAAAGTGTTGCCGTGACGGGCGATGATGATTCTGGTTGTCATAGTTCATTCTCCTTAAAATTCACCACATTCGGCCAAAACGGCTTCAACTCTTGCGACATCTTCGGGCGAATCAACACCGGAAAGGGACGACATCTTTTGGAAATTCCGGTAATCGACTTTGACACAACGAACTTTAATGCCGTTTTCAATCCAGCGAAGCTGTTCAAGCCTTCCAGCTTTTTCATAGACACCTTCCGGAAGTTTGGCAATCTTATCAAGAATATCCATACGATAGCCATAAAGTCCGATTTGGCGATAAACCGGCGACGTGGTTTGAGCCGTCCGCACCTTTTCTTCTTTGCGGATTGCCGGGATAATGTTTTTAGAAAAGTAAAAGGCATCGCCTTCACTATTGAACACCGCGGTTGTTCCGCTAAAGGGCGTGGTCTTTTTGTGTTCGCGGAGATTATCCAGTTCTTTCCAGCTGAGGTTGACAACGGGGGTAACGGTTTCGACCCGGTTGTCTTTGTAATATTCACCGATGACGGCCTCAATAAACCAGGTTGGGCAGATGGGGTTGTCTCCTTGGAGGTTAACGACAAACTCCGGCTTTTCGGGCATGGAATGCGCCAGTTCTACAATGCGGTCGGTTCCGGTGAGGCAGTCGGGCGAAGTCATCATCGCTTTCATATTATGTTGGTTGCAAAAATCGATAATGCGCTGGTCATCCGTTGCGATAACCGGTTCACATCCTTCAAACTTGGCGGCAGCTTTTAAGGCGTTTTCCCATACGCGGAGCAACATTTCCTTGCCGGCTATTTTAGCCAAAGGTTTGCCCGGAAAACGAGTGGAGCCGTAACGGGCCGGAATACCGATAAGAGTTTTCATCTGAAAGTCCTTTCTAAATTAACCATGATGCTTAATCCTAGCGAAATAGCGTGTAAAAGGCAAATAAATAAACTAAGATATACATCTTGCGATTTAGAACTTGGCAATCTTGCCAAATTGATTATACTTTAAAAACAGGTTTGGGAGGAAGATGATGAAATATCCTATACTTGTACATGAGTTTTCATTTAATAAAATCAAAAACGGAAGCCGAAAAGTCGGGGTACATCTGCTTGATAAGAAAAGCCAGCAGGTTAAACTGCATGATATTCTGGAAATGCATAACCGGGCTAACGGCGAAGTTATCGAATGCGAAGTGAAGGGAATCGCGATTTTTGATAATTTTAAAGACTTGGTCGAGGCCTTGTCGCCTCAGGCGCTGGGGTATGACAGCGAAGAGGAGGTCTTAATCCGCTTAAACCGGATGTACAGCATAGATTTGCAGAGGGAGCTGAATGCGGTGGCTTTTTTATTGCGCCGTCGTTTGTTAATATGCGGCGATTGGACCGCGGTGCACTGGAAAGAGAATAATTAAAAAATTCCTTGCAAATTGAAACAGAAGTTATTAATAAAGAATTGTTTTAAAAAGTTTACGGATGAGTGGCAGAGAGGCTGAATGCGCGCGACTCGAAATCGTGTATACGGGGTGACTCGTATCGGGGGTTCAAATCCTCCTCATCCGCCAATTAAAAACGCCCTAAATAAGCTGGGCGTTTTTTTTGTCGGATGAATCCGTTCAAACATCGCCGCAGGTTACATTAGGCTTGCAGTTTAAGAAATAGTGTCAGGAGAAATGAGAATTTTATTTGTTGGGCAGGTATGCCCAACCGACCATACCTACCAAAAGTTTGAGGATTTATTGC
>VOFD01000784.1_pt1 | contig 50000 bp, 74 predicted proteins | sample 5384101 | NCBI WGS metagenome assembly VOFD01 (sample SAMN12384723, study PRJNA508395) | human gut metagenome | isolation source: healthy gut C | host: Homo sapiens
AGGTAATCTCCGGGGCATGCCTTGGCAGCGTAGTCGCGGTGAACAGTCATATTGCAGCCGCCGACGTGGTTGACGCGGTTGTTCTTGACCGTAGACCACACGAGCTTCTTGATGTTGTTCCTCTGGCAGATGTCCTCGACAAGGTTCAGAAGGGCTTGGTATGCCTTGTCGGAGACGGGCCAGTCCGGGGCTCCTCCGTTGTTGGCGACCTCGATAGTGATGGCTCTCTGGTCGTTCGCTCGGGAAGAGGTGCACCAAGAGCGGTACGCCTCCGGGACGTAGAGGGCGATGCGGCCGTCTGGGCCGATGCCGTAGTTGCTGGACGCCTGCCGGCTGCTCTTAGCAAAAAGGGCTCCGCACGATTCGACGGAAAGGTTGCCGGCCATGCAGTGGATAGAGATGGTGTCGATGGCGTGGGTTCTGTTCCCGGAGTGGTTGGGGCTGAGCTTGGTGTAGGAGATCAGGGAGCTGTTACTCATCCTCGTCATCCCCCTTTCCGTCACCGTCGAGCATGGCGTCAAGGGTCTTTTCATCCACGACATCGCCGTCCTCGTCGTAGATCAGGCCGGTCTCCTCGTCGTAGTTGAGCACGCCGGTGTAGGGAAGGTCGTCGTCGATCTCTCCGTTGTAGTAGCGCATATTGAGCTGCGGCTTTTTCCTCTGTTCGCTCATAGTGTTATTCCTCCTTGGGGGTCTCTGTGGTGGTCTCGATGGTGGTCGTGACGACGGCGTCCGGGATGCCGATAACAGGGACGATGCCGTTGGTGTTGAGCTCGTAGACGGCGGCCTCGATGAGGGCGTCGAGCTTGGCTTCGTCAACGGTGATGCCGTGCTCGCGGAGCCAGTTGATGACGTACTCCTTCTTCTCCTCGCCGCGCCCGCTGCCGGTGTAAATCTGCTCGGCGGCGGAGACGGCGATTTTCACCCACGCATTGATTTCCTTCTGCTGCTCGGCGGTGGTCTTGCTCTTGATGTAGGGCACGAGGAAGGCGGTGATGAGGGCCGCGATAAGGGCGGCAACGGCTTCGATGATGGGCGTGATGTCGTACATGATGATGTCCTCCTTTTGGTCTTATCCTTTTCCGATGTTGGTGCTGTCGCTGCTGATGGTCGTGTCCTCCGGCAGCGGGTTCCCGTCGGCGTCGAGCCGGTGCTTGTTCCGGCTCAGTTTCTCGCCGAGGCTCTTGCCTGCGTAGGTAATCAGATACCCGATGCAGGCCGTAAAGATGGTCGTGGTGACGTCCGAGACGGCCTCCCGGTAAAAGGCTGCGAGCACATAAGAGGCGACGGCTGCTGCCGTGGCTATAAAGACGGCCCAGATGGCGAGCACCTTCGAGAATTCGAGGGGCTTCCTCTGGGCCTTCTTCTTTGCCTTCTCGCGCTTCCTCTTGCGCCACCAGCTTTTCAGCTTCTTGAGCAGCTTTTTCACATGGTCACTCCCTCCCTTCACTCATCGAGCAGGGCGTGGATGCCTTGCTTCGCGAGAAAATCCTTCTGCTTGTGCTTGATGTCTGTGGCGTAGGCGAGCGCCGTCTCCATGTCGCCGTTCGTGTGGCCGCGCTGCATGGCGTGGGCCGTGGCCTCGCCGAGGGCGATGCTGGCCCGCGTACTCTGCACGATGAGCAGAAATAAATCCTGCTGCGCCTTCGCCTTTTCGGCTTGGGCGTCCTCCCGCGCCTCGATGTGGCCCTTGAAGCGCCAGACGATGAGCCCCATGATGGCGCTCGGAATTCCCATAGCCGCCACGAAGGCGAGGAGCAGCTCTCCGATGCTGACTTCGACCATTGGTATCACCTCCCCTTGATGGCTGCCGTCGGCACAAAGCCGGTGACAAATCTCCCGCCGAGGAAAGTGGCTACCGGGCACCATCCGGCCCGGCGGGGCATCGCAATAACGGGTGCGCCCTCATCGAGCGTCCCGTCGCTGCCGTAGGTGTGTCCGGGCCCGGCCTTGACTTCTGTGCCTGCCGCCCGGCAGGCCGCAGGGTAGGCGCGTGTCCGGCTGGCCGGTTTCCCATGCTTCGAGAAGCTGCTCTCCGGGACGTAGCCTCGGATGAACGCGCCGCCGGCGACGGCTGCCACCTCGCTCCATCCATCCTTCGCCGGGAGCGCGAGCAGCCAGTCTCCCGCTGCGGCCTCTCCGGCGGCCTCAAAGCCGCGTCCGGGGCCGGTGCGGATGGTGGTCGGCCCGGCGGTGAAGACCGCGCACAGGGGCGTTCCGGCGTCGCTGCGGGCCTTTGGCGCGGTCTTGGGCTTCGCCCTTGACCTGCGAGGTGCCGGTTTCTTGGTCGTCTCGCTCATTCTGCATCCCTCCTTTACGCAGAGAGGAGGCCCCCGCTTACGCGGAGACCTCCTTGTAGTAGTCGTTGAGGAGCGCCGGGGGTGCCCAGTTCTCCTGTTTGTTGAAGGCGCGGAGCACCTCGTACTCGGTGCCATCGTGGGTAAAGTGGTCGCCTACGGCGAAGGTATGGCCCTCCTCGAGGTCGTCCCAATCCGGGACGTCACCGGGCTCCGGCTCGGGATCTGGGCCGGGCTCGGGCTCCTCGCCGCCGTCCTCGTAGAGTTTGTACTCCGAGGGGACGAGGTGCGGGTAATGGGGCTCGTAGAGCGTGACGCCCGCCTCCTTGATGGGGGTGTAGAGCTTTCCGTCAATGGGGTCGCGGCGAACGGCTCCGTAGGGGACGTGCTCGCCCCATGCGAAGTCGAGGTAGGTGCCGGGCTCCTCCGGCTCCTCCCGGATGAGGCGAAACAGGGTGCGTCCGCCCTCGGTGCCGGGGGCGTAGAGGGCCTGCGCTTGGTGCGTGACGGTGCAGATGTAGGTCTCGCCGCTGGTGCCGTCGATGATGGTCTCGCCGGCGAACACCTGTCCCATATTCGCCGCCCAGATGCGGGCGGTTCCGACGGTGGCGATTTCTTTGATGACGTCGTCCGTGAGGTCGCCGGTGGCGAGCTTCCCGGCTCGCAGAAGGGCGTCTTGCGCCTTGCGGATATGTTCGTCCGGGTAGCTGCCGCCGAGGGCCTTGATGGCCTCCCCGGCGTCCAGAATGGCCGCCCAGATGTCAACGAGCTCTACGGCCTTTTCCTGCTTCTGCAAAGTCCTCTGGTATTCAAGGCTGTTGACGTTCGGCATAGTGGTCTTCCTCCTCTCTTACACATAAGAGCCGCTTACCGGCCTGCTGCTGATAGTGTCGTAGCCGGTGCTCTTGGAGATTTGCACCTTGACGCCGACGCCCCATTTCTCTGCGGTCTTGGTGGCGTTCGAGAAGATGTGCTTGAGGCCGATGGTGGCGAGCTCCCATGTGGGGCTGTCGTCGAAGGCGTTGTTGCACACGGAGACGACGACGTCCTCCGCCGCCGCGTAGTACTGCAGGGACACGAGAATTTTCTCGGCTGCGGCGTCGGTCTCGATGGGGCCGACGATGTACTCGATGCCGGTGACGCTGCGGGTGAAAGTGGTCGTCCGGGTGGCGCTGTTGCCGAGGGTGTCCGTGACCTTGACCTGCATGGTGTGCTGTCCGCTCGACAGGGCCGCGAACTGCGCCTCTGTGAGGGCGAAAGTGTAGGTCTGGTTTCTTACGGCGTCCTCGATGGTGCGGATTTCGTTCCCGTCGAGGCTCTCAACGACGGTGAGCGCGTCCTCGGTATCTTGGTCGTTCACGGTGTAGGCCATCGAGGGCGGGCTCGTGACGGTGCCGAGGTCGGTGTCGGTGCCGCTGATTGTGGGGTCTACGTTGTGAACTACGGTCTTGACCGTGCTGCTGGTGTAGCCGCTGTACGCTCCGTTGACATCCTTCGCCCGGACGCGCCACTGAACCATGTTCGCGCTGGTGCCGACGCCGGTGTCGTCGTAGCTGGTGGCGCTGCCGGTGTAGATGTTTGTCCACGCGCCGCTGTTGATGCTCCGCTCGAGCTCGTAGGTGATTGCGCCGCCCTCGGGGTCTACGCTGGCCGCCCACGAAATTTCTGCGGTCTTCCCGCTGCGTACTTCATCCGGGACGGTGATGCTGGGCGGGGTCGTCGGGGCTTGGTTCCATACAATCGTGTACGCGCCATCGCTGTCCGGGCTGTCAGATACCAAGATGGAAGATGACAGATTCAAAGCCGGGCGGACGCCGCGGCTGCCGTCGTACGCGCCGGCTGCCGAGCGACCCGCCCGAGCTCACGTCGCGGACGAGGTACGAGTACGACGCGTTCGGGGAGCGCAGCCAGTACCACCACGGCTGGGATGCGCTCAACGAACTGTTCGTGTACTCACTGTTCGATACTGCCTGCGCGGTGGGGCGGCACTGGCGGCTGGTGTTGTCGCTGAACATGGCGAGGGTGGAGCCTTCCGAGACACCGTTCTCTGCGCCGAGGCCGACCTCTGCTTTGGACAGCAGGAAGACCTTGTCCGTGACGGTCTCGGAGCCGCCGCCGTCTACGCTGGCCTTCGCTACGGTGAGGGTGGTGTTGAGGATGGCGGCGAGCATCTGCGCCGAGAAGCCGGTGAGGAAGCCTGCCTCATCGTCGTACTCATTGTAGTTGCTCCACACATTGGCGTTGGTGGGCGCTGCGTCTGCGCCGTGCTGGGCTTGATACCACGGCGAGCCCGCCTTGTTTAGCCATTGGCGGAGGTTGGAGAGAGAATACCTGTTGTTGCCATATCTCCGGCGGTTGCTGTCGCTGTTCCCGCTCTCCATCGCATCGAAGCAGGCGAGCTTGAGGATATTCGCCGCGACGAGGGTGACGGAGTTCGCCGGGTACCCGGCGTGGTTCTTGTCGCCTATCTCCCAGATGATAGGGACGCCGTAGTAGGTCGTGCTGGTGTCTTTGACCTTTGCCCTAACGGGAAGGGCGCTGATTGATTGAGACATCTGCTGTTTCGCTCCTTTCAAAAATCTCATTGTAGAGTTGGTCGTATTTCTGTATGAGTGCGTGGCAATCGCCGTGGGAGGCGTGTGACCGCCAGCTCTGGTAGCTCTCGGTGATTTTCTCCTTGGTGATGGCTCCGCTCTCGTACATGACCTTGTACTTCCGCAGCTTCCGTTTCATCCGCTCGCGGCTGGCCCGGCGCAGCTTGCGGACGACCTTGCCGGTGTCCGTGAGATAGCTGTGGAAGCCGAGAAAATCCAGTCCGTTACGGAGGGGAAATATCTGCGTCTTGTCGTTGAGCTCGAGCCCTCGCTCCGCGAGGTGCTCCGATATGGCCTTCCATGCGGCCCGGAGGGTGTCTTTGCTTTCGTGGATGATGTAGAAGTCGTCCATGTATCTCCCGTAGTAGCGGAAGCGGAAGCCCTCTTTCATGAGGTGGTCGAGCTTGTTGAGGTATAAGAGCGCGAATACTTGGCTGCTCTGGTTGCCTATTGGGATGCCGACGTTGCCCGGTGTGCTGTCGATGATGAGGTCGGTGAGCGCGAGGCTCCTTTCGTCGTCGAGCAGCTCCCGGACGTCCTGCTTGAGGATGTCGTGCCGGATGCTGGCGAAGTAGTGGTGGACGTCCGCTTTCAGCACCCATCCGTCTGCGCTGCCGTGCCTGCGGTAATACTCCCGCATGAAGTCGCGTAGCCGGTTGAGGCCGAAGTGGGTTCCCTTGCCTATCTGCGAGCCGTAGTTGTCGAGAATGAAAGGACGGGTGAGGACGTCGTAGAGAATGGTGTCGCAAAAGGCGTGTTGGACGATTTTGTCCTTGAAGGAGTTGGTCTGAATGAGCCTTTTCTTCGGCTCGAAGACATAAAACTCCCGGTAGCCGCCGGGGCGGTATGTGCCGGTGCTCAACTCCTCTTGCAGGACGGCGATAGCCTCGAGGGCGTTCATCTCCACCTTGGCGACGGTGTTCTTCCACCTCTTGCCGCGCCGGGATGCCCGGTAGGCGTTGTAGAGCGTTTCAAATTCGTAGACGGTATCAAAATTGACCTTCGTTTTCTGCATCTGCTTGGGCTCCTCCGAACACCGCAAAAGCCCCGAGGCCCTTGCGGGCTCCGGGGCGTCGGTGCTATGTGTTTATCCTCGGCGGTATGCCTTTGGACGGGATATTCCTTCCTTTGATGGGTGGGCCTCTGCTTTCGGCCCCGCCGCAGCGGGGTCTACTTGGTCGCGGTAAATTCCACCGAAGCCGGGCGGACGCCGTTGTTGCCGTTGTACGCGTTGTTGTTGTTGAGCGTCCCGTCCGAGTTCACGTTGCGGACGTTGTTCGAGTTCGACGCGTTCGGGGAGCGCACTACGCACAACAAAAGTCGATGCCGTACAAGGAATACCCCAATGAAACGCCGTCAGCCTTTCGGGCTGAACCGCGCTGCATCCTTCTTCCGCCACGAAGCTGTGAGGTTCTTGACGTCGAGTATCTTCTTCGTCCAGTCCTCGCAGCGGCGGATGTCGATGTAGCCCCTTTCGAGGGCTATGTCGAGTAGGTTGAGGAGGAGCTTACATTTCGTAAGAGCTCTCTTTTGAAGGTCGAGGCGTTCTGCTGTCTCTGCGGCGCTGCGAGGGAATATCTCGTTCGCCTCTATGAGGCATTCCAGAACGTCGAGGGCCGCTGTCTCCATCCGCTGTGAAAGTGTGAAGCGGACGCTTTTCGGAAACACCTTATTGCTGGCCCACATGGTATGGTTCACAAGGTCTTTGGCCTTGCTTATGGCGGTGAGTTCGCCGGGCTTGCCGTTCGTAGCAGACACCTCCTTTCGGCGAGGGCGTCGAGCTCCTCTTGGCCGATGCCCTCCACTTCGAGGACGCCCTTCTTCACTGTGATGCTCACCTGCCTGCCGTCTATGCTGGTGCCGGTGAGATACAGCCCGTCATGCCGCCTGCACGGGCAGGGCGTCTCCAATTCGGAAATGAGGTGCGGTATGAGACAGGCGGCGGTCTCCTCCGTGCAGAGAACCGCCGCCGTCATGCCTCAATGAGCCTCGCTGTCTGGTTCCACACGCCGTCAATGATGGTGACGTTGGAAAGGGTTGCGAAGTCCGCGCTGAACGTGATGCCGCCGGGCATATCCCCGCTGATGAGGTCGGAAAGAAGGTCGATTTCGTCCCCGTAGTCGTCGAGGATTTCTTGCAGGCCGGCGATGTCGGAAATTTCGTGCCCGTGGCCGATGAGCGCGTAGTTGGCGAGGTCTGCCATCGTGGCGAAGGCGTCCGGGTTGATGATGGCGGTGACGATGCTGACGCTCGAGACAATGGTAACGAGCGTGAAGGTCGCCAGCTTGTTCACGGCATCTCCGTCCGGGCGTATCCATTCCGGGTGTTCCTGCAGGGAGAGGTAGGTGTAGAGGATTTCTCCTTCGTCCGGGTCTGTGGCCCAGAGGCCGAGCTCCGTGGCGTTGAAGCCGGTCTCGACGCCGACGCTGCTGACCTGCGCGACGATGGAGACTTCTCCGTTGTTGCTGTTGGCGATGGAGGCAATCATGCCGTCCATAACTTCGTGCCCGAGGTCTGTCATGCTGTCCGGGCTACTGCCCGAAGGGATGCTTCCGTCGCCGACGCTGACGCGGGTGAATTGCAGTCCCTCTCCCGAGGCCATGAGCTTGGCGATGAGGTCGTTCCCTTTTTGGGTAAGGTAGCTGCCGTCGTTGTAGCCGATTTCTGGCATTGTGCTGTTCCTCCTGTCTGTTTAATATGCTGGCCGGATTGTGATGTGTGCCAGCTCGTAGGCGTAGCTGTTGAGGTAGATGGTGCTGCTGGCCCCTGCGGTTGATGACCGGGGGCCTTATCGTCATCCTCGACGAAATGGCCGCCCCGGTGTTGAGGTAGAGCGTCGCTTCGTTCCGCCGGTAGGTGCGGAGGAAAAGCCTCATCCCGACGCCTGCTGCGACGATGCGCTTCATGACGCCGGCGATGAGCTCCGCCGTGTCAATCTTCTCGGCTTCGAGGTCTGCTTCGTCCACATATATCCACACCTTCGCGGGGAAAACTTCGTCGAGGTCTACTTGCTCCGGCTCGATGTCGAAAAGGGTCGCCGCCGCATTGATGACGGTCTCGATGTCGCCGCCGGAGAGGAGGCTTATCATCTTGACCTTAATCAGCAGGCGGTAGAAGGCGTCAGGAGCCCCGTCTCGGGCTACGCCGAAGTTCTCCCCGTAGCGGTCTAATACCGCGCCCTGCGCGTTGTCAAGGTCGTCCCAGAGGAGTATCTTGTCGCTCTGGTCGTGGACAAGCTCAAGGCCCCACGCAAGGGTGTTGAACAGCCGTCCGATGTTGGTCTCGAGGGGGAGGCTGCTGTATGCGTTCCTCACGTCGTCCCGGTTGTATGCGCCGGTGAGCATATCGAGCATTGTGTGTAGGTAGCCGTGGCTCATGTGACGCTCACCTTCGCTTTCTCGGTGTATGCCTTCTCTCTGGTGTCTACCTCGATGTTGTAGGTGCCGTAGTCGCTGCCGTCCGGGCTGGTCTGGAGGGTGAAGTCAAGGACGCCGGGGATGGTGTAGATGACCTCCGGGAGCCGGTTGTAATACACGGTCTCGCCGATGGTCGTCCCGCCCTTCACATCGCTGCCAATGTAGTCGATGAGGGCCTGCGCGATTTGGTCTTTCCGTCCACAGGGAAGCGGTTGGCGTCCGTCTCGAGGTCTGTGACCTTAATCCATACCGGCACGAGGGTCGGCCTCGAGAATTTGATGTTGTAGGTGACGCCGCTGGAAGACAGGACGGCGACGGTGGTGCTTCCGTAGGTCTGGATGCCTGCCGCCTTGCGCCGGAAAATCTGCTGCGCGACCTCGCTGTCGAGCCCGCCGTGGACGACAGCCTCGATGCTGTGAGGGGGGAGGCCCTCGCTGTCTGTTTCGTCGGTGTCGTTCTCGTACACGATGGCCGAGTATACGCCTTCGACGTTCTGCAAAATCTCGCCCCGGATGGCGTCTGCGTTGACGCCGCCGGCATAGTCCACGGATTGGTAATACCTGTCCCGGTATTCCTCATCCGTCTCGCGGGCCCGGCCTCCGTCGAAGGCTGCCGGGTTCGTGACCGCCGTTATTCCCTCCGGGATGCCGGGGTTGATGACGACGGTGACGGTGCCCGCTGCTACGTTGCCCTCTGGGCCCGCTGTGGTGGCCTGTGCGGGCAGAAGGACGGTTCCCCTGTTCCTATCTCCCCTGCGCCATGACGACGAATTGGAGGCCCGCTACGGTTCCTGCGAGCCACCCTACGGGGACGATGGTTCCCGGCGTACCCGTGATTTGGAGGTAGCCGCTCGACTTCTGTTCCGACAGGAGCTTGAGGCCGATGGCCTTGCCGAGGTTGTAGAGAGAAGTTCCTACCGCCGTGTCAACGAAGCGCGAGTTGTAGACGTCCTCGATGGTGGAAAAGAGCATATTCAAAATCCATGCGAAAATCCGCAGGAACAGGCCAATGGGCGAACGGACGGTGAGGTTCGCCTTGCTGCCGAACAGCTCCCTCGCCTTGTACTCGAGGGCGTCGAGAAGCTCCGTGTATGTGGGCCTTCGGAAGCCTCGCTCCGTAAGGCCCCATTCGTTTTGTGTGCTCACTGCTGCGTCACCTCCATGCTGATGGTCTGGCCGCTGTAAAGGGTGCCGGAGAAGGCGACACTGAGCTCGCGCCCGTCTGTCTCTGCGTCAAGCTGGTCTATCTGCTCGACGTCCGTCTCTTGGAAGATGGCCTCCCGTAGTACCTCCTCGACCTCATCGTTCTCGAGGTCGGAGCGCCGCCGTCCGAAGATGCGCTCGTAGTCGGTGCCGTGGCTCTCGTCGAGAGGGAAGCCGCCCTTCCATGTGAGAAGGGTAAGCCGGACGCACTGCGCCGTGGTTTCGTCGCCGTAGATGAGCACCATGTTCCCATCTTCGTCGAGGGGGGATGTCCATCGTCTCGGGGTCGATTTTCAACGTCATGTTTCTGTCCACTTGCTTCCCTCCTTTACTGCGGTGTAGATGTCTGCCCGTCCGGGCAGGTGTGAATGTGGTTCTTGAGGCTGATGCCCCCGGCGGTGACGTCTCCCGTGGCCGTGATGCTGCCGATGACGGTAACGTCCCCGGTGACAGCAACATCGCCGATGATGGTGATGTCTCCCGTGACCTTCGTGTCTCCGAGAACTTCGATGCCGTTCTCCTTGACGACGAGGTAGATGGAGCCACCCTCCGTCCCGATGGCGTAGCCGTCCGGGAGGCTGTTGCTGGCGCTGCCGGGCAGGATGCCGCCGATGAATATGGCGTCGGTGGCCGAGTGATTGCGCTCTGTGTTTGGCTCTCCCTCGGTGCCGCTGCTCACGGCGTTGTCGATGTCGTGGTCGCAGAAGACCACGAGGCCGATGTCTCCGGCCTTGTAGGCGACCTTCTTGGCGAAGCCTCCGCCCCTGTCGCACACGATGGGTACGCCGAGGATTGGGGGCTGGCTCTGGTAGGTGCCCTGCTCGAGCCTCTTGGAGATTGGCTGCACATCGACGGTCTGCTTTGCTCCGTCGTAGGCCGTGACCTTTACGATTTGGGCGACGTTGATAGCCTCTGCGGCCTTCTTCTGCTGTTGCTGCTCGTATCTGTACTGCGGCGTGTTCATGCGGGCCTCACCTCGATTTCTGTCTTCCAGTCGCCGCTTTGGCTGCCCTTGTGGGTGCCTCGGACGATAATGAACTGCCCGTTGAGGTCGCTCGACTGGATGCGGATGATGTCGGCGGGGCCGAGGTGGTAGTTGAGAAGGCTGTTCCGCTTCTTGGTCTGGGCTTCTTCATCCTTCTCCTCGGTGGTCTTCTTGGTGTCGAGGTCTGTCTCAACCTCGATGACGACCTTTTCCTCATCCGTGCGGAGGAGGCCAGTCTCCGGCGATAGCAGGTAGCCCTTGTTCACGCCGTCCGCCGGGTTGTTGATGATGATTTTCCCACAGCGGATGAGGAACCGGCTCTTGCAGTCGCTCACGACGATTTCCTTCAAAACGTCCTTGAGCTTTCCTTTGCATACCCTCCCGCGAGGGTATTCCTTGTCGATGGCGAGCTCAAAGGTTCCGACTTCGATGCCGAAGATGTTGAGAAGGTCTTGCACCATCGCCTTCGCCTTTATGCTCTTGGTGTAGGTCTTGTTGACCTGCGCCGTGAGCCATTGGTCGAGGGCCTCCGTAGCCGTGATTTTGGTCGTCCATTCTGTGCTGCTGTGCTTGTGGGAAAGGCCGGACACCTGCCCGACGAAGATGACGCCGAGGTCTCCTTCGTAGCCGGCATTGATGATGACCGGGTCTCCCTTTTGATGCTGTTCCGGGTGTTCGCCGACAGGTTGTAGGCGTTGACGGTGGCCGTTGTGAGCTCATCACTGTCCTCGAACGGCACCTCGAAGTCGAAGGCGAGGTCGTCCATCGAGTATCTGTTCCCCCCGATTTGGAGGGTCGCGCTGCGGAGCCAGAAGTCCATCACTCGACCCTCCTCTCGTGGAGGTACAGCTTGACTTGCTTCCCAAAATTGTCGAACGTCACTGTGTCGATGTCTTCCCCGGTGAGGCATTGGGGGATGATGACCGGGAGGGGGAAGCGTTCGTCTTCCACGCTCCCAAAAAGGGGCCGCCCGTAGCGGACGATGTCTCCGTAGACGAGCGGCTCCCCGTCACTGGTGGCGAGGTCTACCGTGAAGAAGCTCCCCGCCTCGTTGTACTTGACCGTGAAAGTATAGGTCTTGTCCGTGAGCTTGACGGAGAAGGTGTAGGGCACCTTGCTCGTATCAATCTCGACGACCTCGACCTCGTTTCCAAGGTCGATAAGCTGTAATGCCATAGCCGCCCTCCTTCCGTCAGCTCACGCCGTTGTAGCTGGCCGTCGCTCTGGTGGCGGGGCCGCTACTGCTGGCCGGTTTGCTGTTGTAGCTGTTCACATAGGCGGCGTAGGCGCTGCTGGAAATGGTCTCCGACACTGTGGTCTTGAGCCCGTCGCTGCTGGTTTTCTTGGTCTGGGCTGTCGAGTAGCTCGTAGGCTTCCCGGTGTCCTGCTGCGTCATCATCGGCATCGCCCCGACTTCGACCACCTCCGAGGAGGAGATGTTGACCTGCTGGAAGGACACCTTGAAGGTGCAGCCCTTCGCGTTCTTGGCCCCGTAGTCGAAAGAGAGGCTTGTGATGACGAGGTTTGCGATGCGGACGCGCCCTGTGTAGGTTACGATGTCCCGGCGGTCTCGCATGGTTTGTAGCGTCTGCTGGCCCTGCTGGCCGCCGATGATGGTGCCGCTTATGGAGAATTTGACCGGGTCTTTTACGACGTGGTCGTTGATGTCTGCGCCGTTCTCGATGGGGTTCGAGGTGACTTTGCTGGACATAGAGACGGCCTCGCTCTGGATGTTGCCGATGGTGTCCGGCTCGAACCGCACCGAGCCGCTTTTCCGGCCCGTGATGGTGTATGCCATGCGCTGTCACCTCCTTATGCGTAGGCGTTCTTGATGTTCATGGTGTCGTACTCCTCCTCTCGCATCTCCTTGTAGAGCCGCCGGAACATGGCCTCCGCCTGCGCCATTAGGCTGTCGGCGGTGCCTTGGTCTACGTTCCCCTGCACTTGCAGGGTGAGGCTCGGGGAGAAGCTGCTCGAGGAGTTGATGTTGCTCGATGCGCCGGCGATGAGCTGCTCGCTCTTGTCCGCCGGGATGATGGCCGTGCCCTGCGGGAGGAAGGCGACCTCTCCGCCCTCCTCATTGATGCGTGTCCAGCCGCCTTCAAAGTTGTCGGTGCCTTCCGCGTTTCCGGGAATGGACGTCACGCCGACGCTTACGGACGCGCTGCTCGCGCTGGCCGCCGCCGAGGCGATGCGGTTGAAGGCTGCGACGATGGCGTTCGCCCCGCTCTCCGCAGCCGCCGTCATCCGGCTCCATGCCGTTTCGGCGTCTATTGCCATCGTGGCGTAGGTGCTGCTGGCCTCCGCGCCCATCGTCTTGAGGTTGAGGTCTGTGATGTCCTTGGTCTCGATGATGCTTTCCTGCGCGGTGGCGTTGGCCTCCGTTGCTGCCCCGGTAACGTCCGAGGTGTACTGCGACGTATCGACGGCGAGGCTGACCTCCGTGTTCGCGCTCTCTTGCAGGCCGTTGACGGCTCCGTTGAGCCCTTCGACCTCCTCCTTGCTGTCCTTCGCGCCTCCGAAAAGGCCGGAGAAGAAATTGACAACGGCTCCGACGCCGTCTGCCAGCCAGCCGATGATAGTGCCGAGCACGTCCCCGATGACGCCCAGAACATTCCCGATGACCTCAAGGACAGGGGAAAGGGTTTCGAGGATGGGGGCGATGAGCCCGAGCAGCTCTGCAATCGGCGGGAGAATGGCCTCTGCGATGCTCTGGATGACCGGCATAAGGGGCTCGATGAGCGAGATGATGACGTTCAAAATCTCCGTCAGCGGCGGCATAAGGGTCTCGACCAGCAGGCCGAGGATGCTCGCCAGCGGCGGCAAAACGGTCTGCGCGAGGCTGCCGAATACGTCGATGAGCGGTATTGCGGCTTGGAATACCGTGCCGAGGACGTCCGTGAGGACGGGCAAAAGGGCCTGCCCGAGCTCCATGATGACCGGCATGGCCTGCGAAAGGCCCTCCGAGAGCATTTCCACGAGGCCGAGGAGCATGGGCTCGATGGTCGGCCACGCCTCGATGATGGTGTTGAGGAACTGCTCGATGACGGGGGTGAATTTCCCTCCGGCGTCCTCCATGAAATTCGTCCAGATGCCGTTGAGGCTCTTGGTGCTATTGGTGAGGCCGTCTGTCTGTGTGATAGCCGCCTGCTGCACCTTGGAGCTCTGCTCGATGATAGAGGCGAGCCGGACTTGCGCGAGCGTGGCTTCATCCATTTCGTCGATGTTATCCCCGAGGCCCATCTTCATGGCCTGCGCCTTGACCGTCGCTTCGTCCAGCTTTACGCCGTACTCAGCGAGGGCCTCCCCGTTTCCTTGGATGCCCTCTTGGATGAGGGTGAGGGCCTCGGTGTCGTCCATCGAAAAGGCGTTGCCGAAGTCGTAGGCGAGGGACGTGGTCGTCTTGGACAGCTCCGCTGCCGCGTCGTCTGTGATGCCGAGGTTGGTGTAGAGAGCTTGGTTGCTGACGAGGAAGCCTTGAACTTCTGTGTTGCTGCGGTGAACGGCGTCCGCGTAGTTGTCGGCCCATTCCCCGACGTCTGTGCCGGCGAACAGGTTATCGAACTTCGCGGAGGTGTTCTCTCCGAGCTTCGCCGCCTCTACCGCTGCGCCGGCGAATTCCTTGATGGCGTCCGTGGCCGCTTGGATGGCTTCGATGCTCAAGAAGGCTGCGAGCGCCCCTTTGATGGCGTCCTTGACTTGGTTGCCTGCGTCGCTGCCCTCCGCGCCCATGTCGTCGAGCGCCCGCTCTGCGTCCTTGGCCTCATCCTCGACGTCGTCTGCCGCGTCTGCGGCCCCGTTAAGGGCTTGAACGAGTTTCCCCTTTATGGTCTGTATTGGATGGGTGAAGGCCGTTCCTATGGCCTTTGCGCCCTTTGTGACGTCGTTCTTGAAGCCTGTGAATTGCTTTTGGGTATAGGCGATGGCCCCGGAGACGCCGGTGCGGAAGCTCTTGGCAAGCGACTGTCCGCTCTGGATGCCCGCTGCCATCGTCTTCTTGAAGGCCGCGCCGAAGCTGTCGGCCTCCGCTCCCATTTTTCGGAAGCTGTCGCTCGCATCGTCCCCGGCGTCGTCGAAGTCTGCTCCCATCCTCTGGGCGGCGGCTCCGGCGTCCCGTGCTGCGTCCGCGCCTGCCGCGCCCATGTCGCTGATTGCGCGGCTGCAAGACTGTGCCCCAGCCTCTGCCCGGTCTACAGCCTCATCAACGTCGCCGAGGCCGCTTTCCATCTGTTCGATGGCGTTCAAGGCGTCCGACGCTTGGAAGCCTACGCCATAGGTGAGGTCTCTTGCGTCTGCCAAGTTTTCACCTCCTTAAATGCCGAAATAGCCGCCCCCGAAGGGACGGCTATTTCTTTCTGTTGGGGTTCCATTCGCCTTGCCACAGCAAGCGGGCCTCGACGGCTTCCCGGTACTCTCTCAAGTCCATTTCTTTGAGCTCGGAGTAGGTGATGCCGCTGCCGGCGAACACCATGCACCAGAATTCCCTGTTCCGCCGGGCCCGCCGCTGCGCTGCGGCTACGCTGGCCTCACTCTCGAAGAAAGTTCTCGATGGCCTTGATGAGCCCCTCCGGGGTCTTGAGGTCATCCTTCTCATCGAAGTAGGCCATGCCTTCGTTTCTCACCTCGGCGGGCGCGATGACGCAGTTCTTGAACATCCTGTCCATGTACTCCGCGCTCTTGCGCTTGCCGCTGCCGGTGTTCCCGCACTCATCGTTGGTCTCGTAGTACCACGACGGGGAAACGCTCTGCAGGGTGAATTCGGTTCCGTTGACAGTTACCTTTTTCTGACGAGCCATATACTTTCGGTAGCCCCTTTCTGATAATGATTTCGGCCTTTCCGGCCAGTTCTTCTTTGCCATCTAAATCCCCGCCTTAACGGTAGTTGAGGTCGGGGATGTAGACGTTGACGGTGACGGTGGTGGGGTCTTTGCTTCTGGGGGTGTCCGGCATCTTGAGGATGCGGCAGTTCTCCTCGCTGACCTGGATGGCGTCGGCGTCGTTGACGTCCGAAACGGAGAAGCGAACGGGACGCCGCTTCGCGCAAATCTCGCGCAGGTACGCGAGGCTCGAAGACGTGCTCATGAGGGGCAGGGCGGCGTTGCCGCTGTTGTTCGCGTTCTCGCTGTATGCGACGTCGCCCTTGGCCCCCACGCTGGGCGTGACGGCGTCCTCATTGTGGGTGAGGGTTACGACGCCGTCTGCGGCAAAGCCGGTGATTACCCGGCCTCCGATGGACACAGTGACCTTCTTGGGGTCGTAGGTGCTGACTTCCGGCATGGTGTGTTCCTCCTTTCACTTACGCGGTGAGGGTGGCCCGCAGGGTGCCTACCACCTTGACGCGGTGGACAGCGCCCTCGAGCAGGGCCTCCCAAGTGATGTCCGGCATCTGGCGGGCGCGGGCTTCCTCATCCGTGGCATCGGCCCGTTTCGGGACGACGACAGAGAAGACGCCTGCATCGCTTTCCGGGTCTCTGGCGATGATGCCGAGGTCGGTGGCCCGGTTGAGGGTTGCGAAGACGGCTCCGGCCACCAGCGCGAAGCCTGCGTCGGTGTAGGGCACCTTCGCATTCTCGAGCAGGACGGAGTAGAGCTCCTCCCTCATGTAGCTGGCGATGTAGTCTGCGCCGAGCTGGTTGTCGATGAATTCTCCGTCGCAGCAGACACCGTTCTTGACGTACTGCTTCTTGTACTCCTCCGTGAGGAAGTTGACGTTTGCCTCCTCGAGGGCCTCTCTCTGGGCGCTGGTGATTGCAGGCATGGTGATGCCCTGCGGCACCTTGAACTTCCACGTCACGCTCTGCGGGTAGAAGGGGCCGACGTTGCCGAGGTAGGCGGCGTCCGCCTCCTCATCGAGGTTCTCGGTGTCGGTGTAGATGAGGGCGCACCGGCGGTTCTTGACAGCCAGAGAGAGGTTGTCAGTCTGGCCGAAGTAGAATTTGCGGTGGTCTTCCTCGCCCGCGCCGAGCTCTGCCTCTGTCGGCTCCGTGCCCTCCGCCCACGCACAAAGAGCTTTGACGTAGTCGTCTCCGTCTTGGTCGGTGAGCAGCATATACCAGTCGTCGTCGGTCTGGCGGAGGGTCTCGATGGCAGTGATGAGAGCCTCCGCCTTCTCTCCGTCGTCCTGCCCGGTGGGGGGCGCGATGCCGGCGATTTTGACCTTGCGGATGAGGGTGTCTGCGAGCGTGGTCTTGCCCTGCTCAAACAGGGCACTGACCTTCCGATAGGTTTTCGCGGTGTCGCCGCTGTTGGGGTAGTCCTCCGCCACCTCCTCGAGGCTGCGGTAGATGGCGGGGTCTTTGGCCCCGGCGGTGCTCAAAATGAGGATGTCGAGCGCCTCCGAGGGGTTCGGCTTCGCGTCGAGGTTTACGACGACGATAACGTCTTTCGGCATTTGGTTCACTCCTTTTCTTGTTTGGTGACGACGTTTTGGAGGATGTCGTCTCTCCGCTGGTCGTCCTTGGTGTAGCGGACGCGCACGTCAAAGCCATACCGGCGGGCCGCTTCGTCGATGACGAGGGTGGTTCGGTTCCCGACGTTCGTAACCTCCGCGACGACGATGCCCTTGTTGGAGAGGTCGTTGTAGCCGCCCTGCAGCAGGTAGCCGATGGCCTTCTCTGTTATGCTCTGGGCTTCATCGTCTCCGTAGACGTATTCCTCGCCGTCCCACCTGTTTTCGGAACAGGCAGTGAAGGAGAAGGTAGCGGAAGGCTGCTCGCGGCGGTTGTCGATGAGCGCCTCGGTGCCGTCTTCGTTCTCGATGACGGTCTGCGTGTGGTCTCCGAGCTCTCCCGTCGATGCGTATGGTGCCGTGACGCTGTAAACGATGAAGGGCACCTCTGCTTCCGGCTGAACTTGGTCGCTCAAGAGGACAGGGATGCCGAGCGCCACCGCGAGGCTCGAGACGAGCGTGTTTCTGACTTCGAGGAATGTCATTTCGGCGAGCTCACTCCCTTCTTCTCAACAACATAGCGTTTCAGCGGGTGGATGGGCCCGTGGGTAAGCTCTTGCTTCACGGTATAGACCTGCCCGTCGAAGGTGTCTCGTACCTGCTGCCCGACGGTGAGGCTGTGGCCGTTGGTGTAGAGCTTTTGGCTGTTCTGCGTGTAGGTGCCCGCGATGGCGTACTGCAGGTCTTCGTTGTTGACCGGCATGACGACGCCTTTGAAGGTCTTGGACGTCGGCTTCGTGGGCTTCCACTGGCCTCCGTTCGCTTGGTCGTAGCTGCCGCCGGGCTCGAGCTCCTCGATGTCGTGCAGCAGCCCGAGGGGGATGGTGGGCTTTGCGTACTTGAACATGGCTATCCCTCCTCGATTTCGTAGGTGATGGATTGGTAGAGGCGTCCCGTGCTGTAAAGGGGCTTCCCGCTCTTGGTGGTCTCCATTGTGATGCTGCTCTTGGGCGGGTCAATGCCCTTCATGATGTAGGCCTGCGTCATAGCCGCCGCCCGCTCGCCGATGAGGGCCGCCGCCTCTCTGGCGGTTCCTCCCTCGAGGACGATTTTGTCGATGGCTGCCTTGCAAGCCTCCGCGAGTTCGTTCTTCCCGTGGTCGAAGCTGCCTCGAATGAAGCTGCGCTCTGGGATGGTGACGGAAGGGAGGAGAAGGAACAGGAAATTGAATTTCCCGTTCCCCTTGTCCGTAACTCCGAACAGATGCCCTTCCTCCGACGTGATGAAGAAAAGCCCTTGGAAGTCCCTCGGGCTTTTCCCCTCCGCCTCCCGCGAGATGGGAATCGCGAGGTTCTTTACGTTCTTGGCGCGGATGGTCGCCCCGTATTCGTGGACGCCGGCTATCATGAGGAGGTAGCTGTCTGCGTCTCCTTGGATGCCGACGTGGATTTTCAAGGCTTGAAGTGCCTTGAGTTCTGTCTTGATGCGCTCGAGCTCTGGGCGCAGGGTGTCTCTGATAATCGCCACGGCCCTCCTCCTCACAAGCGGGTGTAGTAGCCAATGGTCGTGAGCCAGCTCTCTCGCGGGTTCTTGTCGAACGTCCAAGAGACGTCGGAAATGCTGAACGCGGACAGGCCTTGCGCCCCGTTCTGCATGATGGAGAATTCCTGCTGGATAATCCCCCACACCACTCCCTGCAGGTCTGCGGGGAGGGTGCAGGGGTCGTCTTCCGTGGCGTCCTTTGGGAGGACGTAACCGGCGGTGTACTTGACCTCCAAATACCTCGCTGCGAGGAGGAAGTCGTAGGATAAGCCGCCGACGTAGCCCCGGAAAGTCCAGCCGTTGTCCTTGTAGAGGACGCCGATTTCTCCGTCTACGGTGTAGTCGTACTCCTCCGGCGGGATAATGCTTCCGTCGGTGGTGTCCTTGACGTACTCGACATTGATGATGGGCCATTGGAGCAAGACGAGCTCTTGCGTCCCAGAGGCGACGTAGCGTTGTGTGTACTGCTGACGCCCGAGCTTCCGGCCTGTCATTCGCTCAATCCACGCCGAGGCGTAGTTGATGAGGTTCACGAGCATGGCGTCTCGCTGCTCATCCACGTCGTCCGGGGCGATGCCGAGCATGATTTTCACGTCCTCGAGGGTGGTGAGGGCGTTGTCGGCCAGCTTTGCGCTCATAGGTTCGTCACCTCCTGTCGGAAGGGAAAGAGGGCGGCTACTCGCCGCCCTCCTCGACCTTCTCGGTGTTCTTCTTGCCCTTGCCCGCGCTGCCGGTGTCCTTGGTCTCCGTCACCGGGGCCGCCTTCTTATTGCTCTCGGGGCGGGGCTGCTTATACACTCTGGACATAGCCGTCTCCCTCCTTACACCGGCTGCACGTTCTTGTCGCCGAGGGCGATGGCGCAGGTGGCGGTGCAGCTCGGGGAGGTTTCGCCGGTGCACTCCACGGCGACGGTGGCCTTGATGAACTGCTTGCAGCCCACGAGGTCAATGTCGATGTTGTGGAGCTCGCTGCCTGCGGGGTCGGCCTCGATGGTGACCGCGCCGGTGTCGTCGGTGGTCTTGCCGGGCACAACGAGCTTGTCGGCGACAGGGGTGTAGCTGCCGCCCTTGGTATCGCACTCGGTAAACGTCACCTTGACGGTGATGCCGGTGGGGGTGCCGGTGGCAGCGCCGAGGGAGACGCCCAGCACGGCAGAGAGGTAGCCCTCTCTGTCGATGGCGTCGCCGCTGGTGTAGGGCTGCACCTTCACGTTCTCAAGAAGTTCTCTTTTCATGCTGCTGTTCCTCCTTTGGTGTTATGCGCCTTCGCCTTACGCGATGGCGACGTTCTTGACGACGATGAAGCTCTCCGCATGGCGGGCCGCGATGTCCACATACATGAGGGCGCGGGTGGCGGAGAGGTTCTCCTCGAAGGCGTTGTGCTGGACGCCGTTCTCATCCGTCCAAGAGCCGTCGAGGGTGGTGTAGGTCTCGAGGCCGAGCTGCTCGCCCACGAGGAGGTCGGCCCAGTTGCCGAAGATGATGGTGGTCTTGTTGCTGGCGGTCTCAATCTGGTTGGAGACCTTGTAGGGGAAGCCCAGCAGTTTGCCGCCGTTCATCTCCTCGCGGTAGATGTACTCGCCCGTGGTGGTCTTCATGTTCTTGAGGAAGCCCTCGACGAAGCTGTTGAACGTCCAGCCGAGGCCGAGGTCGTCCACGTTCTTCGCCAGCACCTTGGACACCAGCCATACGGGGAAGTCGGCGGTGATTTTGCCGTCCGCGCTGGCGAGGTCGGTGTTGTTCAGCGCGGTAGCGTCAACGGTCTCGACCTCCTTGTTCTTGGCGATGCCAAGGGGCTGGAATTCGCCGCCGCTGCCGAACATACCGCCGTAGTCGAGGCCCAGCTCCATGCGACGGGTGAGGTCGTTGGCGAAAAGGGCGTCGGCGGAGTAGTTGGTGCTCATGAGCAGCTCGCGGGTCTGGGGCACGATGGCCTCGAGGCGCTTCGCGCTCATCTTGATGTTGCCGAAGGTGGGCTGGCTCTTGGCAATCTTACGAGCCTCGCCGCCCCACGTCGCACGAGCGCCGGAGGTCATCTTGGGAATGTTGAGGTTGCCGTTCGCCATAGGCACCTTGCGAGCGCCGAGCTCGAAGATGACGGTCTTGGCGTACAGCATCTCGATAATCTCATCGAGGTAAATCTCCGGGATGAGATAGCCGCCGGAGCTGGGGGAGGTGGCGGACATGGCCTTGAATTCGCGGGCCATAGCCTCATCGCCGTAGTTCTTCTTGGCGTAGTAGGCTGCGGCCTCGGGGTCGTGGCGGCCAAAGACGTCCAGACACTTTACAGCGCGGGCGAGCTGCACGTCGGCGGGGATTTTCTTCTTCTCGACGGCGACGACCTTGCGGGGCAGATAGATGTCCGCGTACTTGCGCTGCGCGGGGGCTGCGGTGCGCTTCTTGGTCTGGCGGGCGGTGGTGGTCTTGGTGGCCTTGCCCTCCGCGGCCTCCTCCTCGGACTTCTCCTCGGTCTCGGCGTCGTCGGCCTTGGCCTCCTCCTCGGCGGTGAGACCGTCAAGGATGGCGGCAGCCTCGGCGATGATTTCGTCGGGAGTAATCTCCTCGGGCACCTCCTCACCGGCCTCCTTGCGGGCCTTGCGCTTCTCGGTGGCGGCCTCGACAGCCTCCTCGATGACGCTCATGACGTCCATGCCCTCACCGGCGGTCTCCTCGGCGGGCGGGGTGTCTTCCTTCTCCTCGCCGAGGCACTCGGCGACGGCGGCCTTCACCATCTCCTTGAGGTCGTCTGCGCTCATCTTGAGGGACTTGCCGCTGGGAGTGTTTTTGTTGTTCATAGCCATTGTTGATGTTCCTCCTTTAGAGTGTGATTTCAATGGTGGGTTGGGCCGGGGCTTTCTTGAGGCCCCGGATGGGATAACGCTTGCGCAACTTGGATTTCTCGCCTTCGACTTCGGAAATGAGGGCGTCGAGGGTCTTGGCTGCCTTCTTCATCGTCTCACTCGCCTCTTTGAGGGTCTTGAGGCGGGCGGAGCTGATTTTCCGGCCTTCCTTGACCTCTGCGGCTGCGTCCTCGGTGAGCTTCACGGCCCTGTCGGCGGTCTCTGCGGCCTTGTAGCCGATGACCGTCGCCTCGGGGTTCATGGCCCACGTCACGACGCTCACCTCCCAGAGCTTTACCTCCCGGAGGTGCCGGATGCCCGTTTCGTCGTAGTCGAATACGATGGGGTCGTACCCGATGGACAGCTCATTGAGGACGCCGTCTTTCAGCAGCACCTTGACGTCGCGCCCCATCGCGGTGTCGCTGATTTTGGCCTTGATGTAGAGGCCCTTGCTGTCCTCTCTGACTTCAAGTGGGCGTCCGATGGGGAGAAGGCTGTCGTTATGCAGCGCGAGTATCTTTACTCGCTCAAATCCTTCGGCGATGGTCTTCGTGAAGGCTCCGGGCTCTACGATGTCGCCGCCGTCATCGACGTTGCCGAAGACGGAGCCGTAGCCGGAGAAGATGCCTTGCTCCTCGTCATAATCGTCCACGTTGAAAAGCAGGGTCTTGTACTCGGTCTTCCGGCCCTGCTGCTTCGCCCCTCGGGCGAGGGATTTCTCCCATGCGGTAACTCCCGCCTTGGGAGAGTAATAATTCGGCGAGACACGCAGGTTTGCCAGCGCGAGCTTCGCCGCTATTACCGGGTCTTCTGCGACGATGTTGGTCGCCGCGTCCTTGGTGCCGTGTCTGGCGGCCTCAACGGCCATTCCAGCGGCCAGAGCCTCGGGGCGTATCTTTTCCCCTTCGAGGTCTACGCCGATGTTTCTGGCGGCCTCTGCGGCTTGCTGTGCGGTATATTCCATTGAGCTACCTCCTAAAAGTTCGGGGTGCATACGCACCGGCAGTTTATAACTTCGTCCGCCGGGCCGTCCGGGTCTCTGGGGAACCGTAGGCCGTTGGAGAATTTCGCGTCGATGGGTACGGTCTCTCCGTCCATGCGCCGGTGGTCGCGGCGGTAGTCCGGCGTGATGCTCATGTGGTGCCACGTCTTGGTCTGGGCTCCGGCGTTCACCATCATGTCGTACTGGCCCGTCGAGAGGCTTGTCATGGTCTCTTGCTGGGCGATGAGCCGGGCCCGCTTCTCATTGGTGTTCATTTCCTGCATGATGCTGTCCGCCATGACCTGTGTGCTGTCGCCGTTCTCGATGCCGTCGGCAACGATGCGGGCGATGGCGTCCTTCGTGGTCTGGGTGACGTTGGTGACGCGCCTGCCGCCGCGCAGCTTCGCGGTGCTGATAAGCTCGGGGCGCTGTACGCCTCGGAGCCCGTAGAGCTCTTGGGTCTGCTTCGCCCCAGCGGTGTACGCTTCTTTCCACAGCGGTTCAAAAACCTTGTTGAGAACGTCCGTCTCGTTCGGCCAGTCGATGAGGCTCCCGACAAATTCGTCCATGAGGGCTTTCCGCTGCTCCTCCGTGAGCGCCTCCCATGCCTCCCGGTCTACCTGCCCGGTCTCGGTGATGTACCTCTTGAGGGCGTCCCACGCCGTCGAGGATGCCTTCTCGGTGGCACCGAGGGCGCTGCCGATGCGGCGGGCCTGCTCCCGAAAGTATTTCATGGTCGCAATCTCGAAGGCCGTGGTACTCTGCCGGGCCGCTGCGTCCTCGCTGCGGATGATGGCCCGGAGGCTGACACTCTTTTTCTGCTTGCCGCCGAAGGCCGTGATTTCAACAGCGTCCGGGTCGGCTGGCGGCTCCTCAACGTCGATTTCCTCCGCGCCGCCGGTCTCTGCGGTTGTGGGGTCTCCGTACTGCAGGTTCGCCATACTGCTGCTCACGCTGGCCGGGTCTTCGTTCGCCCTCATGTAGATGTCGGAGAAGGTCGTCTTGTAGACGTCCCCGCCCACCTCCGCCGGGGGCATATCGAGGAGCTCGCGGGCTTCGTCCTTGGTGAGGAGCCCGGCGTTCCATCCGTCGATGCCCTTCATCTTGTCGAATTCTTGGTTCCGGGGCACGATGTCGTCATAACGCCACAACAGCCCCTCTCCGAACATCGGGAGGAGCTGTTGATTGATGGCCTCCTCGCGCCGGCGAAGGCGCGGCATAAGGACGTTTTGCGCGTAGATGTATTGGGCTGCCTCTGAGGTGGCCCGGTTGCTGCTCTCGGTGATGCCCATGATTTCACGGGGGACGCCGAAATGCTCGAGTGTCGCGTTGCGGATGAAGGTTCTGCCATTCACCATGTCCATGTCCTTCATGCTCTCTGCGACCTTCTGGATGCTGATGTCGCCGCCGGTGGTGGCTATGCCGTGGCTCTTAAAGACGCCTTTTGAACCGTTCCAGCCATTCAGCGCGGAACCGCTTGCGCTGTTCGTCACTGCTGCCGGGCATGGAGACGATGATGTTCGGGGTGGCGTCGTTGTAGAAGAACCGCTTTTGAAACTGCGCGGCGTATTCGTCGATTTCCACTTCGTCGGCGATGGCCTCCGCCTGCCCGAGGCCCCGAAGGAAGGGGTCGAGCGGGTTGATGTCCTTCATCACGAACATATCATCCACGCTGACTTCCATGATGCTGCCGCTGGTGGTCTTGACGGTGTAGTAGGGGTGCCCGAGGTACGGCGTCATCATCACCCAATGGGTCGGCACCGGCCAAAGCTCTGCCGGGCGGCCTGCGGGGTCTTTCTCGATGACGAAGTAGCCCTCGCCCTTGAGGAGGAGGTAAATCTCCTCGAGCCGCCACAAGGCTGCTGCCGAGAATTCGTGCAGGGGGTTCGGCTGCGCCCAAAAATTGAGGAAGCTGTGCCGGGTGATTTCGCTCTCCTCGCCGTCGCTGCCTACGACGTAGAGCTTGCCGGTGGCAAAGGAAAGGTCGGACGCGATGCGCTCCACCACGGAGAGGCGCGGGCTCTTGGAGAACATCTTAATCCAGTCGTAGGTGTTCCGCTCCGGCGGGCGCGTCCACCTCGGTATCATGGCATTTCCCTCGGCGCGGCTGAATTGGTCGCTGGGGAGCTGCCTCCGCCTGTTAAACAGGGGCATCGCGGTTCACCTCGCTTTCTGTTTGGTCTTTCATTGGTCTCCTCCTTAATCGCTCTCGAGGCTCCACGAGAGCATATTGTCCGCCGCCGTGGTGATGAGCATTGTCACGGCGTCCGGGGCGTCGTCGTGTTCGTTCGGCCCCCGGATGGTGTAACTGGTGAAATGGTCGTAGAACTTCTCGTAGTCGCTGCCGTGCGCGTAATCCTGCCGGAAGTGTACGCGCTGCTTTATCTGGCCGCTGGCCGTGAGGATGCGGGTCTCCTTGTTCGTGCTGGACGGCACCGCCTCGATGGCCGTGAAGCCCTTGGCCTTCTCGCGGATGCTCTTGGCGTACAGCCGCCCGCCTGCGTTGCTCTCGATGCGGAACCGCTGTACTTTCCAGTTGTCCAGCGCCCCGAGGGTGAGGGGCTCCGTTATCTCTGCTTGGTCTTGGGTGTATATCACGTCCACCACATAGATGTCGTTGCCGAAAAGGTAGGCCACAATCATGCAGTAGTAGTCCTCGCCGGTGTCTGCGACGTCTGCAACGGCTATCACGCCGTCCGGCGTCCTCCCCGTATGTCTTCCATCTCGAAGTAGTTGAGGGCCTCTGCGGGGAACAGGAGACCTTCTGCGGGCCTCGGGTCTTGCTGGTAGAGGCTCATGAAGACGTGGGGGTTGCTCTGCTTTGCAGACAGCAGCCGGGCGAGGCTGTGGCGCTCCGGCCAGAGGGCTTCGCCTTCGTGCCGGGGGTCTATGTCGGTGGGGTCGCCCTCCTTGATGGCTTGGAACTTGACGACTTCCCATTCTCCCGGCTCGCGCTTGAGGATGACGCCGGCGAGGTCGTCTTGGTGCCAGCGCGTGAGGGTGATGAGCTGACGGCTGTCGTTGTGCAGGCGAGTGGTGGCGACGGTGTCGTACCAGTCTTGGATGCTCCGCCGCACCGTGGGGCTCCATGCGTCCTTCGGGTCTTTGTACGGGTCGTCGATGATGAGCACGTCGAGGGCGCGGCCCGTTAGGCCACCGCCTATGCCGACGGTGACGAGGCCGCCTTGCCGCCCTACTATCTCGAATTCGTCCGAGTTACGGAGCCAAGAGCCGACGGCTGCGCGGATGTTCGCGGTGTTGAGGCGGGTCTCCGGGTAAAGCCCTGCGTATTCCCGGCTGTCGATGATGCGCTGCACGTCCCTGTTGAACTTCGATGCGAAGTCGTGGTTATAAGAGACAAGGCCCGCCCGGAGGTCTGGGTTGTCCCCGAGCATCTTGGCCGGGAGCCTGCGGCTGCACAGCTCGCTCTTTCCGTGCTGCGGCGGCATGAACACCATGAGCTTTTTAATCCTTCCGGCGGCAAAGGCGTCCAGCTTCGCCGCATAGCTGACGTGGTGCCAGTTTTCGATGTAGAGGGGGTTGGTGTACTTCGTGAAGTCGATGAGGCTCCGCCGGGCGAGCTCCATCTTCGCGGCGCGGGCGATTTCCCGTAGCTGTGCCTTTGTGTATAGCCTCTCGCGGGCGTCATTCTTCCTCATCGTCGTCACCTCCGTCCATGCTGGCGAGCTTGCGGAGGTCTGCGTCCGTCAGCTTCGACCAATCTATGCCGCCGTCCGCCGCGCCCTGCTGCCCGCTGCGGGCCGGGGTGCCGGTGGGCTGCAAGAAGCCCGCCTCCTCGAGGAGGTTGCCGCGCTCGAGCTTCGCGCCCTCCACAATGAGGCGGATGATGGCGTTGGCGTCGAGGTCTTCGACGTTCAGCCTGTCGAGGGCCTCGGTGGCCTTCTTCTGCATGAAATAGCCGGTCTTGCGCTGGCGCTTCCGGGCCTCCTTGAGGTCTTTGGCTGCCTCTGCTCGCTCTTGGCGCTCGAGGTCGTTGTCATAGGCTCGGGCCCGTTCTACCCATTCCCATCGGCTGCTCCACCTGTCCATGAGGTTCTTGCTCTTGCCTAACTTCCGCCCCACCTTGGCCGTACTGCGGCTTGAGCCCATATCGCGGTAGATGGAAAACGCCTCGAACGCCTGCGGGGTCTCTCCCTTTTGCCGTTCCCACGGGAGGGCGGCCTCGGGCTCCGGGCGTCTCTTTGGCATTCCCATCCCTCCCTTATCGCTTTATCGCGTATCTGTAAATGACATCCCCGTTCTCATCCTTCCCATCCGGCACAAGGACGCCGCCGTAGGCTCTGGCCGGGCTGGTGCCCTTCTTGGTGTCGTTCCAGTTGGAGCGCAGCCATTGGGCCATCGTGGTGTCGTACAGAAGGGCGCGGGCCTTGTTGCTGCCGGTGTTGTAGCCGCAGGCCCCTACCCAAGGGAAGTCGAAATACTTGTTGATGCTCTCCATCACGTCGGAGAAAGTGACAAAGCCCTTCTCGCGGGCGATGATGATGGCGTTCCCGATGTTGCCGGTCTGGCTGACGCCCCATTCCGGCGGAACGCCGCAGCAGTTGCAGGCGTCGTTGCATTCCCGGCAAAAGGCGTCGGAAACATGGAAGCGCATCCCGAGGCTGTGCGTGAGCTCCCGCATCCTGTGGATGATGGGGGCCTTGATGGCCCGGTTCAGCCTCTTGTAGCCCTGCTGCTTGCTGTTCTCCATGTAGAACTGATGGATGTCGTACCCGAGCACCTCGCTCATCGCCGCGTATCTGGCCTTGAGCCTGTCGTCGGCCCGGCTCTCCATGCAGAAGAATTCGGTGGTTACGCTGTCCGCGCCCGCCTCCTTCGCCGCCCGGATGAGTGTGGGGTAGTCCTCGCTGCATCCGATGATGAAGGGTCGAAGCCGGAGCGTGACGTGGATGCCTATGTCGGCGAGCCTCTTGATGGCCGCGAGCCGCTCTTGCGGCGACGGGACGCCGCGCTCAATCTTCCGGGCCTTCTCCGGGTCTGCGGTAATGATGCTGATTTTGACGTGCCAGTTGTGCGTGTGCCGGGCGAAAAGCTCCATGTAGCGGCTGTCCTCCGTCCACCACGCCGCCTTCGTCGAGAAGGACAGCGGGTAGTCGATTTTGTCAAAGTAGCGGAGGAGCTCGAGGGTGACGCCGTTCCGGCGCTCGTATTCGTCGAATTCGTCCGCGAGGCCGCCCCACTGCATGATGCGCCGGTCTTGGATGTACTTGAAGAATTGCACGTCCGTCTTGTTCGCCGCTGCGGTGTTGTTGACCGCCGCATTCTCAAACAGGGCGATGACCTTCTCCGGGTTCACGCTGCGCGGCTGGCCGGTGAGGTAGCCTTTGGTGGTGTGGCTTTTCTGAAAGAACGAGAAGCAGTAGAGGCAGTTATAGGAACACCGGCTGTATGTGTCCATGCTCATCGGCATGGAGCAGTCCGGGATTTCCATGCTCCACCGGGGGCTCGTATAGTTCTGCTTGAGCTTTTCCATCTGCCTCACCTCTTTCCGCGCTTTACCATGAGCACCTCGCCGGGGCGCTTGGGGTTCAGCTTAAGGATGTCCGGGTACTTGGCGACGAGCAGCTCCGCCACGCGGATGACGCCGCTCTTGTCCTTCCATGCGTCTTCGCATCCTCCCTTGGAGTAGTGCAGCGCGTCGCAGGCGAAACGGTCTAACCGTATGCAGGCCCCGTATTTTCGGATGATGCGGCAGCACAGCTCATAGTCCTCTTTCGTCTGGAGCTCCTCGCAGAAGGTGATGCCCGGCGTCGCCACCATGCCGATGAGGGTTCCGACGCAGATGGCCGCCTTCTTGTAGCCGCCCCGCATGAAATAGGCGTTGGCGACGGGGTAGAGGCCGAAACAGATGGTGCGGTTCTTCTGGGCCGTCGCAAAGCCGAGCTTGCACATCCGCTCAAACTTCTCGAGGGTGTCCAGCGGCACGAGCCCGAGGTCTTCCATGACGACCTGCTTGATGTCGTCGTCCATGAAGACGACGTTGGTGCCCTCCGGCACGTTCAAGAGGATAGTGTTTCTGTTCCCGGCTGCGGTGCTGGCCTCCCGGTACAAGAAGGTGCCGACGCGCTCGCTCAAACCGCTGCGCGTGTATGCGTCCCGGTCTTCCTCCGTCTGGACGCTCAAGATGCGCCGCTCCTTGGGGAAGCCGAGGCTATCGAGGTAATCGAGCGTCCGGGAGGCTTCCGGCCTCTTGTAGCTCGCAATTCCCACATAAAAGTCCATACCTCACTCCTCCATTCTGATGACGGTGGTTTTTTTCCCGGCCTTGGCGGTGGCGTCGTAGCCCATGCGGTCTATCCACCTCTGGGCGTCCCGGCTGCTGCGGAAAGTGAGCGTCACCACCCACGAGGCCCCGAGGAAGTCCGGGTCTTCGTCTTCTTCGTCCTCCTCATCGTCCTGCCATGCTGCCGGGTCTTCGACGTCGTCGTTCTTGGCGAGGATGAGGGCGATTTCCTGCCCGGTGAAGCCCGTGACCTTCGCCTCCTCGAGCTCGTACTCTTGGAAGATTTCTTCCAGCCGGGAATAGTCCCACTGGCCCTTGATTTTGTTGAGGGCCACGTTGAGGAGCTTTTTCTTCCTTCTCGTCAAGGTCTACCACGCTGACCTCTGCGCTGGTGTAGCCGAGGTGCTGCAACACGGCGAGGCGCTGGTGGCCGCCTACGATGTGGCCGGTGCGCTCATTCCAGACGATGGGCTCGACGTTCCCGAACGTCTCTATGCTGTTCTTGAGCCTCTCGAACTCCGGCATATCCGGGGTGAGGGCGACGCGGGGTTATAGTCGGCGGGTATCAGCCGCGAAAATTCAATTTCTTGTATCTTCATAGCTGTCGCCCTCCATGTGTATCACGAGGTTCCGGCCTCCCCTCGGGAAGCCCCTCTCGATGCCCTCGCCCTCGAGCCACTCCTCTGCGGCCTGCCGGGTCGGGAAGGAGAGGTAGATGCTGAATTCCCCGTCGTCCTCCTCGGTGTCGTCGCCGTCGTCGTCTTCCTCCGGCTCCGGGTCATCTTGGTAGAGGTCTGTGGGGTCTTCGTCCTCACCTCCGAAAAGGGTCTTGAGCTCCCCGTCGGAGTAGCCGGTTGCGAAGATGTCCTCTGCGCTGAATTCCTCGAACAGGTCTTGCAGTTTTTCGTAGTCCCACTGACCTTCGATGCGGTTCAGTGCGACGTTGAGCAGCTTTTCCTGCTTTTCGTCGAGGTCTACGACTGCCGCCTCCGCCTCCGTGTGGCCGAGGTCGAGCAGGACGTTGTACCTCTGGTGCCCGCCGACGAGGTTGCCCGTCCGAAGGTTCACGACGAGCGGCTCCACGAGGCTCCACCGGCTGATAGATGCCTTGAGCGCCTCGTATTCCTTTTCGCCGGGCTTGAGCTGCCGCCTTGGGTTGTAGGCCGCCGGTTTCACGTCTGCGAGCTTGATGCGCTTGATGTTCACGCCGCTTTCCTCCTTTCTGGCATGAAAAAAGGCCGCCCCGGTTTCCCGTGACGGCCTTGGTGCCCTTTGCTGCTGCGGCTATCCGCAATTTCGCATTGTAGGTATTATAGCACAGGCAAAATTCACACGCAAGGTTCGCAAATTCGCGGCTGAAATTCACATTGACGCCTGCGAGCCGTAGAGGAGAACCGCGACGGCCCGCACCAGCCTTCCACGCTGCTTCCAGAGCTGCGTGTTGCCGCATTTGAGGTCTGCGGCGATGTCGTCGTCCTCGAGCCCGTCGATGTACTTGGCCTCGACGGCGGGGTAGAAGGGGTCGTCCTCGATGTGGGCGAGCGCCTTCTCGAGCGTCTCTATCTCGTACTCATCCGCCGCTATGGTGGCCTCGAGGTCTTTGATGATGGCCTCGAGCATCTCCTCCGGGGTGAGCCGGTAGCCGGTGCGGCTGAACCGCACGATGCTCTTGCTCCGCTCCGGGGCCCCGTAGGTCTTGATTTGCTCGAGCTTCTCCTTGTCATCCTCGACCTTCTGGCGCAGGACGGGAAGGGCATAGAGCCTGCGCTCGGTGGCCTTGTAGGCGTCCTTTGCGATGCTCATGCCCTGTGCCCGGCCTGCGTTCACGGCCTTCTGGATGATGGCGTCAAAGTCCGGCCAGTTGTTCTTCCCCATGTTGACCGCCTCCTTTTCGTATGGGGTGGCCCCTCTAAAAGAGGCGGCCTGCTGTTATTCTTCGTCCGGGAAGGGGTAGTCGTCGTCATACCCTCCGGGGGCGTTGTCCCGGCGCGGGCCCCCGAGGAATTGCACGTCGTCCGCGATGCACTCGGATACCGTGCGCTTGTTTCCGTCCTTGTCCTCATAGCTGCGGTTGTGCCAGCTCCCGATGACCGCTGCCTGCCGTCCCTTGGTGAGGTAGCGGCAACACAGGTCTGCGGTGTTTCTCCACGCGATGACCGTGATGTAGTCGGTGACGCGGTTGCCGTCCTTGTCCTTGTGGTCTCGCTCGACGGCGAGCGTGAAGCTGCAAGTCGTCACGCCGCTGCGTGTGGTGCGCCGCTCGGGGTCTCGGGTGAGGTTCCCGATGAGGATTACTCTATTCATGCTGGTACTCCTTCTCGATGAGCTCGGCGAGGCGCTTTCTGACCTGCTGCAGGGTGAGGAGCTTCTTCCGGGCCTGCTTCGTGGCCGTCGGCATCATGGCTGCGAGGCCGGGGGACAGGGCATTGATGACCGCCGTGGAGCCCTCCGGGGGATTGGCGGCCCGCTCTGCCGCTGCGATTTCGACGTCGAGGTCGGCCAGCAGCTTCGCGTCGCTGATTTGGGTGGGCGGGATGGCGGGCGGCGTCTGCTGCCGCCCTGCGAAAATTCCGCGCTTTTTCTTCATGGTCTTGGTCTCCTTTCATCCGACGTATTCTTTCGGCGGGGTCTCATACTCCTCGCCGATTTTCTTCCAAAGGTGGAGGCAGTACGGGTGCCTGTTGACGTACTCGCTGCGGGGCGGGTGGAACTGGACGACGCACTCCTCCTCTCCCCAGAAGATGTCCTTCACCATGCACATCTCCTCCCATGTGGGGCACCGGCGGGCGAGACTGACGCTGACGTGCTCCCAGCCGCCTCCCCCCATGAGGCGATGACGGCGATGGCCGTGGGCTTGTAGCATGGGTGGTTGATATAGGCCGCGAAGCCGTCCTCTCCGCTGCTGACGATGCGGAGCCGGTAGTTGGCCTTAATTTCGGAAATTGGTCTCATAGCACCATCCTCTCAAAAAAGTCTGTATTGGAGGTCGCCGTCCAGCATCGACCACTTGAAGCGGGGGTCTCCCGGTACGAGGAAGTGTTCGTCTTCAAGTTGGAAGCGCCTATCATAGTCGTGCACGGTATGGCCGTTTGCCTTAAAGTTGACCGGGCTATCTGTGTCCCACTTCAAGAGCAGGGCCCATAGCTGCGGGTACTCTTTCCGAAGCTGCCTGAGCTGGTTGACGCCTTGGTTGTGGCACATCCAGCATCCGTCTCGGCAGCTTGTTTCGTAGCTGGGAGCGAGGAGCCCATTGTACTGGCAGTAAAGGCCACAAAGACCTTCTTCGATACCGAATTCTACAAGAGGTGCTCGCTTTCTTTCGTTGAGCTGCCCGAAGCGTTTGGGCTCATCCGCTGCGATGCCGAGGTACTCCACGATTTTTGTACCGCCCCTCGTGGTAGGGCTTTCTAAAAATCTGGTCTTGAGCTTGGCGCACCACGCTCCTCTGCGGTTGATTGAGACGGGGAATCCGTATATATTCGATTTTGAGTTTCTTGCACCAGCTCCCTCTTTGTGCAGGAAAGCCCTGCGGCCTGCCGGGTTGCGCTTCGCTTGAGGTCGGATTGGCACCACGGGCCCCACAGTGTCGGAAATCCGAGGATTGTCCCCTGTTTTTGCCGACAGTTGCCCCCCGCGTTCCTGCGCTTCGGGATGTGGTAAAACAGCTTTTCGTATGTGACCTTCTGGCCGTTCCTCATGGCGCACAGGTGCTCAACCTCGATGCGATACTTCCGCCAGATGAATTCGTCGGCGATTTCCTTGAATTTTACCATCTTGGGGTGCTCGCCTCGGATAGTGTCTGTCGCCCAGATGTCCGTCGTGGTGATACGGTCAAGGCGGAGGCCGCGAGAGACGATGACATCGAGCATTTTCAAGCTGTCTTTCCCGTGGCTGATACGGGCGATGTACTGAAATTGGTCGTTGCCTATGTGCAGCTCTCCAGCCATCGTGGTTTCCTCCTCAATCAAGCAGAAGCAGAACGCCGTTCCGGCCCAGAGGCACCTTGTAGGCCTCAAGCTCCTCCGGGGTGGCGTACTTGTGCCCGAAGTGCGTCTTCATGTCGCGCCAGACCTCCCAAGGGATGCGGAAGACGTCTCCGTTGCCGAAGCCGGCGACGACGAAGCACATGGCCCCGGCGGCAAGGTGGTCGTCCAGCCGGGCGGCCTGCTCTCGGGTGACGCGGCTCTGCTCCATCTGGGCCGAGTGTGTGTACTTGGCCTCGAAGACGACGGCCCTGCCTCCCTTTGAGGGTGCCCTTGTAATCCGGCTGCGCGGCCTTCTCGTAGTACGCGATGAATTTCCCGTTTCCGAGGTCTTTGGTGGGCCGCATGGGCTCCGGCGTCTTCTCGACTACGGCCTCGCCCCTCTGCTCGTAGTAGCGGAGGGAGAGGTCGATGTACTCCTCGAAGTGCTTGCCCTGCGCCCGGCTCACGGCCCCTTGGTACTGCTTCATCGGGTCTTTTTTGTGGGATGTCGGTCTGTGCGTTCTCTGCATGGTCTTTCTCCTTCGTTTGGCTTCTCCGTTGTGTAGCCGCCCCGCATGGCGAGCTGGTGCTCCCGCACGAGCTTGTCGATGACGCGCCCGATGCTGTTGTAGCCGGCCATATCCGCGAGGTGGCGCAGGTGGTAGTAGCTCTGGGCCGTCACGACGACGGTGATGCGCTTGGTTCCTTTCCTCACAGCGGCTTTCCTCCTTCCTTCCAGTATTCGACGAAGTAGGTGTAGCTTTTGGAGGTTCCGCGCTTCTCCTTGGCCTGCCGGACGGCGTAGCCGTTCCGGGCAAGTATCATGACGAGGGTATCGCGGTCTGCGGCTGAAACACAGTCGATTTTCCTTCGCTCATCCACTGTTGTCGCCTCCTATCATGCCGGGCGGGTGCTCCCGGAGGATGTCGTCGCCCCAGATAGGCTTGAGGCTGTCCTTCATGAAGACCGCCGTGCCCGCCTCGCGGGCCTTCTTAACGATGGCTTCCACCCATTCCCGCTTCGGCTGCTGCTTCCTGCTTCCGGGGCCCGTCATGGCCCCGATGATTACCCATCCGACGCGCTCGAAGGGGTTTTTGTCGCCGGTGGCCTCGGTGTCGAAGGGCTCCAAAAGGGGCTCGACGCTCACGAAGGTGTTTGCCTTGTCCCAGAAGAAGAAAGGCATATCCGGGCCGGTGATGGTGGTTCCGTACCAGAAGTTCGGCTCCGTGGGGAGTTCCCCGGCGCTGGCGAGGTCGCAATACCGCTGCGGGTTCTTGGTGAGGAACAGGTAAGTGTGCCTCGGGGCCCGGCGGCAAGCGTCAAAGACCTGACCTATCCAGCCGTCCGGCACCCAGCGCCCGAACAGGTCTGCCATGCTGCCGACGAAGATGGCGGCGGGGGTGAGGCGCTTCTCCGGGTATGTGAGCGTGTACTTGTGGAGCGTGGGGGCGAAGTTCTTGGGGTAAGGCGTCGAGCGCCGGTAGTTGCCCTGCCAGTCCTTGAGCTCCGTGGGCTTCTCGACGACGTAGCAGTCCACGCCTTCGTTGACAAACGCCGTGATGCCGCTCTCATCCGGGAATTCGTCAATCTTGGGGCCGAACCGCGTTGCGATGCGCCGGGCGTAGCAGTAGGGGCAATCGTGCCGGCAGCCGGTGACAGGGTTCCATGTGTGGCTGCACCACTCAATTTTCGTCTTGTGGATGTTCATGCTGGGCCTCCTTCGCTGTTTCCGGGAAGTGCGCCGCCTGCCCGACGTACTGCCGGGCAAAGGCGCTGACGTACTGGCGGCGTTCCTCCTCGGAGGTAAAGGCTGCGGGTATTTTCTCGCGGGTGAAGCTGTCCATGAACCGTTTTGCCCGCTTCTTCAAAATTCGCCTGTTCATAAGGCGTCCTTGACGATGTCCGCAAGGTGTTCGAGCTTCTCCGTCTCCGCGTCTTCGTTTTTGCCGAAGATGACGGCGAGCTGGTTGAGCATGATGGACACGTCGGCCCGCTCCTCCGCGATGCTCTCGACAATGTCGTCGTAGTCCCCTTGGTTAAAGTCTTCGTGCCGGATGTACTTGAGGAGGGCCTTGGTGAGCTCGCTCATCTCCTCGATGGCGACGAGGATTTGGGCCCGCTCGCCGAACTTCTGCACCGCCGCCTTATAGAGCTCCTCCTCGCTCACCTCAATGGTGCTTTCGTCGTCCCCGTCCAGAGATACCGAGATGTCGGATTTCAGATACAAAGCCGGGCGGACGCCGTAGTGGCCGTTGTACGCGTCGTTGTTGTCGAGCGTCCCGTCCGAGTTCACGTCGCGGACGAGAGATGGGTAGCCTGCCCGCTCGGTGGAGTACGGCGTCGCCAGCCACCACCATCCTTCGTCGCCGAGGGGCGGGAGGATGTCGCGGTGCTGCCGGTATTCCTCCTCGGTGAGCAGGCCCACCTTCGCCTTGACGTTCCCGTAGTCCTTGAGGCCGTCGTTGCTGGTGAGGTCGATGAACTGTTCCGCGACGGCCCCTTCTCCGAAGGCGTCCTCGAGCCTCTCGAGGAATTCCCCGTTGAGGTAGGCGAGCAGGGTGCTGACGCCGAGGTCGTTGCGGTTCTTCTCATCGAAGGCCCGGCGCTCGACGATGCCGGTGGAAACGATGTGTGTGACGATGGGTAGCCCTTGGCTGCTGTTGGTGTGGCCCAGCACGAGCCATTGGATGCCCGCGCCGAAGAAGGTCTGGCCGCGTTTGAGGGTTTTGAGCTTCGCATTCATTTCGTGTTACCTCCCGTTTTTGGTTTCTTGGTTTCCGGCTCGGCGACGCAGTTGCACCGCTCTGGCCCGTTGAGGCAGGGGTTCTTGCAGTTACCGTTCCGCTTGTAGCCGCAGTCGGCGCAGCAGAAATTCCCGTGCCGCCTATCGCAGTTGAAGATTTTGCACATTCTCGGGTTGGTCTTGCTCATACAGCCGCCTCCCCGTAGGGGTCTGGTAGGCTCCAATCCCACGTCGCCCCGGTTTTCTCGTAGGTCTTGCGGAAATGGTTCCGAAGGCCGTCCCCCTCGAAGAAGAAGTAGTCCTCCGGGAGGGTTCTCCCGACGCCTTCCGCGCCGCGCTGCTCTGCCTGCCACCTCTCGAGGACGTCTCTGGCGAGCGCCTCGAGTTCCGGCGTGACCGGCGAGCTCTCGTAGTAGGCAAACTGCCACGGCGTAGTGAGCACCTCCGCGAGGGTCTCCCCGTATGTACCAGCGTCCAGCCGGTTGAGGGCGCACCATGCGACGGCTGCTTTTCTGCGTCGCTGGGGACACCTCTGGCCTCCGCCCAGATGGTCTTCGCCAGCATTTCGACGTCCCTCTCGGTGTAGAGGGGCTCCGGCGTGACCGCAGGAGGCGCCACAGAGGACACAGGAGGGCTTGTGACGTTGGGGCGGTATGTTTCCCCTCCGGGGCGGCAGAGGACAGCCCGGAGACGTCAAGGCCCGCAGAGGAGTACTCTGGCAGGGTGAGCAATCCTGCCGAAAACACAATCGCCACCAGCAGCATAGCCAGTGTGACCGCGTCCTTCACCTTGCTCATTCGTAATCATCCCTTTCGTAGCGGGCCTCAAGAGCCCTTCTTTCTCGCTCCTCGAGGAGCTTCGCTTCCGCATCCTCGCTGCCGGCCAAAGAGAGGAAGTCTCTGGGAGCTGCAAGCTGCCGGTAGTATGCCTGCCGCTCCTCGTACCGCCGGTTCACTCCCTCGATGAGGCTGCGGGTTCCGTCGTCGAGCCCGGCGCTGACCGCCTCGATTTTCTGGCGGAGGCTTCCGGGTAGCATCGCCTTCCGGCGCTGCCGTTCGACCTTGTCTTCGTATGCCTGCATGAACGCCACTCTGTCGAGGCCTGCCTTCGCGGCGTGGCCCCGTGCGTATGCGACGTGCATGGCATAAAGCTGTCCGTAGCCGATGCTGTCCACCGCCTCGGCAATAGTCCTCGGGAGGGCACGGTAGATGTCCCCGTGGTTGTACTCTCCCTCGGTGTCGAGGTACTTGGAGACGACCTCCCACGCTTCGTCCGGCGGTATGATGTCCGGGTGGGCGATGCGTGTCATAATCTCGCGTATCTCCGCGATGGACGGCGGCCACTTCGACGTGCTGATATGCTCCTTGACCGCAAGGGCAACGAGCCCGGCGTCGTCCTCGGAAAACATATCGGCCCAGATGGCTACCATCGAGCGGATGTGCTTTTCGTCCCGGAACTTGTCGAAGTTTGGGTAGGCCGTCGTGATAATTCCGATGACCTTGATGGTCTCCTCCCGCGTCAATATCCGTCGCCTCCTTCTTCGCCGAGCATGGCCTCAAGGACGCCGAGGGTGTCCGGCCTGCCGCCGGGCCCCCGTGGGGGCGGCGGGGGAGGATAGTCCTCCGGCCCGTCGTACTGGTTCTCCCACGACTTGCTATTCAGCCATGACGCAGGGTGCGGGGTGTATCTGGTTTCCCGGAAGCGGGTGTCACACCGCTTGGCCGTCTCGACGGCGGCGACGATAGTGTCTGTGAGCTCCTCACTCGGTTCTATCTTCGCCCATGCCTTTTCGGCGTCGCCGATGCTGACCTTCCGGGGGTATATAGCCCAGAAGCGATTGAAGCGGGCCTCTTGGGTCTTGGACAGGGTGGACGGTTTACGCCTGCGGGGTCTGGGCGGCTCCTCCTCGCTAAAATCCGGGTCTACGCCGGGCGATTCGGGTGGCTGGCCCACATCATCCCCCGAAGGGGGGTAAGGGGGGTTATCCTCCTCATCCTCTTGCTTGTCCTTTCCTAATCCTTTATCCCTTCCTTTATCCTTTATGGCTTCTGGTTTGCTTCCGGGTTGCTTCGAGTTGCTTCCGTTTTGCTTGCTGTTTGCTTCGCGCTTGCTTTTGCCTCCCTTGCGGCCTGCTTCCGCTCTCGCCTTGCTCCTGTCAAGCACAGGCTTAACAAAGGCGAAGCAGCTCTTTGGGACGCCGGAGATGGTAGGCTCCGTGTCGTTGAGCGCGTACTCTATGAGCGCGTCGTAGAAGGCGAGGCGCTGTTCGTCGTCCAGCTCTTTCGCCCCTTCGTAGTAGCTGCGGAAGAACATGAAGCCTTCGCGTGCTTCATCCGGCACTTGGGTTCACCTCCTTTGGAGGAAGGGGGAGGCTGGCCTCCCCTCATTCCATAGACACGCTGCTGCCGTTCTCTCCGCCCTGCACGATGATGTTCTGCGGGAACCGCGCCTTCATGGTGGGGTCGTGGCTGATTGCGAGAATTCTCATTCCGGGGTTCCGGGCCGCCATATTGGCGAGGGCGTCCGCGTATGCCTCGGTGCCGTCAGCGTCGAGGAAGGGCGGCTCGTCAATGAACAGCATCCCGAGCTGTACGCCTGCCCGGCGGGCCTTGACGTCTGCGAGGCCGAGCGTGACGGCCAGCGCGATTTTGACCTTCTCGCCGCCGCTGTGGCTCTGGTAGGGCCTGCTGCCGCCGGTGATGCTGTTTATCCACACCTCGAGGCTGTTCACGATTTTCTGGGTGCTCTTTTGCTCCTTCTCGGTGCGGATGTCAACCGCCATGCGCCCGCCCGTCATTGCCGCGAGGATGTCGTTTGCCCGGTGCATAATCTCGGGGACGACGCCTCGGATTATCATGTACTGGATGCCGTCGAGCCCGAACGCCTGCACGAGCGTCTGGTAGTCGTTGAGGGCTCTGGCGATGGCCGTAATGTCCTTGCGGTACTCCCCGGCCTGCTCCTCTGCCTCGGCGATGGCGTCGAGCTTCGTTCTGGTGCCGCCCTTGCTGGCCGAGAGGGCGTTGACGGTTTCCGTGAGCTCCCTGCGGCGGGCCGTGAGGGCCGCCAGTGTGCTGCCGCCCGTTTCTGCCGGTATCTTGCTGCGGATGGCCGCCGCCTCGACGGTGGCCGTCGCCTGTTTCTGCTTGAGCTGCTCGATGTCCGCCTCGAGAGAGGACACCTGCGGACGCAGGGCGTCCGCTGTGGCCGATGCCGCCCTACACTGGGGTAAAGTGTCGGCCAGCGCCTTCTTCGCGTTTAAGGACGCTCTGGCGGCCTCTGCGCGAGTGTGGGCTTCGCGGTACTGCGGGAGGGCTGCGTTTGCCTCCTCGATGGCCTTCGTGGTCTCGCGGATGCGGGCCTCCTCGGCCTCGATGGTCTTGGTGAGCTCCTCGACGAGCGTTTCCGCTGCCGCCAGCTTTGGAGCGAGGCCGGCGAGCTGCCGGTGCCCGGCTTCCTCCGCCGCAATCTCCTCGAGCTCCGCTGCCGGGTCTCCAATGGCCGTATATGCGGCCTTCGCCTGCTGGAAGGCGGCGGTGAGCCGCTCGTACTCGGTCTTTGCCGCAGCGCGGTACCCGTTGAGCCCAGCCCGGAGCGTTTCGAGGCTGTCCTTTGCCGCAACGGCGTCTTTGAGGAAATTGCAGGTCGCGTTCTCCGGGGCCGGGCATCCGCTGTCTTCGAGCAGGGCCGCCCGTTTGGCGTAGTAGGCGATGCGCTCCTCCCGGCGGGAGATTTCCGCCTTGACCTCTGCGAGCTGGGCGTCTCTGGCCGCCTTTGCCTCGAGCACGGCTTTGTGGGCCTGCTGGAAGCTGCGGAGCCGGGCCTCTGCGTCCGCCCTCCGGGTGCCGAGGGCCTCGATGGCTCCCTGTGCCTGCCGGATGTCCTCACCCTTGGCGATGATGGCCTCTGCCTCGGCGATGGTCTGCCGGGCGCTTTGGATGGCGCGGTCTGCGGTGATGAGGGTTTTCTCCTTGTCGGCGATGCTCTGGATGCAGGCCCTCATCTTCTCCTCATCCGGGGCCGCCGCCTCGATGACGGCGCGGGCCTGCTCGACGGCTGCAGCCGCCTCCTCTGCCGCCGGGGCGGCTGCGGCGAGCGTCTCTGCGTTGGAGAGCTGTGCCTTTACTGCGGCGAGCCGGTTGCCCTTGTCGGTAATGTCGGCCCCCGTGGCCGATGCTTCTTGCTCCTTGGCCTCTGCCTGCTTGGTGAGTTCCTCTCGCATGGCCTCGCTGCGCTGCGCGGCGGCGATGGCCGTCTCGAGGGTCTCTGCCTCTTTCTGTGCGGCGGAGATTTTGTCGTCGTACTGCCCGAGCTCGGCTTCGAGCTCTGCCTTCGCGGAGATTTGCTCCTCGAGGACGGAGAGGCGCTCGCGGGTGGCGGCAATCTTCCGGCGCTGCTCGCTGGCCCCGTCCTTGGCAAGGTCTTCGAGCCGGCCATAGATGTCCAGCCCGAGGAGGGCCGAGAGAACTTCCATACGCCTGTCGCTGCTGGCCTCGAGGAATAGGCCGTAGGCGTCCTGCCGGATGAGCGCCACGGAGCAGAAGGTGTTGCAGTCCATTCCGAGGACGCGCTCGATGCGGGCCTGCGTCAGCTTCATGGTGGTGTCGCTTTCGTCCAGCCATTCGCCGGTCTCGGGGTTGCGCCGGTGGATGGCGAGTGTGCCGCGCCCACTCTTGGTTCTTGTTCGGATGACGCGATAGGTCTCTGCTCCCATGCCGAAGGTGAAGGTGATGGCCCCGCTCTTGGTGCCGTCCCGCACCCAGCCGCCGATGTCTTCCTTTCGGGTCTGCTCATAGAGGCAGTCGGCTATGGCGTCCATAAAGAGGCTGCTCTTGCCGACGCCGTTCTGCCCGTTCACCATAGCCATGTGAACGTCCGAAAAGTCGAATTCCGCCTCGGTGTAGCTGCGGTAGTTCTTGACCTCGATGGAGATGGGGGCGAAGTTGCCGGTGCGCTTGTCGGCGTCCCTGCCGTCGTCTGCCTTCTTGATGAGCGGGGCAGCGAGCTCCATGAGCCGGGCCGCCTCCTCCGGCGTGACCTCGAGCTTCTTGAGGTAGCGTTCGAGGGCCTCTGTGGGGCCTTCGTGCTCTGTGACCTCGCTTTCGCCCGCGACGTCTTCGACGTCCTCCGGGAGCACCTCTGCGACATAGAACGCGCCCGCCGCCAGCAGTTTCTTTTGCAGGTCGGCTTTGTTGAGGGCCTTTTCCTGCTCTGCGGTGCAGTTGTAGCGGACGCGGACGATGGCGTCCTTGAGCGGCTCCGGCGCTTCCGGGAGCTCTCCGCTGGCCGTGAAGGCGGTGACGTCCTCCGGCCCCATGCGGTAGGTGTAGTGCTGACGCTCCGGCGTCTGGTCGAACTTTGTCTCAACTGCGGTGCCGGGTTCTCCGACGGGGGAGGTGTAAATCCGATGGAGCCAGAAGCCGTGCTTGACACCTTCGTCGTTGAAGTTGAGCTGATTGGGGCTGCCGCAGTAATAGGCCGGGGTATTGCACGGGAGTTTCTGCGGGCGGTGGATATGCCCGAAACAGGCGAGGTCTACGCCGGTGCTGTCGATGGTCGAAGGGAGTATGACAACGTCCTGCCCCGCGAGGAAGGTGCTGCCGTTGTCGGCCTCGCTGCCGGCGACGGTGTAATGGGCCACGAGGATGCTCGGGATGCTCTTGTCGAGCTCCGTAGAAAGCCCGAGCAGAACGTCGTTGATGAGCGCGGTAGCGTTGCGGTTCTCGGTCTCCTTGTCCGCTCCGGGGCAGAACAGCCGCAGGCGGCCTTTGTCGAAGCCGGGGAGGGCCAAAATCTGAACCGGCCCGGCGCTGGTGGTGAGCTTCTCGACGCCCGGCGCGGTGTAGATGTGGAGGTTCTTTTCGTCCTTGGTGATTTCCCGCACAGTCTCGAAGGCGCGGGGGATTGTCGTGGTTCTCGGTGCCGAACAGAAGGACGACGTGCTCGCTGCTGCGGCACAAGGGCCGGATGAATTCGGTGATGGCGTCGTTCACGTCGTCGAGGGCGGTGTCGGCCCAGACGCGGGAGCGGTTGAACAGGTCTCCGGCGATGATGGTGACGTTCGGCGTCTCCGTCGCGGCCCGCTGCGCGATGTACTTCATGCAGGCGATGGTGTCCTGCCTGCGGGCGTTTTTACCGTCCCGAACCGGCCCCGTAAGGTCTCCGAGGTGGATGTCGGCGGTGTGCAAAATCTTCATGTAAATCCCCCTTTAGCGAATGGTCATAGAGAGGTTGTAAATATACTGGCCGCATCTGACGCATCGGTCTTTCTTCCTCCAAAATCCAAGTTTTTTCATTCCCCGGACGCTGCCGGTGTGGTGGATAGACGGATGGCGGTCTTTCTGTGCTTGGGTGAGGCGTTCGTACTTCATGACGGGGCTCCCTTCTTTTCGGAGGCGACGGCGAGGGCTACGGCGAGCTCATTGAGCATATCTCTGATGGCCTCGGCGTCCTCAACGAGCTCGCGGGCCGTGGCCGGGACGCCGTTCTTCCCGCGCCCCTCAATCCAGAGCTCAACGTGCTCATCTGCGTCGAAGTCGTCGGCGTACTCGCGGACGTTCTTGACGAAATTCCCCTTCTGAACGCCGAAGATGAAGTCTTCTCCGGCGGGGGAATACTTTTCGAGCTCAACATAGTCTTCCTCCGGGTCATCGTGGACGCGCCAGTCGAGCGCCTCGCATACGGCGATGTGCTGCTCCGTCATGCTTATCGGCCTCCCCTCGCGGCCTTCTCCGCCTTCTGGCAGCGGGTGCAGAGGCAGCGCCCGAACTTTCGCTCGCTGTACCCTTTGATGTTCTCGGGCGTCCAGATGCGTCCGTCCTTTGCTCTGGTCTCGACGATTTGCTCTCCGCAGTCGTCGCAGAAGATGGCGTCCGGGTCATCGAAGTCCGGGGCGTCGTCCGGCTCCTCCGGCATACCTCCGGCCTCGTAACCGCCGTCGGCTCCGTCGTCCGGGATGACTTCTGCCGTCGTCTGGGCCGCCGGGAGGGCCGCTCTCGGTGTTCCCGCGCCCTCGAACAGCATCCCCATCGACTGCAGGTAGTTGGAGGCGACGGCCTCCTTGATTTCCGGGGCGTCGAGGTTGGGGACGACGTGCGCGATGATGAAGGGTTTGCGAAGCTCCGGGAGGGAGTAGGTCGCCGCGAGGCCGAGGGCTGCGCGGAGTGCCCGCATGAATGCCTTGCTTTCTGCCATCGCCGTCCGATGTGGGAGGAACCGCTTGTATTGGGCCTCCGTCATGCTCTCCTTTTCGGCTGCACAGTCGATTTCCTTCGTCGCCTTCATGAGGCGGAAGCCGCCGGAAGGCTCCGGGACGCGGATGGTAACGGTGACGGCCACGTCGTAGCGGGCCGGGCAGGTGCCGCAGGCTTTGGGCTTCCCGACGGCGCGGGCCATGTCTACGCACCTCTTACAGCCGTCCGTCATGCCGCTCTCGGTCTCGACGATGCTGATGTTGGCCGCTGCGGCCAGCTTCATGCCGCCGACCTTGGTGATGGCGTACTTGCCGCTGCTCTTTTCTCGGTAGATGTCCTTGCTGTTCTCTGGGTCTGCCACGTCGAGCTGCACCTTGTTCACGATGATGCGCTGCAGGTTGCTCATGACCTGCATGGTGGTGACGGGGATGAGGACATTGAACTTGTCCGGGGGGTATTCATTGAGCTGGACGATGGTGCCAGTGATGTTGTTGTTCATGGTGGTCTCCTTCCTTGACACACGGCCTTCACCGTGCTATACTGACCGTAGTTTCATTTCACAAGGGCCGTTTCCGTTGCAGCGGGGCGGCTCTTTTCCGTCTCTCGGCTCATCGCCCAGAGAAGCATATCGGTAATAGTCTCCTCGAGGGAGCGCAGAAACGCGAGTGCGGTGTCGAAGTCTGCGCGTTCCATGTGGTCTACAATTCCGTCGTCGGCAATGCTTTCGAGCTTGTCGGCGATTTCTTTTGCCTTCTGGAGCCTCTGGCTGACGCGAAGGGCGGCCCACGGAAGGTCGCGGTCTACTGCCCGCTTGCCGGTCTTCTTTCCGACGGGGCAGCTCGCGCAGTAACGGAGCATGATGTCGGGCCTCTGGTAGCCCTCCGCGTATCGGATGATGTCGTCCGGGGAGACCGGGACGTCGCCTCGCTCATGCCGCCCTATGGTCTCGGGCGAGTAGTTGAGCTTGATGGCCGCCGTGTCTCGTGACGCATATCCGGCCTGCAGACGTGCATCGCGGAGGTAACTTTGGGTAGCGGATGCTGCGGTTGTTGCCACGCTGTTTCCCTCCTTTCTGGGGTATAATTGGGTTGAGCTTGAGGGAGGGCCCCTCAACAGCCATAGCGCCCGAGGGGCGTCACGGTGGCGGTTGCTATCCAGTCCTCGACGGTGCTGCCGGTGTCCGTTCGGATTGTCCAGTGCGTGTTGTGCGCCGTCTTGAACGTGCCGGAGAAATGCCGGAGGAGGTGAAGCATTCCGGGGTCGTCTTGGTCTACCCAGAGGGAGAAGTTCGGATATCTCGAGCCCTCTGCTTTCTCGAGCTCATAGACGTGCCTATAAACCGCTTCCCGGCGAGCCGTCATATCCGGGTCGCATTGGAATTCATCGCCGTAGTTGAGGCGCTCTGTGCCTTTTGGGGGAATATCCGTCCCGGAATACGCGGTAGCCGCCCAAGTCCGGGCAAACCGCAATGGCGTCGAAGCTGGCCCCGAGGTCGTTCACAAACTTCAAAATGCTCTCGAGGGTGTAGTCGATGCGGGCCCTCCGCTCGAACGGGAGGATGTGCCGCTTGCAGTCGTAGTTTCTGTCGTCGTCGGTGACGTAGTGAAGGCAGTCAATCCAGCCATAGTAGGTAGGCTCGAGGCCGAGCTTCCTGTTTTCCTTGCCGATGGTGCCGCAGATGATTTCGAGGTAGACCGCTGCGGCCCCGTCGTGAGGCTCCCCGCAAGAGCATCGCGGGTGTTTCTTCTCGGGGTCGAGGTGGAATGCGGTGCGGATGCGGCAGTTGCCGATGGTGGCCTTGCTGCTGTCTGCTCCGCTCCATCCAGCTCCCTCGAAATAGAGGGTCTTGCTCATCTCACTGCCCTCCTTTATCGACGGATGGGTGCCGGGGGCGGAGTGGTCTTGCCGATGAAGCAGTTGCCGCAGTACTTCCAGTTCTGGCCCTCCTTGACGAAGGTTGGGAAGGTGCCGCGCCAGTGGCCGGTCTCCGGGTCGAATTCGTGGCTGTACGGCTCGCCGACCTGCAGGAAGCCTCGCTCCATCTTGGCAGGGGGAAGGACGTCGCGCATATCATCGACGATGCGCTCCTCGACGTAGTCTCCGGGCTGCGCCGCCTTGCTAAAGTCTCCGGCGGCCTCCCAATCGGCGTAGGTCACGATGCGCCGCTCGCTCTCCTCCGGCTGCTGCTTGCAGTCGCAAATCTCTCCGGGGTCGAGGGCCGCTCCGCAGTGGTCGCAGAAATAGTTGTGCATGGTCTGGTCTCCTTTCGTCTCTGATGGCCTCCCGATGGCCGTCCAGCCGCGAAGCTGCCAGCCAAATACGGGGGCGATGATGATGTAAACGGGAATAAAAATCTCTCCGCCGGGGAGGCCGGTGCGGGCCCCGAGGGCGTCGATGCCGAGGATGATGAGCCGGGCCGCGACGGCCCCCATGAGGATGATGAAAGTCATGCGGTAGAAGGGTGCGAGGCGCTTACTGGCCTGCCGCCTTGCGCGTCGCCTTGGTCTTGCCATTGTGCTCTCTCCTTTCCTTGGTCTGCCGTGGAGGTTGGTCGAGGAGCTCATCGCCGCAGTAAAATTTCTCGCAGAACCGGCGGCGGGGTACTCTCCCGGCGATGGTCTCATAGCCTTCCGCCTCAAGCTCGCGGTTTATCTTCCGCATAATCTGGTAGGCCTTTGACTGTGAGATGCCGAGGATTTGCATGACGTCCTCCACGAAAAGAAATTTCGCTGTGGTGCTTCTCATCGTGGGTGCGCTCCTCTCTTTAGCTGCTGGCCTTCTGGGCCTCGTAGTCCGCCATGAACTGGCGAACCTTGGGGATGAGCTCATGCCCGGCGCAGCGGCCAGTCGTACACTCGATGAGGGTGCTGCGCTTGACATCTGCGCCGGTTGCGACATCCCGATAGGTGAGGCCGTAGGTGGCACAGAAGGCCATGAGCTCGACGCCGAAGTCGTTCTTGGGCTTCTTCCGTACTGCCATTGTGGGGTTTCCTCCTTTCCTTCTTTGTGCGCCTTGCGCGTTTGGTGTTTCTGTGGTAGAATGGTTCAATGGATGGGTGTGTCTGGCCGCTCGTAGTAGGCCGGGTCGTATTTGGCGGTCTGCTTGATGATGAGCTGGAATTCGGAGCCGTCCTCCATCTGAATGAGGACGCCTTTGTCGGTGTCGCTGATGCCTGCGTCCTTGAGGGTCTTGCAGATGGCTACCTTGTTGAGGACGGTGTCCTCAAATCCGTAGAACCGGGCCAGCAGATACCAGAGGCCGTCTTGGATGATTTCTTCGCTCACGGTGTTCACCTCCTCACAAGATGGGCTTGCCCTCGCGCCGGCAGGCGCGGTAGTAGTTGATGAGCATCACGAAGTCGCCGGGGCTGATGAAGGCTTCTTCGTCTGGGATGCTTTCATGGTCGCCGTGCTGGTCTTCGATGACGAGGAGCGTCGCCCCGTCGTGCTGACGCTGCACCAGCTTCATCTTCCGCTGGTTGTTGACCTCGAAAGAGATGGTGTTCATTCGTCGTCGCCCTCCTCAAGGTCTTCCGACGGGATGATGGTGCGCTCGGTGATGTTCCCGTAGGTGTAGCCGTTGTCGTTGCGGAGATAGACGGGGAGGTCTTCGTCGAAGTCCGAGAGGATTTCGATGAGCTCGCCGACGGTGAGGGTCTTGCCGCAGTCATCCGGGGCGTAGCCGCTCCGGCGGCCTTCGATGTAGAGTGCGTTCATGGTGTTCTCCTTTCTGCGGGCCGGGGCCGTTAGGCCCGGTTCTTGGTGTTGTTCACTCTCGTTAAAAGTTCCGTCCAGTGGCTCAAGTCCGCTTTGGCGGCTCGGTGGTCTTTGACGGCGTTCCTAAATGCCGCACTTTCCGGCTGGTCTGCCACCTCGACGATGCGGGCGGCTGCGTCGTTGACCTCTTTCCCAAGGTCAGCAACCGTTTTCGAGAGGAGGCGGGTAATGTCTGCGAGGTCGTCGTCTGCGAGGAGGCGGCTCTTGAGGGATGCTATTTCTGCGTCCTTCTCCTCCGCGATTTGGTGCGCTGTGGCGTGAGCTGCCTCGTAGTCCTTTTCGCTCTCCGCGAGCTTGTCCCGGAGTTCTTCGATGGTGCCGTTGGCGTCGTTGAGCTCTCTATCCGAGGTCAGCCAGCGGTCTTTCATACTTAAGGCCCAGTCGTTTTCGATGTTGGCCTCTGCATCCTTGAAACATCCGTCAAAGGCGGTGGCGATGTAGCTGTCCGGGCCGAGCTCCTCAACGATTTTGCGGATTTTCTCGAGGGCGGCCCGTTCCTGCTGCTTGGTGGCGGGGGCGTCGCTGCTCACGAGCTCTACGCTGGTGATGGTGCCGTTTCCGTGGCGGTAGACCTCCTTGAAGTCCCGCCGGGCCTGCGCCTCGCTCGGAGCGGTGAAGTTGTCCGAGCCGACGGTGCCGTTCTCGCGGGTGAAGGTGATTTTGTAGGTGTTCATGTGGGCTCCTTTTCATGCGGCGGGCCTTGGCGGCCCGTGTATGATGGGCGGTTTTGGTTGCCTTCTTCGTTTGGTGTGCTTTAATTATAGTCCGCATTTGAGGATTTGTAAAGCCCTTTTTCGGATTTTTTCAAAAATTTTTTTCAGCAGGCGTCCTCGTCTGCGGATTGGAGGAGCTAAAATGACGATTTGTGAGAGAGTTTTCTCCCTCTTGGCCTCTGATGGCCGAGACCAAAAAGACCTCGCCATGCACATCGGCGTTTCGACGCGCACGGTGAGCACATGGAAAACGCGGGGGACAAATCCGGGGGCCGAGTACATCGCCGGCATCGCGGAGTTCTTTAGCGTTTCCACCGACTACATCCTCACCGGGGAGGAGAGGCAATACTCCGTCTCCCCGGCTGACGAGGAAGTCTTGAGTGCCTACCACGCGCTCAAGAGGCCGGAGCAGGTCTATATTCTGGGTGAGATGTACCGCCGGGCCGGGCTGGTTCCTTCGCAGCCCGCCGGCGATGAGAGCAAAAAAGCTGCCGAGCCCGAGGCTTCCATCGGGTCGGCAGGGTGATTTATCTGGATTACCCTCTTGGAGGTGGTGACGAGTGAAGGTTGGGTATCTTCGCTGTGCGGCCTGTGGGGCCGAAACAAATTGTGTCGAGTTGACCGCCGGGCTCTGCCCGGCCTGCAAAGATGAGCGCGTCCGGGAGCTCTCGCTCCTTCACCGCCGGTATGACCGTGCTATTCTGGCTGGAGACCTCTCCGCCGCTTCGCTGGCTGCCGATGAGGTGGAGGGCTATGAGCGTGTCTGGGGGCTCCGGCTGCTTGCTGCGCCCTCTGTGGCTCAAATGCGCCGCGCCATAGCTGGCACTTCGGAGGGCGATGCCTATGGGGCTTGAACAACAGGTATGGTCGCTTTCCGATGGGAAAAGGCTGCGGGAGGTGAAGGCTCCGAGCGAGAAGCAGATTGAAGACTTGCTCGCCGCGAACATCGAAATTCTCGACGCCGGTTGGCTGGTGATAGGCCGGCAGGTGAAGACGGAGGGTGGCGGCTTCATTGACATCCTCTGCATCGACCAGCAGGGGGCCTTGGTGGTCGTCGAGCTCAAACGCGAGCTGACGCCCCGGGAGGTAACGGCGCAGGCCCTTGACTACGCTTCCTGCGTCTCCGTCTTCACGGAGGCCCAGATAGCCGAGACCTACATGGCGTACAGTCGGAAGCTGGGGCGGCCCGAGACGCTTGACAAGGCGTATGAGCGGAAATTCGGGATGAAGCTGGACGCTGACGCCTTCCGGGGCGATGCTGGCCGGAATGAGGTGAAAATCGTCGTCGTAGCGACGCGCATGGACGGCAGCACCGAGCGCATCATCGAGTATCTGTCCGAAGCCTTCAAGGTGAATATCAACATCCTGTTCTTCTGCGTCCTCGAGTACAACGGCTCCTTGCTGCTGTCTCGGGCGTGGCTCCGTGAGCGCGAGGAGCTCGCTGCTGCACCCGCCGTGGGCCGCCGTGAATGGAATGGGGAATACTTCTTCAATTTCGGCGACAGCGAGAGCCGCAGTTGGGAGGAGGCCCGGAAGTACGGCTTCATCTGCGGTGGCGGTGGGAAATGGTACCACCAAGTCATTTCCTCTATTGAGCCGGGCTCGCGGGTCTGGGTTCGCATTCCGGGTTCCGGCTACGTCGGCGTCTGCACCGTCCGCGAGAAGGCTGTCCCGGCCCCGGAGGCGGTTCTCTCCGTTGATGGGAAGGACGTTCCCTTCCTCGAGCTACCGCTCAAGGGCCATTATCATCGGGACAGAACCGACTATGACGAGCAGGAATTTATTGTGAAGGTGGATTGGGAAGTCTCCGTCCCGAAGGATGAGGCCGTTCACGAGTTCGGCTTCTTTGGCAATCAGAATATCGCCTGCCGCCCCACGGCTCCGAGCTGGGAGTTTACCCTTGACCGCCTAAAATCTGTCTGGGGTCTCCGTCGGGATGGAGGTGGTGCCGATGCCAGTTTACAAGGATGATGAGCGTGGGACATGGTACGCCTCTTTCTACTACACCGACTGGCAAGGCCGCCGGAAGCTCAAGAAGAAGCGCGGGTTTGAGCGCAAGAAGGACGCACAGGAATTCGAGCGCGAGTTCCTTGCGAAGCAAGAGCGTTCCTGCGATATGACCTTCGCCTCCCTTTGGGCGCTCTATTGTGAGGATATGACTTCCCGCCTGCGGGAAAATACCCTACAAAGCAAAAAATACCTCGTAGAGCGGCACATTCTGCCGTTCTACGAGGCTCTAAAGGTGAATGAGATAACTCCCGCCCATGTGCGAAAATGGCAATCTGAGCTGCTGTCAAAGGGGTACGCGCAGACCTATGTGAAGACGATAAATAATCAGCTTGTTGCCGTGCTGAATTATGCCGTCCGCTACTACGGCCTGCCTTCAAATCCCTGCCACGTCGCCGGGAGTGTGGGCCGGAAGAACGCCGACGCGATGAAGTTCTGGACGAAGGAACAGTTTGAGGCTTTCCTTGCCTGCGTGGAGCGCCCCTCTGCCCGCGCCGGGTTCTCCTTGCTGTTTTGGACAGGCATCCGCATCGGGGAGCTGCTCGCGCTTACGCTCAATGACTTCGACTTCGAGAAGAAGACGCTTTCGGTCTCAAAGTCCTTCCAGTCGATAAAGGGCCGGGAGGTTATCACAGAACCGAAAACGCAAAAGAGCAAGCGCGTTATCCCTCTGCCGGACAAGCTCTGCGCCGTGGTGCAGGAATACACAACGCGCCTCTATGACTACTCCCCGGACGAAAGGCTTTTTCCGTTCACAAAGTCCTTCTTTCACAAGGAGATGGAAAAAGCCTGCGCGGCCTCCGGCGTCGAGAAAATCCGTCTGCACGACCTCCGGCATTCTCACGCCTCGCTGCTCATAGAGATGGGGGCTCCAATACTTCTTGTCTCCGAACGCCTCGGGCATGAGGACGTTGAGACTACCCTTCGTACCTACGGGCACCTCTATCCGAACAAGCATGAGGACACCGTAAAGAAGCTGGATGACCTCATGAAATAGCCCCTTCGGCCCGTGGTATTACCGTGGCATTTGGGCCTTTCGGCGGCCTGCCACTGGCATTAACTTTGGTATGAAAAAATCCTCGGGAGCTGTGCAAAAAATCCGCATTTGGAGTAAT
>VOFD01000819.1_pt1 | contig 50000 bp, 54 predicted proteins | sample 5384101 | NCBI WGS metagenome assembly VOFD01 (sample SAMN12384723, study PRJNA508395) | human gut metagenome | isolation source: healthy gut C | host: Homo sapiens
AGTGAAAATATTCGTTGAAATACAAAACTGTAGAAAAATATGAATTCTTTCTGAAAACCGCATTCATTATTTTGATTTCGGAATCATCCGCTGTAAATCACGGCTTATGCAAGTTGTTGAAACACACACCACTGTATGGTACAATGTATGCAGCAAGTGAGTTTTTGCGGAGGAAAACAGGATGATACACTTAGAAGAAGTCAGCCCTGACAACTGGAGGCTTGACCTGCATGTTCGCAATGATCAGAAGGACTTCGCAGCGAATTCAATTACGCTTTTTGGCAAGAGCGTATGCCTACAGAAATTCCGGAAGTCGCGCTTTGATTATATACAATGAAGATATACCGATTGGAATGGCTCTGTATTATTATATAGATGGCGCATACGACTTCAGCCAGTTTTTTTATTGACGAAAGATATCAAGGCAACGGATTCGGATATGAAGCAGCCGGGCACGTTCTTCGGGAAATGCAAAAGACGGGGTTTATAACAGAGTTGTCCTTTGCTATATTGAAGGAAACGAAGCGGCAAAACAATTGTACCTTAAACTCGGCTTTAACCATACGGGAGAAACTGACGGCAACGAAATCATTATGGAGAAAAAACTGCGGTAGTTTTGCTGTATAACATGAACGTGCCTGTCGGCAAAAAGCAACGGCGAATACGCGGTTAGTACTCGGAGCAGGCTGCTTTAATTAAAAAATATGTGCTTCTGAAATAGCCGCAATAAACAATCCGAACGTAAGCCTGAGTGAAAGCACTTCGATGCGAAGCGGCGGAGTAATATTACTGCGAAGGCGGAAATGTTAATGATTTGCGAAGGATGCTATTATAAATACGAAGGCAATGTTTATTTTGTTGCGGAGCCGATATGTTCGAACGGCATGTCGAGAGTATTCAAATGCGAACAAATTGATGATGCTTCAAGAACTGATTATCACATTGTCGGAGAATCTTTTTTGATGCCGAGAGACGAACTCTATGATGCAGCCAACCTTTGCGAAAAATGCTTCACTTGCAGATATGCGGTAGAATCACTGCGGGTTATCCGTTGTACATTACATGGAAAGATCGAGAATGAACCATATCCGAAGATTTTGCCCGACTGTAAGTTTTTTTTTCTCCGTTGTCCTCCGAACCGAAACCTGTCAAGAACCCGCCGGGAGTTGAGTTTAAAAAGCTATTTAATGAAGTGAGTCGCAGGAATAAACCTGTTTACCTCAATTCGCCATACTATACAATGCCCCCTGAACGTGTTCGGCAAATTGATAACTTTCCTCAACGGAAATGAATTAATTTATTTCGGCACGGGTAATTCTGAAATGCTTGGAAAACCCGGTGTTTTTTGCAGCCATGAACGCATCGATGAATACCTTAATTATTTGGGTTCGGAAAGAAACTTTGTTTGTTATCGCGCTTGCGATATATCCGAAGAAACATATGAGAAAATCTCTACCGACCTGACGGATGCAGAGCTTACATATTGCGTCTTGTGCGTTCCTTCAATCAGTTTTGCATGTTTTGGTGATGATTACAGTGTGAGCTATGATTGCGGCAACGGGTACGTTGTTTTTGCAAATCCTAAAATCGCAGAAGCGTTAAAAGCCGAAAACGACAGAACCGATTGGAAAAAATACATATACTATTTGCAAACAAATTGACGCCGGAACGCACTTTGGCGGCACAAATGACGTGGCTGCATTGTCAGAATAATGTGACGAAGCATTTCGAACCGCACAGTTTTTGCGACGGGAAATAATGCTCCGCAGGACGCTGAGTATTCCCGCCGCAAGAGTATAAAAAGTGTGCCGTTCGGGTTCCGAAAGGTTTTGAACCCAAAGTGCCTGTTATTTTTCGTACTCTTTTAATTCCTTCAAGAACTGACGGTAGTCTTCTTCCGACCAATAAAACGTAAGTTCTTCCTCTGTGTAATCTTTCGGGTTGCCGCGCATAAAATTGCTGCCGACATCATAACCGAATTTATGCAAAACTGTTTCTGCAAACTCGCGGAAGAACATGCCGATGCCGGTGATTACATTCCCGTCACAAACGATTCCTTTATGTATAAAATTCTCGTTTTCAACAAAGGAAAATGTCTCTGCCATCTGCATAAAAAAGCCGGCAGTAAATTTCCTGCTGTCCAACACACCTGCCTTTGCCAGCAGAATAGGAGAGGACGAGATTGCTGCAAATGTTACGCCAGTGTTGATTCCGCCGCGCAAAAACTCAATCAGCCTATCATCATAAAGTGCGGGAAGCGGATTGATCGTACCCGGAAGAACAATGCATTTGTAGTCTGTGATGTTTACATCTGCAATTGTCTTTGTCGGCATTACCCGCAATCCCTCTTCGCTGCAATACTCCCTGTTTTCACTTGCGATAAAATCGATTTTTTTCTTCAAACCGTACCGACAGAGCCGAAGTCAGGCAGGTAATTTCCTGCAAGGAAAAATCAGGATATAGGATTACTGCAAATTTACTCATTGGTATTACCTCCGGAAACAAACCCGTTTCAACACAGGCTTTGGATAAGTATACCATGAATTCGTATTTTTTCAACCATTACACGTCGGGCACAGCCGATTTTTGATGCCGGAGCATACCCGTTTTCCCCTGTTTCCATATTGCACGGGCACATGTCCTGTGCTATAATCGTTTTTACAGGTTCGAGTAACACGAAGTCAAGATTTTTTGAATTATTCGGTGTAACAGAGCCTACACTGCGTTTTTATACCGATGAGGGACTGCTGCCCTGTGAGCGGGACGGCGGCAATCGTCGAATTTCAGCAGGCTCGGACGTCAAAAAAATCACAGACAATAACAAACAGCGGGATGCATTGACAACCGTTCAAAACAGCGGCAAATTCAGTCCGATTCACAACATATCGATAAATGCAATACCGATATGCGAAAAGGGCAATTCCGATTTTGCGCGAATTATGTTACTATACGGTTCGGAAAAACATATGAACCAACGAAAGGAGTTTAACATGAATAAAATAACCATCATCGGCACCGGCAGCGTGGGCGCAACCATTGCATACACACTCAACACAATGGGCATTGCGTCTGAAATTGTCTTGATCGACATCAACACCGAAAAAGCGCTCGGCGAAGCACTCGACATTCGCCAGGGCAATTCATTTTTCGGCGGCAATTGTTCCATCTATGCGGGCGATTACTGCGATGCGGCAGGTTCAAATATCGTTATTTTGACTTCCGGCATTGCCCGCAAGCCCGGACAGACCCGTCTTGAGCTTGCGCAGACCAACGTCAACATCACAAAATCCATTCTGCCGCAGATAACAAAATATGCGCCGAATGCGATTTATATCATCGTCAGCAATCCTGTTGACATCCTGACATATGTGTTTTTCAAGCAGTCCGGGCTTCCCTCAAACCATATCATCGGTTCGGGCACCGTTCTGGACACATGGCGCTTGCGTGCAAGGCTGTCTGAGTATTATAATATCAATCAGACCAATGTACATGCATATGTATTCGGTGAACACGGCGATTCGTCCTTCGTTCCGTGGTCGGTTGCAAATATTTCCGGAGTGCCGATTAAGGATTGCCCGCAGCTTATCACAACTCCCGGCATGATAAGTCCCGCGCTTGACTTTGCAGAGATTGAGACTTATGTAAAAAATCCGGCGGAAGAGTTATTGCCCGCAAAGGTGCAACTTTCTATGCTGTTTCGGCGGCGGTATGTCATATTTGCAAATGCCTGCATTCCGGCATCGAAACCACAATGACCGTTTCGACTCTTATGAACGGCGAGTACGGAATCGATGATGTTTGCCTCAGTACGCTCAACCGCATCGGAAGCAACGGCGTCAGCGGCAAGGTCAACATTGCGCTCACGGATGAAGAAATCGGAAAGCTTCGCCGCAGTGCCGATGCATTGAAGGAAGTTATCGGCGGGTTGAACCTTTGATAATGCCCGAATACCTGAATGCACTCCGCAAAACGAATAAAGGCTCCACATTGGTTTTTGACAATAAAGAGAGCTTTGGAAGAAAGGATGCTCAAATATGATGAAAGTCAGCTATTTCCCGGGCTGCACGCTGCGCACAAAGGCCAAAGAGCTTGACAGGTGTGCGCGCGCCTGTGCGGAGATTCTCGGCTTTGAATTGTGCGAAATAGAGAACTGGCAGTGCTGCGGCGGTGTTTACGTTTCCGCAAAGGATGAAATTGCAACAAAACTTGCCGCCGTTCGCGCACTTGCTGCCGCACGCGATGCCGGAAGGCCTTTGTTACGGTATGCTCTGCATGTCACAATGTTATCAAGCAAACCAATCATGCTATGCGAACGGATGAGGACTTTGCAAAAAAGGTGAACCTTTATCTGTCACAGGATAAAAATCCGCCCGCTCCTTATCACGGAGAGACGGAGGTTCTGCATTACTTGGAGCTTGTGACACGCGGCAGCGGCTTTGAAAAAAATACATGCTGCGGTCAAAAACCCCTTAAACGGAAAACGTGTTGCGGCATATTACGGCTGCATGCTGCTGCGCCCGGCAAAAGTCATTGAGTTTGATGATCCGGAAAATCCACAGCTCATCGAAAAACTCATTGCCGCACTCGGAGCCGAACCCTGCATTTTCCCGGAAAGAAACGAATGCTGCGGCGGGTATACCGTCATGGATGACCCGAATACAGCGGCAAAACGGAGCAGGAAGGTTTATGGAAGCGCATGCATTCACGGTGCGGACGAAATCGTGACTGCATGTCCGCTTTGCCGATATAACCTTGTTAAAAACGGCATGGGTGAAGAAGCCTCCGTTCCCGTTGTTTATTTCACCGAACTCATGGCGGAAGCATTCGGCATTAAGAACGGAGCAGCAAACGGCAGCGCGGCAGTGGATCACTGCGGCTGCGCTGTCAACGGAAAGGAGTAACTGATGCAGAACAACAAAACCTTACGCGAAAAGGAGCAGATACTCCGAATCAGCGGAGTAAATCCGCTCAGGTGCATGCGCTGCGGCAAATGCTCGGCAACATGTCCGTCATATGAAGAGATGGAATATCATCCGCATCAGTTCGTTTACATGGTTGAAACCGGAGATATCGAACCGCTGCTGAATTCGGAGTCGCTTTTTACAAATGCCTTTCGTGCTTCGCCTGCGTTGAACGATGTCCGCGGGGAGTTGAACCGGCAAAGCTCGTTGAAGCGATACGGCTCATAAAAATCCGTCAAAAGGATGCAAACCGAATGACTGCCGATGATGTGCCGCCGGCAGCTGAAGCGGATGCGGATTTGCCGCAGCAGGCAGTTGTCAGCGCGTTCCGCAAGTACACAAAATAGAAAGGAACACAAAACATGCAAAGAATAGGTGTTTTTGTATGCCACTGCGGCACAAATATTGCGGGAACCGTTGACGTGAAAGCGGTTGCTGCGGCACTCGGGAACGAGCCGGGCGTCGTTGTTGCCGAGGATTATCAATATATGTGTTCCCAGGCGGGACAGGATTTGATAAAAAAGGCAATCCGCGAAAATAATCTTAACGGAGTGGTTATCTGCTCATGCTCACCGCGCATGCACGAGGCAACCTTACGCAAAACAGCCGCCTCTGCGGGTCTGAACCCATACATGGTTGAAATCGCGAACATTCGCGAACAGTGTTCATGGGTGCATAAGGATATGCCGACAGGAACCGAAAAGGCGATCATACTCGGAAAAGCCGCTGTTGCAAAGGTCAACCTTAATGCACCGCTTACGGCTTCCGAAACGCCCGTCACGAAACGTGCGCTCGTGATAGGCGGCGGCATTGCGGGTATTCAGACTGCTCTTGATATTGCAGATGCCGGGTTCGAAGTTGATATTGTCGAACAAAACCTACAATCGGCGGGAAGATGGCTCAGCTCGACAAGACTTTTCCGACGCTGGACTGCGCCGCCTGCATTCTGACTCCGAAGATGGTCGATGCAGCTCAAAATGAAAAAATCCGAATTTTCACATATTCGGAAGTGACGGAAGTCCATGGCTTTGTCGGAAATTTCGATGTTACCATAAAGAAAAAAGCTCGCTACGTCAACGAGAACATTTGCACCGGCTGCGGCGCATGTACCGAAAAATGTCCCATGCGGAAGGTGCCGAACGAGTTCAATCTCGGCATGGACAACCGCAGCGCAATTTATATCCCGTTTGCGCAGGCAATTCCGAAGGTTGCAACTATTGACCCCGAGCATTGCATGATGCTGAAATCCGGGAAATGCGGGTTGTGTTCAAAAGTATGCACGGCGGGTGCGATTGATTATAAAGCAAAGGATGAATTCATAACGGAGAAATACGGCGCAATCGTTGCCGCAACCGGGTTCAATCCGATTTCACTCGAAAAGTTTGATGAGTTTGCATATTCTCAATCCAAGGATGTTGTAACGTCGCTTGAATTCGAACGGCTTATGAATGCTGCGGGGCCGACCAAAGGGCACGCTGCTTCGCCCGAGCGACGGCAAACATCCCAAAACCATTGTTTTTGTTCAATGCGTCGGTTCGCGCTGTGCGGCCTGTGCGGATAAGGGCAAGGAATATTGTTCGAAAGTCTGCTGCATGTACACAGCAAAACATGCGATGCTCACAAGGGATAAATATCCTGATACGGATGTTTATGTTTTCTACATTGATGTGCGCACCCCGGGAAAGAATTTTGATGAGTTTTACCGCCGTGCCGTCGAGGAGTACGGCGTGCACTACATCAAGGGCATGGTCGGCAAGGTTTCGCCTGAGGGGGACAAGCTGAAGGTTCAGGCATCGGATTTGATTGCGGGGAAACAGCTGCATATCGATGCGGATATGGTTGTGCTTGCTGCGGCAATGGAACCGGATAAATCCGCAAGGCAGCTTGCAACTATGCTTACTGCAAGCATGGATACCAACGATTTCTTCACCGAAGCGCATCCGAAGCTTCGCCCGGTTGAAAGTCCGACGGCAGGAGTGTTCCTCTCGGGAGCGTGTCAGGGGCCGAAGGATATTCCAGAGACGGTCGCGCAGGCCGGTGCTGCCGCAAGCAAGGTCATAGGTCTTCTTTCCAAAAACAGACTGACAGGCAATCCCTGCGTTGCCCATTCGGACGAGATGATGTGCAACGGGTGTTCAACTTGTGAAAAAGTTTGCCCGTACGGTGCGATTACATACATTGAAAAGGAATTCCGTATGCCGGACAGAACGACAAGGATCCGCCGCGTTGCAAGCGTGAATGAGGCGGTGTGCCAGGGCTGCGGTGCATGTACCGTTGCATGCATGTCCGGGGCAATGGATCTTAAAGGCTTTATGAACAAACAAATCATGGCGGAGGTGGATGCAATATGCCGATGACGGATAACAGCGGGAAATATAAACCCTTGATAGTTGCGTTCTGCCGCAATTGGTGCTCATATGCGGGTGCGGATCTTGCGGGCAGCAATCGCCTCGGTTACCCCGCGGATGTTAAAATCATCCGTGTTCCCTGCTCATGCAGAGTGAACCCGATGTTCATTTTGCGCGCGTTTCAGCGCGGAGCGGACGGGGTGATAATATGCGGCTGTCATCCCGGAGATTGCCACTATACCTCCGGAAACTATTATACGCGCCGCAGAATGGCACTGCTGTTTTCAATGCTTGACTATCTCGGCATTGAGCGCGAACGAACCCGCGTTGAATGGGTCAGCGCGGCGGAAGGCGCAAAATTTGCCGCAACGATGAATGATTTTGCAGAAAAAGTTGCCGGCTTGGGCAAAAACAAGCGTCTGGAGGATTTGAGATGCAGCAAATAACCCAAGATTATCTTGCAAACAAAGCAAAAGAGCTTTTGAACAGCGGAATCTGCAGCAGAGTTTTCGGCTGGAAAAGAGGCGAATTTGATTACGACCTTACGCCCGCTGTTTTCACGACAGCCGAACAAATAGACAGGGAATTTGTTTACAACGGCTTTTGCGCCGCAAACTTCTCAAAATACCTTGTTAACGAAACGCGCAGGGACGGCGGCAAAGTTGCGGTTTTTTTGAAACCGTGCGACAGCTACAGCTTTAATCAGCTGCTTACCGAACACAGGTTCGACCGAGAAAAGGTTTACGCAGTCGGCATACCGTGTGAGGGAATGGCTGATATCAACAAGGTCAGGCAGGCGGTTGACGGTATTGCAAAGCTCACCTTTGACGAAAACGGAAGTATTATCGTTGAAACTCTTTACGACGGAACAGCAAAACTCGACAGAAACGAGTGTATGCTTGAACGCTGCATTCACTGCAAATCCAAACGCTGCGTTGTTTATGATGAACTTCTCGGGGAGAATGGTGAAGTTCTTGACGATTCCCGCTTTGATGAGGTCAAAAAACTTGAAGCAATGACGGCGGATGAACGCTTTGCATTCTGGCAGGGTGAGCTTTCGCGCTGCATTCGCTGCAATGCCTGCCGCGATGCATGTCCTGCATGCACCTGCGAAAAATGCGTGTTCGACAATCCCGCATCAGGTGTTGAAAACAAAGCAGCCGCAGATTCTTTCGAAGAAAAAATGTTTCATATAATCCGTGCGTTTCACGTCGCCGGACGCTGCACGGATTGCGGTGAGTGTTCGCGCGTTTGCCCCCAGCATATACCGCTGCATCTTTTGAATCGAAAGTTTATAAAGGATATCAATGCCTTTTACGGCGAATATCAGGCGGGCGCGGAAGAAGGCAGCAGAGCCCCGATCGTGAACTACACAAAGGACGATATCGAACCCTCAGCTGCGGTTGAAAGGAGCGGAAACAATGCGTAAAATTGCAAAATCAGAGCTGAATTCGCTCTTTGCGGCAATTGCCGAACGTGCAAAACTGTATGTGCCGCAGGATACGGCAGGCGGAGCAAAGTTTTCCGAGTGGAAAACGGAAAAATGTGTTCCAAAGCTTTGAACACTGTACGCAGTGCAAAAGACTTTTTCTTTCCGCAGACCGAAAACCTGATGGATTTTAAACTGCGCGGAAAAACAATAGAGATTGTCGATACCCGCAGTGAAACGGAGGATTTTGTTCTGTTCGGCGTCAGGGCGTGTGACGTGAAGAGCTTCGAAATTCTGGACAGAGTTTTTCTTTCCGACCCCGTTGATACCTACTACAAGAACCGCCGCGAGCACGGCATTATAATGTCACTGGCATGCTCCCGTCCGCAGGAAACATGTTTTTGTGCATCATTCGGAATTGATGCAGGTGCGCCCGAAGGTGATATTGTTTGCACGGAATCCGAAGATACACTCTATCTCGATGCAAAAACAGCGAAGGGCACCGCTCTTCTGGATTCGCTGAACACACTCACCGAGGAGGCGGACGGGGAAGCGGATGCGGCAGAAATGAAAGCCGTTTACGATACGGTTTCGGCTCGGATTAAAAAACTTCCGCTTGCGGGTTTGAAACCCGATGCTTTCGGGGCGGGGAAGACGGATGAATTTTTCAATGCACCCGAGTGGAAAGAACTTTCGTCACATTGCCTCGGCTGCGGCACGTGCACATTTGTTTGTCCGACCTGCCAATGCTACGATATTCGGGATTTCGACACGGGTCACGGTGTGAAACGGTTCCGCTGCTGGGATTCATGCATGTATTCGGAATTCACAAAAATGTCTGCGGGACAGCCGCGTCTGACTCAAACGGAAAGGTTCCGTCAGCGTTTCATGCACAAACTGGTCTATTATCCGACAAACAACAACGGACTGTTTTCGTGCGTGGGATGCGGCAGGTGCCTTGCAAAATGCCCGATAAACATGAACATTGTGCAAGTCATGAAAGCTCTTGCGAAGCCGCAGAACCGTGACTGCGAAAACGGTGAAACCCCCGAAGGGAGGAAATAAAATGTCTGTTACAGCAACACGAGATCCCCTGATGCCAGTTATCGGCGTTGTTACTGATATAAGGATAGACACGCCGGACGTTAAAACTTTCCGCGTTGTAACTCCGGATGGAAAAAAAGCGTTTGAACACCGTCCGGGGCAGTGCGCAATGCTGTCCGTACCCGGAGTCGGCGAGGCGATGTTCTCAATAACTTCATCCCCGACAAATACGGAATTCATGGAGTTTTCAATCAAAAAATGCGGCTGCGTGACAGAATGGCTGCATTCGATGGAACCGGGGCAGCAGATTACGATACGCGGGCCGTACGGCAATGGCTTTCCTGTGGACGACGTTTTTGCAGGCCGCGATCTGCTCTTTATTGCAGGCGGAATCGGGCTTGCACCGCTGCGTTCCGTGATTAACTATTGCCGGCATTATCGTGACAGGTACGGCAAAATAGATATTGTTTACGGTTCGCGCAGTATGCAGGATTTGGTAGACTATAATGAAATAATTGATGAGTGGGCTGTTGATGCGGGTGTCAGCGTACACCTCACAATCGATAAAGAACAGCCGGAGTGGAGCGGTCATGTCGGTTTTGTTCCGAACTATGTCAAGGAATTGGGCTTTTCAACCGACAAGATCGCGATTCTCTGCGGTCCGCCGATAATGATTAAATTTACCCTTGCCGGACTGTGCGAGATCGGATTTGATAAAACTCAAATATACACAACAATGGAACTTCGCATGAAATGCGGCATCGGTAAATGCGGCAGGTGCAATATCGGTTCGAAATATGTCTGCAAGGACGGACCCGTTTTCCGCTGCGACGAACTGGATGCACTTCCGAACGAATACTGAGGTTTTTGGAGGAGATGCTTTAAAATGAAAGAAAACACGGTTGACATCTACCTTTTCGGCAAAAAATACACCGTCCCCGATGATTTGACGATCATGCGCGCGATGGAGTATGCAGGCTATCAGCTCGTGCGCGGCTGCGGCTGCCGCAACGGCTTCTGCGGCGCATGTGCAACGATCTACCGCATCAAAGGCGACCGCGAACTTCACGCATGTCTTGCCTGCCAAACCAAGGTTGAAAATGACATGTATGTGGCAACGCTGCCGTTTTTCCCGCTCGTCAAGCAGGTTTACGACATTGAAAAGGTTAAACCCACCGAGCAGATAATGATGCAGCTTTATCCGGAGATATATGCCTGTGTCGGATGCAACGCATGCACAAAGAGCTGCACACAGGGATTGAACGTAATGCAGTACATTGCATATGCTCAGCGCGGCGAGTTTGACAAGTGCGCGGAGGAATCCTTTGACTGCGTGATGTGCGGCGTTTGCTCTTCACGCTGTCCTGCCGGAATATCGCATCCGCAGGTTGCAATGCTTGCAAGAAGACTGAACGGCAAGTATCTTGCGCCTAAATCCGAGCATCTTGAGAACAGAGTTCGGGAAATTGAAAACGGAACGTTTGACGAGCTGATGGAAGCTCTGATGGGCAAACCTGCATCGGAATTGCAGGAGCTGTACAACAACAGGGATATTGAAAAATAAGGGGGCAAAGAAGGATTATGTACTCAAAGGAATTCCGTGAATCCCTTAACGCTGTTGAAGCGGCAAGGGAAGCAAACATTGCCCTTGAACCTGCGCGAATGACGGCGGAAGAAAAGGAAAAACTGCTCAAACAGTACCATCCGGATTATAAAACAAGTGAGTTTGCGGTGCTTAAAGTCGGCGCAAACAGCGGCGAGGAAGTTCCGCATGAGCTTTGCGAAATGCTCCAGGCACACAGCCGAATCAACCCGTGCGAGATTGACCTTGAAAAATCGATTACGACGTTGATGTGCTTGTTATCGGAGGCGGCGGCGCGGGAGCGTCGGCAGCGATTGAAGCTCATAATGCGGGCGCAAACACGATGATCGTCACAAAACTTCGCATAGGTGATGCAAACACGATGATGGCAGAGGGCGGCATTCAGGCGGCGGACAAGCCGAATGATTCTCCCGCGATTCATTTTCTTGATGCATACGGCGGAGGGCATTTTGCAGCAAAGCGCGAACTGCTCCAAAAGCTGGTATGTGATGCTCCGGGTGCGATTCAGTGGCTGAACGAACTCGGCGTTGAGTTCGACAAGGCTCCGGACGGAACTATGATAACGACTCACGGCGGAGGAACATCCCGCAAAAGAATGCATGCGGCAAAGGATTATTCCGGTGCGGAGATAATGCGCACGCTGCGTGATGAGGTTCTTAACCTCGGCATCCCAGTTGTGGATTTCACCTCCGCAATCGAGCTTATTCTTGATGAAAACGGAAATGCGGCAGGTGCGGTACTCCTTAACATGGAGACAGGTGAAAAGCTTGTTGCGCGTGCAAAAACCGTGATTATTGCAACGGGCGGTGCAGGCAGAATGCACTATCAGGGATTCCCGACTTCCAATCACTACGGTGCAACGGCTGACGGTCTTGTTCTCGGCTATCGTGCGGGCGCAAAGCTTCTGTATGCGGACACGCTCCAATATCACCCCACGGGCGCAGCGTTCCCGCAGCAGATTTTCGGTGCGCTCGTTACCGAAAAAGTTCGCTCTCTCGGTGCGAAGCTCGTGAATTGCGACGGTAAAGTGTTCATGCATCCGCTTGAAACCCGTGATGTTGCGGCTGCATCGATAATTCGTGAATGCACCGACAGGAACAAGGGGGTTGATACAGGCAGCGGCAAGGCCGTTTGGCTGGATACCCCCATGATAGAGCGTATCGGAGGCGAGGGTACAATCGAAGCAAGGATTCCGGCAATGCTACGAATGTTTATGAATCACGGTATTGATATACGCCGCGAACCCATTCTTGTTTTCCCGACGCTGCATTATCAGAACGGAGGACTTGATATCAATGTTGACGGCATGACTCCCAATGTTCCAAACCTCTATGTTGCCGGTGAAGCTGTCGGCGGCATCCACGGCAGAAATCGTTTGATGGGCAACTCGCTGCTTGACATTATCGTATTCGGCAGGAGTGCGGGCAGAAATGCGGCTCATCGTGCAGCCGAAACAGTGCCTGCAAAGCTGACGTTGAACCATGTTGCAGAGTTTGAATCGCAGCTCAATGCGGCAGGCATAGAGACAGAAGCGGTCTCTCGAAACTGCTTCCCGATTACCGCAGAAAATAATGCGGTATTGTTGAACACAAAGTCGTGCGGCGGACGGAGAATAACGTCCGCCGTCAATATGAATATAACATCCGCATCGCGGAAAGAAAGGGGAAAACTATGTTGGATTTTTTGGAGGCAGCAACAATATTTTGTTTTGGTCTTTCATGGCCGATATCGATTCGCAAATCCATTGTGTCACGCACGGCAAAAGGGAAAAAGTTTGTTTTTTGAGCTTTTCCTGCTGCTCGGCTATGCTTGCGGAATTGCGCGCAAGATAATGCAGACGGTTGACGGAAGCAGCGGATTTCTGTTCTTCCTCAGCTTCTTCTTCTATATTCTAAATTTTGTTGAGATTTCAATCGACGTTGCACTCTATTTCAGAAACAAAAAACTGGATGAACTGGCCGAAAAAGCAGCAAATTGATGCGCCTTGCAACATGACTTTCGGCTGAATTTCAGCGTGAATTGAAAAGCCGCACCCGGGTTTGACTCGGATGCGGCTTTTCGTATGTGAGGTTTGATTGGCTGTTTCATCGGAAGCATCTGTTCAAGACTGCTCGGTTCGGGCAATTTGCCTTGCGGGCGACCGTGGATGATGTTGTAGTCATACACGGCGGTAAGCCCTGAATGGAGTTTGTAGGTAAAAGTTGTTGCGCTGTCGCGTTTTACGGATGCAATGCGCGGATCGCTTTCAAGCATTCCGATAAGCTCGGCAACTGTTTCCTCGGGAGCTTTTCCTGCTTTGTATTGCTCGGAATCAACAGCAAGCAGGTCTTTTTCAACTTCCTGATGCGCTTTGTTCAAAATGCGCAGATCTCTTGCGGCGGAATAGCTTTCCGCAATTGCCGAAACAGGCAGCATGGCTGCAAGCATCAGCACCGCAAGCAGAATGACGATGATTTTGTTCAGCCGCTTTTTTTCATTTTTTTCTCCTGCAAATTAAATATATCCGAGAGCATGTATTGCTCTTTGATATCATTATCAGGCGTTGTTGATCGTTACTCGGTTGAACCCGTTCAAACCGACTCGCCGTTTAATGAAAGGTCGTGCTCAAACCCGACCGATTCCGCAAGCTTACGTATGACACGAACGGCATAATTTCGAATGTCAACAGCTTTAATGCGTTCGACGGCATCGGAACGCATGGCTTCGGGAACATTGTAGGCCTGTACTGCAATATCAAGAAAACGTTCCAACTTTTGCTCAAAAGTGAAATAGCGATTGCAGGGGTAACGCATATATCCGCTCATTATTACCGCAGCAGTACCGATTTCGGTTTCAAAGCAGCGGCTTTCACCCAATCGGGATTGAACGGACGGAACAGCTCAAACAGTCTTGCCGCAGTTCTGTCATGTATATAACAGAGCGTTTCGCGGTTGGTGTATGCTTCGACGTAGATATCCCGCAGGTTCTCGCTTGTTTCGGCAATGGCAAGCTGAATTGCAGTTTCAAAAACATAAAGCATATGCGGCTCGGAATCGGCGGGAAGGGGTGAATCCGCGGCATCAAACTGTCCGTTGAACATATTAACAACAAGCTCCATCAATAAGCCGTTCTTTGTTCGAAAAACGTTGAAAAAGGAACCGTTTGAAACATCTGCAAGCCTGCAAATATCCGATACGGTTGTTTTATGGTAGCCTTTTTCAATAAAAAGCTTTATTCCCGCGGAAATGGTCCGCCGCCTTACTTCCTGACTGTCGTAGCGTCTTGTCATGATAAACCCTTTTAAAAAACAAACAAAAACTTTTGTAGAGTTGAGAATAATTCGAAATTAGTTCACACTCTATTTTCGAGTATTATAATAACAGATTAACCGCCGAATGTCAACAGCATCAGTCGCTTTTTCGGTAAAAAGGACGGTATGCGCAGAGTTTGTCTCAGAATAATGCGTCTGCCACTTGCGATTTTCGGCGTAAGATGATAAAGTATTATAATGAGAGGAGAATTCATGCCATGCGTGAAACACGCAGGGGCACCTCTTGAAAATGCGACTTTTGACGAGGAAAATATGGAAAGTATCAGTGAATTTGCGGAACAAATTATTTCCTGCGGTGCGCACAGGATCGTGCTCAGCGGTCCGCGCGGGGAAAAACGATACAAGAAGAGCACGTTTTCACTTGTAAACGGCCAATATTTCATTGAAAGGCTGACAGAGAAGCAGGCGTTCCATGAGTATTGCGAAAAAAACGAGGCTGCGATGCGCATATGTTCCGATTTTGAGGGATATACGCAGGTTAATGCGTGGAACGGCGAGCGCGAATTTACGGCAAAGCTGACAAAAAAGGCAATCTGCTGACCGGCAGCCGCGCCTGCACAGCAGCTCCGAAGGCGGTTGAATCGCAAAACCGAAAGAAAAAATACATCCTTGCAGAGGGCACTGCCATACCCCCGCTGGCGGACATGGGTGTTATGGCAAGTAACGGTGCGGTACACAAGGCTATTTACGATAAGTTCAAACAGATAAACAGATTTTTGGAATTCATCGACGAAATTGTAAAAGATGAGGCTGTTGACGGAGAAAATAATGACGCAGAGAAGAAACCGATGAGAATTATCGATTTCGGGTGCGGAAAGTCATACCTCACGTTCATCGTGTATTATTATTTCACTTTTATTCGCAAAATCCCCGTACAAATGACAGGAGTCGATTTGAAGGAGGATGTTATCGATTTCTGTACAAAGCTTGCAGAGAAATACGGTTATTCAAATTTGCATTTTCAAGCGGGAGATATAGCGGACTGCGCTGCGGATGAGACAATCGATATGGTGATAACGCTTCACGCATGTGACACAGCAACGGATTATGCACTGTATAATGCAGTGAAGCGAGGTGCAAAGTACATTCTTTCGGTGCCTTGCTGCCAGCATGAACTGGCGGGAAAGGCTGATTATGCTGCATTGCCGATATTTGACGATAACGGGATACTGCGGGAGCGTGTTTCGGCATTGATAACGGACTCGATACGGCAAAAGCTTCTGACGGCATGCGGATACAAGACGGGACTGATGGAATTTGTTGACCTTTCGCACACGCCGAAGAACCTCTTGCTTCGCGCAAAAAAAACGAACTTGCCCGAACGTACCCGCCGCAGCGCATTAAAAACGGCTGAGGATACGCTCGAAGTTTTAAAGACGGAACAAAAACTGCATGAGCTTTTGAAAAAGGACGGTTACTTTGACTGAACGGATTCGGACTCGGTTGAAGAACAAAAATACGAAAAATATACAAACACCGAAAAAAGCACAAAGCCCGAGGTGAAAACGAATGAGTAACAGCATCATGCGCAAAATTGCGAAATTTATCGTGGAAAAGCATATAATTATTATGCTTCTGTTCGTTGTACTCGTCATATACAGCGCGCTTTCAATAAGCAAGGTCCGCGTGAATGACGATATAACGGCACTGCTGCCGCCGAAAACGGCGACGAGGCGGGGCCTTACCGTCATGGAAAATGAGTTCACGGCTTTTGCTTCGGCAAATGTCATGGTTTCTAACATTACATATGAGAAAGCCGCAGAACTTGCCGAGAACCTGCGTGAAATTGAAAATGTTGCAACTGTTTCTTTTGATGATTCGTCGGAACACTATGCGTCCTCATCCGCGCTTTTCACGGTTGCTTTTTCTGCCGAAAGTGAAGACGAGCGTGCGATCGATGCACTTGAACAGATTAAGGACAGCCTTTCGGATTATGAAGTAAGCGTTTCAACAACTGTCGGACAGGATTACGTGAAGCAGCTTGCGGGTGAAATAACGCAGGTTCTTATTCTTGCACTCATTGTAATTGCGGCAGTGCTTTTGTTTACGTCGAAAAGCTATTTCGAGGTTATAATCCTTTTCATTGTTTTTGCAGTGGCGGCGGTGCTGAATATGGGCACGAATTATTGGCTTCGGGAGATTTCGTCAATAACGAATTCCATTGCAATCATTCTTCAGCTTGCGCTTGCAATAGACTATGCGATTATTTTCTGCCATCGTTTTCAGGATGAATATGACAGGCAGCGCAATGTTAAAAGCGCGCTTACGGATTCACTTGCATATTCAATAATTGAAATATCATCAAGCCTGACAACGATTTCGGGACTTGTTGCTCTGATGCTGATGCAGTTCCGCCTTGGTTATGATTTGGGTCTCGTTCTGACGAAAGGCATCATATGCAGCATGCTCACGGTGTTTTTGCTTATGCCGGGACTCATTATGCTGTTCCACAAGGCTTTGCTTAAAACCCGCCATAAGAACCTTGTTCCGAATATAACGGGTTGGGGAAGGCTGCTTTCAAAAAAAGTTCCCGTGTTCCTGATTATATTCGCGTTTTTGCTGCCGGCTGCAATCGTGTTTTCGACAAAATGCGAATACACATTTTCGGATTCCGAAACGGACAGGATTACGCTTTCGGAGCAGGACAGAATAAAAGCCCATATCTACAACACGTTTGATGAAACAAATATGATAGCGGTACTCGTTCCCGTCGGAGATTATACAAAGGAGAAGGCACTTATTTCGGAAGTTAACGGTTTTCCGGGGATACGTTCGGCACTCGGGCTTGCAAGCATAGAGATTGAGGAGGGGCGTGTGCTGACGGATCCGTACACCGCCCGTGCTGCTTCCGAACTTCTGGGTGTTGATATTGAAACCGCAAAGCTTCTGTATGCGCTGTACGGCTATGAACATGACAGCTTTCAGCCCATTCTCGGCGACAGCGATGCGTTTGCCGTGCCGCTTATTGATATGCTTGAGTTTCTTTTTGAAGCAAAGGACAGGGGAATGATAACTCTTGATGACGACAAGGAGCAAATGATTGAATCCATGCGCGGAACGCTGGATGATGCACTTTGTGCAGCTGCGCGGCGAGCATTATTCGCGAATCGTATTCAATGCCGCCGTGCCGGTTGAAGGAGAGGAAAGTGTTGCTCTGATTGAAAACATAGAATCGTCTGCACGCAAATTATATTCCGAAAACGGGAAAACGGAGCTTTCGGAAGATGCGATAATCGTGATCGGGGACATAACCAGCGCAAAGGATCTGGAGGATTCATTCAGAATGGACAACAATCTGTGTCTTTTTTGACGATTGCATTTGTTTTTATTGTGCTGCTGTTCACATTCCGTTCGCTCGGTGCGGCCGTGCTGCTGATTCTTGTGATTCAGAGCAGCATTTGGCTTAACTTCTCTTTCCCGTATATCACGGGGACGAACCTTTTCTTCGTTACTTATCTTATCGTAAGTGCGATACAGATGGGTGCGACGATCGACTATGCAATTGTTTTGTATAACAGGTTTCAGCTCAGAAAACAGGATTATGCGCCGAAACAGGCGATGGCAATTGCCGTTAACGAAAGCTTTTCAACAATATTGACTTCCGGAACAATTATGACGGCGGCAGGATTTATTATTGCTTTGCGGACCACCGATCTCTACATCAGCTCAATCGGGCTGACGCTTGGACGCGGTGCATTGATTTCGGTGATACTTGTGCTCACGGTTTTGCCGCAGGTGCTTTTGGTTGGAAATAAACTGATTGAAAAAACAATGATTGATTTTAAAAAATTGCTCGGAGGCGGCGCGGATGAACAGGAAAAGCTCGATGAAACAAAGTAAAAAAAAAAGACGATGACGGGCGACTGCCCGGCTTGTTCCGGGTGTGGTGTTAATCAAAAACTCCGCTTTAAACTGCGGTTGTTTGCTTGCGGAATGCTTCTGGCTGCAACCCTGTTTTGCTGCCTGTTCGTGCCGATACACTCAGTTGCGGCGAGCATAAACACGGTGCGCATTGCAACAAAAAGCGGAATGGCTGGAGTTTAAAGAGAACTGCCGTTTGGATTCGTTTTCAAAGGGTCTTTCGGTAAAACTGACTGCGGATATCGATTTGAGCGGAGAGACGGATTATGCCGTTCCCGTGTTTTTCGGAAACTTTGACGGCGGCGGACATACTGTGAGCGGAATGAAGCCGAATACGGATGCGGAAAGAACAGGGTTGTTTCGAATTATCGAAAAGGATGCAACTGTATGTGAGTTGAATGTCAGCGGTTCAGTGACTGTAACCGGACAATCCGGAACGGCGGGGATGATTTGCGGCGTGAATCGCGGCACGATTCGCAATTGCGCTGCAGCGGGCAGACTGGATGCATACAATGCTGTCGGAGGAATCGCAGGCATAAACGAACAAAGCGGGAAAATAATCGAATGCAGTTCTTCGGCGGAGCTTTCGGGAACATACAAAATCGGCGGCATTGTCGGTGTGAATGCGGGAGAAATCCATGAGTGCACGAATACCGGCGGGGTTAATCTTTCGGCAAACGAACGGTCAAGAAATATCGGCGGCATTGCGGGGACGAACACAGGAACGGTGACGGGCTGCATGAACAGTGCCGAAATCGGATATCTGCACACGGGTTATAATGTCGGCGGCATTGCGGGGCTCAACAGTGGCTTTACAGGCGACTGTATTAACAACGGAAATGTTCGCGGAAGACGCGATATAGGCGGAATCATCGGTCAGTCCGAACCGTTTTACAAAGTTGAATACGGGAAGAATACGCTTGAAATATTGAATGAAAGCATACTGGGCTTTTCGGACGCCTTGGATGAAACGATATTGAATCTTCGACAGGCTGTGCAGGACGGTGGAGAAGGGCTTCGCAATGTGCTTGAGGAAGCGGAAGAGCTTAGAGAAGGGTTGTCTGCCGATCTTGATATCATTGCGGGTGATGCCGCATGGCTTGCCGATGCGGAAAAGTATTTGGACACCATTGAACAAAACCTTGAAACTTTGTGGAAAGCATTTGCGGATTCAGCGGAAGTAACTCAGCTGATTGCCGAAATTGAATTGATAATCATAGAACTGCGGAATGCAGAGCCGTCCGAGTGGGTTGAACTGCTTCAGGAATTGGAGGCAAAGATTGAGCAGCTGCGCATCCTGCTTGGCAATATTGCTTCGGCTGCTCCTGCATTGAAGGCACTTGCGGAGGCACTGAACGGGCTGTTGTCCGTGTCAATCAGCGGTTTGCGGCAGGCGGCGGAGGATTGCTGCAAGCTTATTAAAAATGCCGAACAAAAACTTGATGAACTCACAAAAACAGCAAGCGAATACCTTGAACTGGTTAAAGCTGACGGGAACAGACTGGAAAAAAGCGTTCAAAAATGTGTGGAGTCAATGCGGCTCCTCCACGAAAACATACGCAACGTACTGAACGGAAACGGCGGGAATATTGAAGATGTTTCCGAAAATGCGGAACGTGATGCCGAAAATCAAGCAGGCGGAATGGCTGCAAAGTGCAGAAATTTCGGCGATGTTTCCGGCGACTACGGTATAGGCGGAATTATCGGGAACCTTTCAAAAGAACTTCCATCCGACTTGGAGGAGATAGACATTCCGTCAATCGATGATGTTCTTTTCACCGATACGACCCTTTTTATCAGGGCGACCGTTTTCATGTGTTCAAATGATGCGGTGATTTCGGCAAAGTATGATAATGCAGGGGGAATTCTCGGTTACGGCAGCCGCGGCTTTTTGCTTGGCTGCGAAAGCGGTGGCAGCGTTAAGGCGGGAAGGGAATACGCAGGCGGTATTGCCGGAAGACTTTCAGGAACAATTCGTGAATGCGGCAGCATTACTGCACTCGCCGGCAAAGCTTATGTCGGCGGAATTGCGGGAAGTGCGAAATCGGTGATTGACTGCGCCGCAGTACCGACAATGCTGTTGGCCGGAAAATCAAGCTTTGCCGACGGAGCCTATATCGGTGCAATTGCGGGAGAACTGACGGAGGAGTGCAGAAACAATATCTTTGCAGACACATCTAAGTTTAATGACTCGTTCGATTCGGTGCGCGGCTTGGGCGGCATTGACGGCATAAGCTATGCAGGCATTGCGTATGCGGTGAGTCTTAACGAACTTGCCGAAAAAGCAAAAACACCGAATTTGTTCAAAAAGGTAACGGTCAAATTCAGCATAGACGGCAAAATCACAGAGGTTTTCGAGGTTCCCTGCGGCGGCAGAATCACGGATCTTCCGCAAGTCGGGAATGAACAGGGCAAGTATTGGCGGTGGGATGATTTCGGAGCGGATTGCGTAACGTTCAGTCAAACCGTGAGCGGGGAGTGGCACCGAATGATAACAACAATTGCAACAAACGAAGAGATTCCCCAAATCCTTGTTGAGGGCATTTTTGACGATGAAGCATATGTCGTTGCCGAAGATGCGGCGGAGTTTGCATTAAAAAACGGGTTTGGCGAAGGAGTTCCGACAGCGGCTTTCCGCATTTGCGTTTTCAACGCGGAGGCCGGCGAAAGCGCGTACATCGTGCGCTGTCTCTCGGAAGAGGATTGCAAGCTGAGCGTATTGACCGATGCCGGTTGGACTGAGCGCGAATTCGAGCGTGACGGTAAATACATTGTGTTTGAGCTGAACAACAATGGTATTTTTGCCATTGAAAAAGTCATAAAAAAGACCGTACGCCCTATATCATGATCGTATGCGGTGCGATTATACTGACTGCGGCCTTTGCGGCGGTTATTGCGGTGAAACGCAGGCGCGGCAAAAAAAGGCGGAGTGAGGCATAGCAAACTGAGCAAATGTTTCGGCGGCGGCAGACAAAGGCAGAGATAAACCGCCGAATGCCTTTTGAAAGGAAAAGAATGATAAAATACATCGAAAAGACACCGATAACCCAAGGTTGGTCGGATGATTATAAGTATTTTGCATTGGGTGCCGACGGCAAAAAGTACCTTTTGCGCGTTACCCCGGGAAAGATAAATCCCGATTTTATAACTCTGTTTGAAGCACAGAAGAAATGCGCATCGATAATTAGTGCGGCCGAAAACATTCCGATGCAGCAAGTTCCGATGAGCATACCGATCGAGTGCGGTAAGCTTGATGATATCCATGCTTTTTGTGATGATATTCTACAGCACACCGAAGGAACATATGCTGTTTATGCCTGGGCGGACGGCGGCGCGGCCGAACCCGCTGTTGCAGTGATGCCCGCTGCAGAACAGTACGCTTTCGGACTGAGGGCAGGCAGAGTTTTGAAATACATACACGAAGTTCCGGCTCCGGACAATGTACAGAACTGGGAAGAACGCATTAATGTGTCCATAGAGAACAAGTTAAGGCTTTGCCGTGAATGCAGCATCAAAAATGATGTTGCAGATTCCTTTGTCGAATATATCAAGGCGAATCGGCATCTGCTGAAAAACAGACCGCAGACTTTTCGCCACGGGGATTATCATATCGGCAATTTTCTTGTAAACGATTCAGGCGAACTTATCGTTATAGATTTTAATCGCTCGGATTTCGGCGATCCGTGGCAGGAATTCAATCGCCTTGTGTGGAGCGCACACCTTTCACCGTATTTTGCATCCGGGATTGTGAACGGTTATTTTGATAATGCCGTGCCGCCGGAATTCTGGAAACTGCTCGCACTGTATACATGCATAAACGGGATTGCATCCGTGCCGTGGGCAGTTAGATTCGGAGAGGAAGAAATTCAGGTTATGCTCCGTCAGACCCGTGAGGTTTATGAATGGTACAACGGTATGACGAATGAGATACCGTCATGGTACATCGGCGTTCCTGAACTTTGGGATGCATACACGGAAACAGGTGAGCGCACCGGGCAGCTCCTGATACGCGGGGAGCCGATACCGGAAGGGTTATACCACATTGTTGTTGAAGTTTTGGCAGTGCATCAGGACGGTTCGGTTCTTTTGACACGGCGAGATTACAATAAAGGCGGTTATCCCGGGCTTTGGGAAAGCAGTGCGGGCGGTTCGGTACAGCGTGGAGAAGATCCGGAAACCGCAGCAAGACGAGAGCTCCGTGAAGAAACAGGGCTTGCCGCGGATGTGCTTCAGCCTATATTTACGGACATCTCGCAGGATTCAATATATATGGGCTATTTGTGCTTTATCAGCGCGAAAAAAGACTCCGTTGTATTGCAGCCGGGAGAAACTGTTGAATATCTTTGGGCGGATAAAGAAGAATTTATAAAAATATATAATTCGAAAGAGTACGTTCCGCCGTTGCGTAAGCGTCTGCGTGAAACGGTTGGAAGGCTGTTCGGAGAAAATGCGGCAGAATAAAATGTTTAAAGGTCGGGAAATGATTCAATATTAAACATGCCGAGTCCCTGTGAGTTTTTTTGAACCGAGACCTGCGTCATAAAGAAAGTTGATAAGCTTGCCGTTGCCGCGCAAAACATAGCTGCCGCCGTATGAAACGATGGTGGATCTTTTAAACCTTGAAACGATGCGATGATTCTGAATTAACTCCGCCGGAGGAAGGGCAGGTTCAAAGGAAAAATCCGTCGGTGCGGGCGTGTTGAAATAGCTCTGCCATTTTCTGAGCGCATTGTTGACCACAGCAGTATAGAACAGAGATTCATCGGGGCTATAAAGCGGCGATAACCGCTTCTCTCGGTTTCAAAAACCGTAATAGGCGACAGCATTGAGATTTTTGCACAGCAGGTATTGGGTGAATAATCTTCAATGCGGCTGTCCAGAATTTCAAGTGTGTTTTCAAACAAATTGATTTGGCTGCTCGGACACAGCACCGAACCGAGTTGATACACGAAATTCGGATCAACGCTGCGAACCTCAAAATGCACGGTATCCTTAAAGATGATTTCATGTTCGCTGTGCATGAACGGTCCCGAAAGACGGCCGAAAGTAAAAAGCTTATAATTGCGCGCGCCGCAAGAATATCCGCTGTTGTGTACATAATTTGAATAATGCGGATTGCTTGCAAGAGCATGATAGAGCATTCCCTGCAAGGCGTATCGGTGCGACAGCGGCAAACGGACATGCCGAGCGCTGAATGTCAAATGTAACTGCATAGTTGTCCCTTTCTGAGTTTTTAAAGAATAAACAAGAACGGTTCCCGATAAAATACCGCACTCGGTGATTATCCGAAAACGAAATAAACCAATGCCTGCTGTATAGTTTTAACCGGTCTTTTTTGCGGAACGGCTGTTCATGAAATATATAACCCGCATTGCCGCGATCAGACAATGTAAAGCTGATTGCATTATGTCGACCGAACTGCGGTTCCGCACATCATAAGCTGTTGCATTTTTTGCCCGCTGCGGGCAGCTTAAAAGTCTTATTATCTGTTTCACGCACTCATTATATCATAATAAAACGCGATTGCAACACCGTCATGTATAAAAAAACTGCCTCTTATGCTTTTTTGCTTCAATGCAGTTACTGAGCGTAATAAAACAAAAAACGAGGTTGTGCAAGGTTCAAAATGAAAACGGCGGCTCGTTCGAAGTGTTGTCAGATGAAACAGAATTGCGGCATACGGAGCGGTGCTGTCGGATTAACCAAAGATATGTATCAAAAAAAATGCGGCCTGAACGGGTACAAAATTTGACAAATGCGGCGCAGCGGGCTATAATAGATATGTTTACAGTGGGAAGTATACGTGATGCTTCCAATACCCGCTGAACAATGGGAGAATCAATACGATGGAAACAAACCGAAAGCGTCGCCGCGGCGACCGCAAGGATGCATACCTTTTGAGAGATCTTGATGCAATGCACAAATTTATTCCGTATCTGCTTCCGAACAGGTGCGATAATGAGGCAGTGATGAGCGAGCTTATCGACCTTACCGCCGTGAATGAATACGTTGCAAAAAAGAATGCATCAAATCCCGCATTCAGGTACACTTTGTTTCATGTGCTCTGCGCTGCTATTGCAAAAACCGTAACCCTGCGCCCAAGGTTGAATTGCTTTGTTGCGGGACATCGGGTTTACGAGCGCAAGGCATTGAGTGTCTCCTTTGTTGTTAAAAAGCGTTTCGAGGATAATTCCTATGAAGCACTTGCGATTGTAGACATTGACAGGCAGGGGCAGCCGCCGGTTGATCAGATTCACGATAAAGTTGAAAAATTCGTAACTTCCGTGCGCAAGCACGACAAGACGGACGGCACGACCGACGCAATGGAAACGTTGACAAAAATGCCGCGCTTTTTCTTCTTCGAATCGTGGTCGGCATTCTGATGTGGCTGGATTATCACGGTTGGGTTCCGACATGGCTTACAAAGGACGACCCGTACAATTCATCCGTTTTTATAAGCAATCTCGGAAGCATCAAGATGCATGCGAGCTATCATCACCTGACGAACTGGGGCACTAATTCTTTATTTGCTATTATTGATGAAAAACATTTGCACCCGTTCTTCAACGCTGACGGAAGCTATGAAATGCGTGAGGCGCTGAGACTCGGGCTGACTGTTGATGAACGCATTGCGGACGGCGTTTATTTTGCAAAAAGTATAACGCTGCTAAAAAACTGCTCAGCGAGCCGGAATTGCTTGATCTGCCGATTCAGACTCCTGTTGAGTTCTGAACAAACGCAAACAACAACGGAACAACGGCACAGCGGTCGGACAATGACGCAAAACAGAAATGCGCGCATTGTCCTCCGTGTGTTGCTGCGTATTTCGATTTTTTCCCAAAAATCGAAAGGAATAATATGCAAAACAATCAAATGAACCCGTTGGAACAGGGCGCACCGTGGCTGGCAAATTACGGTGACGTTCCTTTTCACCTTGAGTATCCGAATGTGAGCATTGCGGATGCGGTGTTGAAGACGGCAGAAAAGGAAAAGGATTTTCCTGCAATTTCCTTCATGGGCAAAACATTCAGCTACACCGTTCTTGTTGAAAAAATCAATCAAGCAGCTGCGGGATTTGTAGCTCTCGGCGTAAAAAAAAAAGGTGATATGGTCACAATTTGCATGCCGAACGTTCCGCAGGCGGTGTTCTGCATGTACGCACTCAATCGAATCGGTGCGGTCGCAAGCATGATTCATCCGCTTTCGGCTGTCAGCGAAATAATTTACTACCTTAAGGAAGTAAAAAGTGACTATTTGCTGACGCTCGATCAGTTCTATTCAAAAGTTGCGGAGGTTGAAAAAAACATATCCTGTCAAAAAGGTTATCATAACTTCCGCAGCAGATGAGCTCGGCGCCGTCAAGTCCGCTGCATTCAAGCTGATGAATGCAAAAAAGAACAAAGTCAACAAGGCGGACCCTTCCGTTATCTTCTGGAAAGAGTTTATCGGGAACGGAAAAAAAGTCGATCTTGCAAAATATATCGTTCATATGCCGGCGAATGAAACGGCTGTCATACTGTTTTCGGGCGGAACAACGGGTGTCACGAAGGGCATTCAGCTCAGCGGAATGAACTTTAATGCTCTCGGACTGCAAACCGCGGCTATGTGCAACAGCGTTGTGCGTCATGCAAGAATGCTGGCGGCAATGCCGATTTTCCACGGTTTTCGGACTCGGCGTCTGCATACACACGATGCTTGAAGTCGGCGGAACAAGCATTCTTGTTCCTCAGTTCAATGTTAAGAAATATGCAGAGCTCATCAAAAAGGAAAAAGCCCAATTATATCGCGGGTGTACCGACCCTGTTTGAAGCGATAACGCGCAATCCTTATCTTGACGGCGAGAAACTCGACTACCTGCGCGGCGTATTCTCGGGCGGTGATTCGCTTTCGGTTGAATTGAAACGCAGATTCGATGCATTCCTTGAAGCGCACGGTGCAACAGTTCATGTTCGTGAGGGCTACGGAACGACCGAATGCGTTACCGCAAGCTGTCTTACGCCTTACAATCAGGAGCGTGAGGGCAGCATCGGCCTGCCTTATCCCGACACATACTATCAGATTTGCGCTGTCGGCACAAACGATGAAGTTCCTTACGGCGAACTGGGCGAAATCTGCCTTCGCGGACCTTCCGTAATGATAGGTTATCTCAACCACAAGGAAGAGAATGCAAACACATTGCGCACGCATTCGGACGGCCATGTGTGGCTGCATACGGGCGACCTCGGCAGCATGGATAAGGACGGATTCATCTATTTCAAACAGCGCATTAAGCGAATGATTGTTACGAGCGGATACAACGTTTATCCGTCCCAGCTTGAAAACATCATAGACGGACACGATGCCGTTCAGATGAGCTGCGTAATCGGCGTAAAAGATCCATACAAGATGGAAAAAGTGCTTGCATACGTTGTCCTGAGGGACGGGTTCGAGCCCTCTGAGGAGCTGCGGCAGGATATTCTGAACTATTGCAAAAAGCATATTGCAAAATACGCAATGCCGTATACTATCGAATTCCGTTCGGAATTGCCGAAGACTCTTGTCGGCAAGATTGCATACACGGTGCTTGAAAAGGAAGCCAATGCGGATCTTGCAAAGGAACTCGTAAGTTGATTTGAATAACAAGCGGCTCTGCTGCGGGCAGGTTCGAAATTGAACCTGCCCGAGGCAGAGTTTTTTTGAAAACCGAGAGCGTCCACGTTCCGAGGATACGGGCATTGCGTCACAAATATGTGTAATAAACTTGCACGAAATTGACTCTGCCGCGGATTTTTTTGTTGAAAATGTGGATTCTTTTCGTTATTTTGCAAAAGACTGTATACAAGGACATGAAAGTGTGATAACATATAAACGCAAGAAAATTGTGTAATCGGCAAACGGAGTAAACCTTGATAAGTAACCTTTTGCGGAGAAAGTTCACAGATTCGGGCTTAAACCCATAAAGTATCCGGGTGTACTTGAAAAACTTCAGAACCAATCAAAGCACTCATGAAAGTGCGGCATTGCATAGGGTTTTGTTTTGCAGAGTCAATACCAAACGAAAAATCGAAAGGAAACGTGAAACATGATTTGTCCAAATTGCGGTAAAGAGGCGGCTGACGGGGCATTATTCTGCACAGGGTGCGGCGGAAGACTCGATAATCTGCCTAAACAGGAAAAAATGACTGCTTCTGAGAACAGTAATAATGATGACTCATCCGTAATGGATGCGGTTTTCACATCGGATGCAGCGGACGGAACGCATGAAACAAATTCAGGGAATACCGTTGCAGAAAACAGTGACGTCGCCGGCGCAGACGAAAACAGCGGCGAACGAATGAGCGCGGCAAACGATAATAATCTCAAAGCGCAGCCCGCAAACAGAATTTCGACAGAAAAGAATAAAAATGCTGCACCTTGCGAGTCTGCAGCAGCGGTTCAGCCGCCGGTGAAACCGTTAAGTACATGGAGCTTTATTTGGCGCAAGCTCCTGTTCATGATTCCGATTGTGAATATAGTTGTGCTGTTCGTTTTTGCATTTGCGGAGGGCATCAACAAAAACAGTCGTTCGTACGCGCGTGCCGCGCTTATCGGTCTGCTTACAGCGGCGGTGCTTTTTGCAGCTGCGGCAGTGCTGTGTTACCTTTACACAGATGAAATTATCGGATGGGTTCGCTCTTTGGTGGAGAAACTCATAAGCATGGCAGCGTGACGGAAACAGTTCCGAACGGAAAATCAAACCGTTCTGTGCGAAATCGGTCCCAAGCTGCATTGTTCAAAAATTGATGGCGTCGGTTTTTTCTTGACAAACGAAAAAAAACGGCTATAATTATACTTGCATCAGGTGAACGGCAGTGCATTCCGTTAACCGAGAGTATGCTTGGATGACAGCCGCAGTTCGAATTGCTGAAGTACGGAAGTCATGTGCAAATCATGTTAATAATGCTACCGGCTTTGAAGCGGATATACAAACACCCGAGGCATAAGAGAACCGTCGGTATGGTGCGAGACGGTGCCAGGGGTTTGTTGCTCACCGCAGAGCTTTTTGCCGCGAGGCAGGGGAGACATGTTTCAATATTAAAAGCTTTCCTGCATTAGCTGCAAACGCAAGCCCGCGTTAAGGGCATTGAGCGGTTTTGCTGCGCATATTCAGTGTGCGGCAAAGCAACCGGAGTGGTACCGCGTGGGCAGATTATCGTGTGTTTCCCTCGTCTTCGGATCGGCAGTCAATGCCGCATTCGAGCGGGGTTTTTTTATGAATTGAATTCGAAACAACACCAAGAAGGAGAATAAAAATCTATGAGTGAACGTTATGAACATTTGCCAATCGAAAGAAAATGGCAAAAAATATGGGATGATACGCATTGCTTTGAAGCAAAAGACGACTTTACAAAGCCGAAATATTATGCTCTAATTGAATTTCCGTTTCCCAGCGGAGCAGGGCTGCATGTCGGTCATGCGCAGCAACACAGCGCTGGATATCATTTCAAGAAAACGCCGCATGGAGGGCTGCAATGTCCTTTTCCCCATCGGCTGGGACGCCTTCGGTCTGCCGACGGAGAATTATGCAATAAAAACCGGCGAACACCCCGCAAAGGTAACTGAGCGCAATATGCGCGTTTTTTCACAATCAGCTGAAAATGCTTGGATTTTCGTTTGATTACTCGCGTGAAATCTATACGTCCGATCCTGCATACTATCGTTGGACGCAGTGGATTTTCCTGAAACTTTTCGAAAAGGGTCTTGCATATAAAGCGGAGCTTCCTATCAATTTCTGCCCTTCCTGCAAGGTTGGTCTTGCGAATGAGGAAGTCGTTGACGGCAACTGCGAACGCTGCGGTTCGCCCGTTGTGCGAAAGGTTCGTTCTCAGTGGATGCTGCGCATAACGGAATATGCAGACAGGCTGATTGATGACCTTGATACCGTTGATTTTATCGACAGAGTGAAATCATCGCAAAAAAACTGGATCGGCCGCAGCATCGGTGCGGAAGTAACTTTCAAAATTGAAGGGTATCCCGAAGGACTGCGCATATTCACCACTCGCCCGGATACGCTGTTCGGTGCAACATATATGGTAGTTGCACCCGAGCATCCGATCGTGAACGCAATGGCTGATAAGATTACAAATATGGAGGCCGTTAACGCTTATCGTGAACAGGCGGCGCACAAGAGCGATTTCGAGCGCAGCGAGCTTGCAAAGGAAAAAACAGGCGTGCCGCTTGAAGGCATCACTGCAATTAACCCTGCAACGGGCAATCAGATTCCCGTATGGATTTCGGATTATGTCCTCATGGGTTACGGAACGGGCGCAATTATGGCTGTTCCCGCACACGACACGAGGGATTATGCCTTTGCAAAGAAGATGGGACTGCCGATAGTTGAAGTTGTGTCGGGCGGAAACATTGAAAATGAGGCATTTACGGACTGCGAAAACGGTATCTTAGTAAATTCCGGCTTCCTGAACGGAATGCAGGTTGCGGACGCAAAGAACGCAATGATTCATTGGCTTGAAGAAGAGGGCATCGGAAAGAAAAAGACGAATTTCAAGCTCCGCGATTGGCTGTTCAGCCGTCAGCGTTACTGGGGAGAACCGATACCCCTGGTTCACTGCGATCATTGCGGTTGGGTTCCCGTGCCGGAGGATGAACTTCCGCTCAAATTGCCCGAACTTGATGACTTCCGTCCGGCTGAAGACGGTTCATCCGCGCTTGCAAGGGCGACAGAGTGGATCCATACCACCTGCCCGAAATGCGGTGCACCTGCTGAACGCGAGATAGACACAATGCCCAATTGGGCGGGTTCAAGTTGGTATTATATACGTTATTGCGATCCGCATAACGATACCGCGATCGCGGATAAAGCAAAGCTCGATTACTGGCTGCCCGTGGATTGGTACAACGGCGGAATGGAGCATACAACGCTGCATCTGCTGTACTCAAGATTCTGGCATAAATTCCTGTATGATATCGGCGTTGTAAGCTGCCCGGAACCTTATATGAAGCGCACCAGCCACGGAATGATTCTTGCCGAGGACGGAAGAAAAATGAGCAAATCTTTCGGCAATGTTATCAATCCCGATGACCTTGTGAATGAATACGGTGCAGATACCGTGCGCATGTATGAGATGTTCATAGGCGCATTTGACCAAACGATTCCGTGGAGCACGGCGGGTGTTAAGGGCTGCCGCAGATTCCTTGAGCGTGTGTGGCGTTTGCAGGATATGCTCACGGAAGGCGAGGGCATTCGCAGGGAGCTTGCTCCGGCAGTCCACGGCTGCATCAAAAAGGTAAGTGAAGATTACGAACGTATGAAGTTCAACACCGCGATTGCGGCGATGATGAGCCTTGTAAACGATATTTACGCAAAGGGCGATGTCACTCGTGATGAGCTGCACACACTGCTTGTGTTGATGAATCCCGTTGCGCCGCATATCACGGAGGAAATGAACAGCGCATCGGATTCGACAAGCCGATTTATGAAACTGAGTGGCCGAAGTTCGATGAGGCAGCTCTCGTAAAGGATGAAATGGAAATTGCTGTTCAGATCAACGGCAGGGTTCGTGCAAAGATGAGCATACCTGTCGGCATGGAAACGGAAGCTTTGCGCAAACTTGTGCTTGAAAATGAAGAAGTTCTGCCGTGGGTCGAGGGCAAGAATATTGTGAAATTCATTGCCGTTCGCAACATCGTGAACATCGTTGTAAAATAATTAATCAGGAGGCAGCGTACATGAACGAAAATGCTGAAAACACCTGCGCAACGGCTGCATCGCGCGAAGCAATGGAAAAAGTTTGCCGGTTTTTGAAGGATACAGGGACATACTACCTTGCAACAGCGGACGGCGAGCAGCCGAGAGTACGTCCGTTCGGCACGATTCATATCTTTGACGGCAAACTGTATATTCAAACGGGCAGAGCGAAGGATGTTTCAAAACAGCTTGCAGCGAATCCCAAGTTTGAACTTTGTGCGTTTAAAGCAGAAACGGGTGAATGGCTTAGGGCTGAGCGGGGAACTTGTTGAAGATAACAGGGTTGAAGCACGCAGGTCAATGCTGGATGCTTATCCGTCGCTTCGTGCAATGTACGATGAAAACGACGGAAACACACAGGCTCTTTACATCAAAAATGCAAAGGCAGTGTTCAGCTCGTTCACAAATGAACCGTTGGAAGTCGAATTCTGATTTGAAACATATTGCGATGAAATTGTTTCACAAGGCTGAAAACTGCTGATTGATTAAAAGCCCGCCGCACGGAATAACATTGACTGCGGCGGGCTTTTGCGTAATTGTTTGAATCTGAAAGAAGCACATGGCTTTAACCTTAAAGTCGAACAGCGATAATTCAGCTTTCGGGGATATATTCAAGCCCGGTCCAAAGCTTAAAAGCCAGTTTCCCCTGATGAAAGAGCATTCGCTCTCCGCCGAAGGCAGTCAAGCCCAAGCGTACGGCATCCTGCACGAGCTTTGTGCCGTTTGTTCGATAGACCATGTCTGCAATAATGCAAGAGGGCTTAAGACAATTCAGAAATGAAGTCTCTTCATAATCGGAGCAGTCGTTGTTCATGTTATGCATACCGATAGGAGTTGCGTTAATCAGAATGTCGGCAGAAGAAAGAAGACGGGATTCTGTTTCAGCATGTTTAATTGCGGAAAACATGTCAATCCTGTTCTTCTTATCACGGGTAACGAACCTGATTTCGGCTCCGGCACGAAGAAGCGCAGCGGCTGCGCCGTTTGCCGCGCCGCCGTGTCCGAGAATGACAACTTGCGCACCGCTCAGCCCAGCTCCGGTTTCCCTGAGTGCGTTTATCAAACCGTCGCCGTCGGTATTGTGTCCGACTAAGGTGCTTCCGTTATTGCTTATTGTAACGATGTTTACCGAGCCGCATTCGGCGGCAGTTTCATCAATCCCGTCAAGCAGCGGAATAATTGCCTTTTTATGCGGCATTGTAACGGCAAATCCGCTCAGTGAACGCTCAGACACGATTGAGCGTATGCGACATAATTCCGATTCTGCTACGCGGATTTTCAAAAAAACGGCATTGATGCCGAATTGTCCGAACATGGGCGCGTATATTTCCGGGGAACGACTGTGTTCAATCGGATCTCCTATGACGGCATAGACCGCCGTACCGTGCTCGGCAGCTTCCGGCAGAGCTCGGCATGTATTCGGGTGCAGTTTGTTCAAGTTCTCTTTCATGCTTTTGATTATACCATAACGCAGCGAATTGTGCTATAATGTTGCTAACAATACGAAAGGCGCAAAAAAATGAAACTTGTTGTTATTAACGGTCCGAACCTGAATTTGACAGGGATGCGCTCTCCGAATGTATACGGAACGGATACACTTGAGACGATTACGGAAGAACTGAATGGCTATGTCATATCCTGCGGTTCGGAACTTGCAGCGTTCCAATCCAATCACGAGGGTGATATCATTGATGCAATACATGCCGCAATGAACGAGTTTGACGGAATCATAATCAATCCGGGAGCATACACGCATTATTCCTATGCGATCCGCGACGCAATAGAGGCGGTCGGACTGCCGACTGTGGAGGTTCATTTGAGCGATATTCATGCCCGTGAGCCTTTTCGTGCCGTCAGCGTTATTGAGCCTGTCTGCATTGCGCAGATATGCGGAATGGGAAAGCAGGGCTATATCGAAGCGGCAAAACTTCTGCTTTCAAGGGCAATGAACTGAAATCTGGGCCTGAACAGCACAAATACCAATTTGTATTCACCGTTTTGGAATATAAAAAAAAGAAAGGCAACGACTTGCAGCTGCCTTTCTTTTTTGTGTTCAATGTTCGCAAATCAAATTCGACAAATCAGGTCCAGTCGGCGGGGGGAAAAAAGGCGCGTGTAGTCGCGCACGGCGTATCTGTCGGTCATGCAGGCGATATAATCCGCTGCAATGCGGTCGGGGCCGTCCTCATCAATATACTTTGTGAACTCCGGCGGCAGCTCGCTGACATGTTTGAGATAATGATAATACAGCCGTTCGATAACACCTTCCGCCTTGCCTTCCTCGGCTTTTGCGGCGGAATCATGATACAGGTTATCAAAAAGAAATTGGCGGAGCTTCTCAAATTCGGAGCTGATTTCGCCGCTCATTTCAACATGATTCTTGCCGCTGCTTGTTTGAAGAATGTCAAGAACGAGGGTGTTTATCCGTTCGCCGTGGGTTGCGCCTATGGCTTCAATACAGCTTTTGGGAAGAATATCGTTTGACAGAAGTCCTGCGCGAACGGCATCGTCTATATCGTGATTAACATAGGCAATTCTGTCGGCAAGGCTCACAACAACACCTTCAAGCGTTGAAGGATGCCCGCTCTTTTTATGATTCAGAATCCCGTCGCGAACTTCAAAAGCCAAGTTGAGTCCTTTGCCGTTTTCGAGCTTTTCAACGATGCGAAGACTTTGCTTATTGTGTTCAAAGCCGCCGGGAACGATTCTGTTCAAGACGCTTTCGCCGGAATGGCCGAAAGGCGTATGCCCGAGGTCGTGCCCCATGGCTATGGCTTCAGTCAAATCCTCATTGAGCAGAAGTCCGCGGGCAATTGTTCGGGCGATTTGAGCAACCTCCAATGTGTGCGTAAGCCGCGTTCTGTAATGGTCACCGACGGGTGAAAGGAACACCTGCGTTTTATGCTTAAGGCGGCGGAAACTCTTGCAATGAATTATCCTGTCGCGATCACGTACAAATTCGGTGCGAACAGGGCAGGGGTCAATGGGATATTCCCGACCGCGTGTTTCTGCACTCAAGGCTGCATAGGGCGAAAGCGTTTGACGTTCTCGCTCTTCAATTATACGTCTGTAGTCCGGCATTGCTTCCTCCTAACCGAAAAATGAACCCGTTAAGTGTGTATGCAATTCGAATCAGATAACACGGAAAATACGCCTGAACAGATCCTTTTTAGGAAGGAATTCAAGGTCACTGTTGCTGAACGGACGAAGCAGGATCATAAGTCCTCCGTATACTGCCACGCCGACGCAGAGCGAGGCGAGCGTTGCAAGCGTCGGATGTCCGAGCTTTGAACCGAGAGTGTACACAGCGAAGACGGCGAAGCCCATGACAATGCTTGAAAACAGAGGTTTTGCGAATGTATCCGTATAGCTTATGTTCATTCGTGTTTTTCGGATTACGTAAACAGTATCGGCAATTCCTGCAACCGCATAGCAGAGCACGGTTGACAATGCAGCCCCGAGAATGCCCATGCTTGTGAATTGCATAAGAATCACCATGCTGACCACTTTAACAATGCCGCCGAGAGCAAGGAAATAGACCGGAACGCGCGGCTTGCCGAGACCCTGTATTATGCCGGTGAGCGTTTGAACAAGTGAAAGGAAAAGAACCCCGACGGCAGCGATATACATAACCTGCTGAGCCTGGATGAACCTGTCCTGATTGTTGCGGACGGCCGAATAAAGCAGGGACATTATCGGACCGCCGAGAATGAACAGTCCTGCTGCGCACGGTGCACCGATAAACATGGCAAGCTTGATGCCCGTTCTGCTTGCGGCGTTAACAATGCGCTTTTCCTTGCGCGTAACGGCCTGGGAGATTGCGGGAACGAGGCTCATTGAAAGCGAAAGTGTCAGCACGGCCGGCATGTTGATAAGCGGAGTGACGTAGCTGCGGAGAACAGTGTATGCAACACGCGCATTTTCGTTTGCGATTTCTTCCGCAATACCCATTGCAATATCGTGCTTTTCAAGGAAATTGATAATGAACACGGAGTCTGCAATTCCCGTAACAGGCATTATTGATGCGCCAATGGTTATCGGAATTGCAATTGCAAGCAAACGCTTGATGATTGAGCCGCGAAGCCCGCTTTTTGCGCCTTTTGTTGAAACGCAGACGGGAAGAGAGCGATTGCGAATGCGAGCATCATAATAAAACTTGATGACAGCAAGCGCAACAAGCTCTGAAACGCTGACGCCTATCAATGCTCCCATTGCCGCCAACTCAGGGGCATCGGGGCGTGTTTTGACGAATAAAAACGCAAGGCCGAACCCGAATATGAGTTTGATGAGCTGCTCAACGATCTGGCTGATTGCTGTTCCGGTCATGCACTGCATTCCCTGCAGATACCCTCGGTAGGCACACATGACGGACACAAAGAGCAGTGCAGGCGACAATGCCATAAGGGAATACCTTGCCGGTGCTGCACCGGAAAGGTTTGCGATCGGTGATGAAAGAACAAACAGAAGAACGGCAGTGACAATTCCGATTACAAAAAGCAAGCGCAAAGCTGCACGGAATACACGTTTTGCTCCGACGATATCGCCCAGTGCTATTCGTTCGGAAACAAGTTTGGAAATTGCTGTCGGAAGTCCCGCAGAGGATATGACGAGCAGCCAGGAATAATAAGGGTAAGCAACCTCGTAATACGCCATGCCGCTTTCGCCGACAATGTTTGCAAGCGGAATTCTGTACACCGCCCTGATTTTGACCAAAAGCCCCGCAATGCCGAGAATTGCAGCTCCCTGCACGAAACCGGCATTTACTGCGGATTTAGTTTGTTTTTTTCATGTTAAAAATCCTTTAACCAGCATCAACCGTCCTAAAGGCGGCTGTTGATAAAAATATTATAGCACAAAGCGGCGCAATATGCCAATATTCCGCAGCAACGACCACAAAATGTTTTCACAGGCTTTACAAACATCAGCGATGCTTCTTTACGCCTGAACGCTTATCGGATGTTTTAACCGTTTTTTTGCCTTGAACAACTCTGTTCTGCCCGATGCTGCGGCTCTGTTCAGGGAAACCGAAACGGGTATGCTGCCGCGCATCTTTTCGTTTGATTGCCGAATGTTCCGTCGCTCCATACTGCGAACGGTGATTGCTTTTTGTCGCAGAGGAGGAGCCTCCGCTGTGTGCCGGGCTTTGATGCACATCCGGAACAAGACAGTTCCTGCCGCTGCCGATGAGATCATCCCTGTCTGCAAGCCTGAGAGCTTTTCGGACGAGAGGCCGATTCTTTGGAATGAAGAACTGCATGAGGGCGCGCTGCATTGCTTTTTCCTCGGGCGAAACGGGAACATAAACCGGCTTCATTGTTCGCGGGTCAAGTCCCGTATAGAACATGCAGGTGGAAAGAGTGCCGGGAGTGGGATAAAATCCTGAACCTGCTCCGGACGCTGCCCGCTCGCCTTCAGGTATTCTGCAAGTGCGATTGCAGAGTTCAAAGTGCTGCCCGGATGGCTTGACATGAAGTACGGAACAATGTATTGGTTCATTCCGAGAGCATCATTAAGCTGCTTATATCTTCGAACAAAGCGCTGGTACAGTTCACCTCCGGGCTTGCCCATCATCTCAAGCACGTGATCATCGATATGCTCGGGCGCAACCTTAAGTTGTCCGCTTATATGGTATTTAATAAGTTCCTTAAAAAATGTTTCATCTTTATCATACATCAGGTAATCGTAACGAATACCTGAACGGATGAACACACGCTTCACACCGTCCAGTCTGCGGAGCTTGCGCAGAAGTTCAACGTAATCCGTATGGCTGACTTCAACGTTTTTGCAGGGTGAATATCCCAAACAGGTTCGGTCTTTACATACACCCTTCGTAAGCTGTTTTTTACATGCAGGCTGACGAAAATTCGCCGTTGGCCCTCCGACATCGTGAATATAGCCCTTGAATTCGGGCATTTTGGTCATAAGCTTGGCTTCGGCAATCAGCGATTCGTGGCTTCGGGATTGAATGACGCGTCCCTGGTGAAAAGTAAGCGCACAAAACGCACATTGGCCGTAGCAGCCGCGGCAGCTGACAAGGGAAAAGCGAACCTCATCCAAAGCGGGAATATGCTCGGTGTAGGAAGGATGGGGAAGGCGTGTATAAGGAAGATCGTAAACAGCATCCAACTCGTTGCGTGAAAGCGGCATGGCGGGTGAGTTTACAACAACAAATCCACTCCCGTGCGGCTGAACAAGCGTTGCGCCGCTTATCGCATCCTGTTCACGGTATTGTGTCATAAACGCAGCACAGTAAGCTTTTTTGTCGTTTGATACTTTTTCAAAGCTGTCAATAAGAGCGTACTCATACACGCGCGAGAGGTTATCCGCCCAATATGCAGTTCCCTTAACATAGGTAATATCCCGTGCAGCAATGCCGCCGTCCAAAGCCTCCGCAATGTCGATAATCTGGCGTTCACCCATGCCGTAAATCAACAAATCCGCACCTGAGGATACAAGAACGGAAGGTAAAACACGGTTGTCCCAATAATCGTAATGAGCAAAGCGGCGGAGGCTCGCTTCAATGCCGCCGATAACGATAGGAATATCTCCGTAGATGTTACGGATACATTTACAGTAAACATTAACGGCACGATCGGGCCGCTTCCCGCGCTTGCCGCCGGGCGTGTAGGCGTCTTCGCTTCGCGGTTTCTTTGCACTCGTGTAATGATTCACCATGGAATCCATGTTCCCGGAATTCACAAGAAAGCCAAGCCTGGGTTTGCCGAAAACTTTGAACGATTCAGCACTTTTCCAATTGGGCTGAGCAATTATTCCGACAGAATAACCGTGTGAAAGGAGAACTCTTCCGATTATCGCTGTTCCGAACGACGGATGATCAATGTAAGCATCCCCGTAACAAGAACAAAGTCGGGAACATCCTTTCCGACCTGCTCAAAAAGCTCCGCTTTGGACATCGGAAGCGGCTGTTTTTTATCACATTCGCTTCTTTCGGAAAATCCGTCATAGGAGTTGTCCGAATTATAAATTTTATATGAGCTGCAAAAACTTTTGTCGGCATATGCAGCATCGGCGCGGTTCTCATTGCGCTTCTGATTGCTGCTTCGTTTTCCGCGAGAAATGTTTCGGTTGATACCGGCAACGGTTTTTTTCTCCGTTTTTTGCTCTATCGGCTGCATTTTTGCTCCTTTTATCCCATTGCGCTCTTAGCTTGCGGTTGAAACCCGCTCTACGGCGGTGGGTTTGTGAACATATTATAAAGGAAACGCGAATAAAGCGCAAGAAGAACGCACCAGAGCTCCGAACGGTTATGATTTACCCTGCCCGACGGCATACAGTGCGGGATGCATGGGGTACTCGGTCTTATCGATCGGAACCCTGCGAATTATTTCACCATTCAGAGAGTAAACACGATAGCTTTGATATGTGCTGCCTGCAATGGCCTTTCTTTTCAGAACACATTCGCCGGGTTCAAGTGCTGAATCAAGAACGAACTGAGGTTCGGAAGGAGGAGTTGAAGATGTAAGTTCCGAAACGGTGTCCACTCTGTCGAAATCCGACGGAAAAGGACAGCCGTATATTTCACAGCACAAAGTTTTTTGCGGTTCATCAACCCACATAAAAACGTAAATATCGGAATCGGTGTTGTTACGGAAAACAAAGTCTTTGTCTTTGCCGCTCAGTGCTGCATCCAACCCGCCGCCGATATAACGCACCTTGCGCGTGTGCCCGCTTCTTGCAATGATTTCAAGATCGCTGCGCAGAACTGCATTGTACAGCGTTGTGCTGATTTGGCAGATTCCGCCGCCGTACTCCTGCCGTGTTTCAGCCCCTCCGTTTGCAAATGCGGTTGCGGGCAGCCAACCGTTTTCCCTGCTTCGCACTCCGAGAGAATCGTTGCACGAGAAGGTTTGCCCGGCAGGAACAATGCTTCCGTCAATAAGAAGTGCGCCCTTTGCGATATTATGAACGCGATTCTCGGAACATAAGGAACCGGCGGCAAAAGATGTTGAAAAGCTTGCCCGCAGCTCAGGCATTTCGGGTATTTTATCGGTGCATAAAACCGTATGCAGAGGCAGCGAGAAACGGGTTTCACCGCTGCATATTTGTTTGACGGCGGCATCACGGTCGATTTGACAGCCGTTGACGGGTGCCGTAAGACAGAAACGTGCATTCTTTTTCAACACGGGAAGCTCAGAACAGCCTGCGGCGGAGTGAGTCAGGATTTGTGCGGGAACCGGTGTTTTCTCTGCAATTTTTGCGACCGAATCAATACTGTTTCGGAGCTTTATGTCATCAACGGGCTTGATTGCAGTCGTATACTGTCCCGCCCCGCACTCAAGTGCTTTTGACATAACGGCCTCCAAATCGTCTTTCAACGTCAGATCCGTTCCGTTGATGATACAGATTGAACTGTCGTTTTGCTGAAATTCAATTTCTATGTGATATTCGGATTTTGCTCGTTCGAGCTTGGGAGAGAGCAGGGTGCGCACGGCGTCTTTTGTCATGTTCGAAACGTCGACAGAATTAATATATGTTCCGCTTGAGAATAACGCCGTCTCGAAAGTCGGATCATCGCCGGGAATAATCGTATCTGCATTTGCTCCCTGCTTGATGTCATCGGAATTTTGACCGCTGCAGCAGGAAAAAACAAGCAGGAATAAGAGCGCCGCCGTGCTGAGCAGAATTGCGGCACAGGCCTTTATTGCGGGGAAACGTTCATCCATGAAAAATTATTGCCTCCGAAAGTACACATTTTTGTTATTAGGTTGTTCCATTTCGACTCAAAATATGATATAATTGAGTGATGAAGGAACAAAACGAGATTTCAACGGTATATATGCTCGATGCGCTGGATGAAGCCCGCACTGCCGCGGCGGCGGGTGAAGTTCCTGTAGGTGCATGCGTTGTTTGCGGCGGAGAAATCATATCCCGCGCACACAACCTTGTTGAAACACGCAGCGATGCATCCGCGCATGCAGAATTGCTTGCGCTCAGCGCAGCAGCAAAAAAACTTGGCACTCGCCGCCTGAACGACTGCATACTTTACGTTACGCTTGAACCCTGCGCAATGTGCATGGGTGCGATAATAAATTTTCGCATTGCGGCGGTTGTCTTCGGTGCGTTTGACCCCGAGGCCGGATGCTGTGTTTCAAGGTGCGAACTGTCGTGCGGGATGACGAATATCAATATTCCGTACGTTGGGGGCATTCGGGAAGAAGAGTGCCGAAATTTACTGACAGCTTTTTTCAGGAATAAGCGTTAAAATCGAATGCTTCCGAATCGGGAGCATGATGAACGGCATTGTGCCCGCCGACGAAAACTGATTTGTTTTGGCGGAAAACCATCACTGCATTATCAATGAAACAAATGCGGATCATCCGCGTTTGAATAAAAAACGGAGGAAATCCATGAAGAAAACCTTGACAAAGCTTGTCGCGATGCTTATGGTCGCGGCAATGGCGTTTTCTTTCGTCGGCTTCATGCCGAGGGAGGCAAACGCAGCTCCGGTGAGCATACTTGAAAATGACTCGCCGGCACGCACGCGCAGCAGCGAACCTGCCGCCGAACCCGATGAGATCGTTCCGATCATCGTAAAGCTGAAGGATGCACCGGTTCTTGCAAAGACCGATGTATCGAATGAGCGTTCCGCAGAAATGTCAAAAGCGCTTGCTGCAAAGCAGGACAAGCTTTTCGCGGCAATCAACAAGAAGCTCGTTAAGGGCGGAAATCTCGAAATTTCATATCACTACACGCTTCTGTTTAACGGTTTTTCGTTCCGCGGAGAGTATCGTCTCATTGAAGAGATTAAAAAGCTCAACGGCGTTGAGGATTGCTATCGCGCAGCCGAATATGAGCTTCCCGAGGACGCAAAGCCCGACGGAAACCCCACAAAGCTCAGCACTTCCGTGGGCTTCATAAACGCGGATGACATGTGGACCTTGGGCTACACCGGACAGGGACAGACGATCGCGGTTATTGACACCGGAATCAAAGTTAATCACACGAATTTTGCAACCGCACCGCAGGATCCGCATTTCGATGCGGCAGGAATTCAAAGCGTGCTCAACCGCTACGATCTCTGCGCGGAGGAACGCTATAACGGCACTCTGACCGGCGCAACGCTGTACCACAGCGCAAAGCTTCCGTTCACATTTAACTATTATGCCGGCAATACGGATGTAAGTCATGCAAATGCAGGCAGTGATCACGGCACGCATGTAAGTTCAATTGCTGCCGGCTGCGACAGTTCGTCACGCGGTGTTGCATATAATGCACAGATCATATCCATGCAGGTTTTCCAGAACGGCGGCGCGGCATGGACCGAGATCCTTGCGGCACTTGAAGACTGCGCTTGGCTTGAAGTTGATGCACTCAATATGAGTCTCGGCTCGGACAACGGCTTCACTCAGGGTGAGGCAGATATGGAAGAAGTTTTTGCTCTTCTTACCGCACACGGCGTGAATTGCGCAGTTGCGGCGGGCAACAGCGGTACTGCGGGTTCGGGCAATAATTACGGCAGCAAACAGCCCACATTCAACATGGACAACGGCGTTGTTGCAAGCCCCAGCACCCTCGGCGGTTCTCTTTCAGTTGCGGCAAGCAGCAACAGCTCTTCGGCGACTCCCACAAGCTACAGCTCTTGGGGCACAACGGCCGACCTCAGCATCAAACCTGAAATCATGGCTCCCGGCGACAACATTCGTGCGGCAACGGATTCTCAGTACTCCTACAGCAACTACGGCACAAAGAGCGGCACGAGCATGGCCTCTCCGCATATTGCGGGCAGCATGGTTCTTGTCAATCAGTACGTCAACACAGCGTTCCCGTCCCTTTCCGAACAGGCACGCATGGAGATGGTAAACACCCTGCTTATGAGCACTGCTGTTCCCAGCAAGTCCGGAAACACTCCGTATTCTCCCCCGTTGGCAGGGCGCAGGCCAAGCGAACCTCACTGCTGCAATCAACACAAAGGCTTATATTGAGGTTGAAGGCAGTCTCCGTCCGAAAATCGAACTCGGTGATGACGACAATCGTACCGGTATTTTCAATTTCAGCTTTGATATTGTAAACTTCGGCAGCACTGCAAAGACCTATCCTCCCACAGTTTATGTTCTGACTGAAAACACCGGCACGGTATCCATCGGAGGGCAGTCATATTACACTATGGCGGGCTCTGCTTCGAACATCACTAACAACGTGAATGTTACTGTTCCTCAGTCCGTAACCGTTCCCGCGAACGGCAGAACAACAGTGAACGTTACCGTTAATGTAAGCGGTTATGCCGCAACGCTGAACGAAAAGTTCCCCAACGGTGCATATATAGAGGGCTTTGTTACTCTTGCAGGCGATGTGAACCTTTCGGTTCCCTATCTCGGATTCTACGGCGATTGGGAAAAGGCAAGCGTTCTTGACAGAGATTTCTATTATGACGAATATCTCGGAAACGGCGATCCTATTCCCGCTGAATGGGGCATCAACACCGCCGGTTCTTCCATCGGCGGCGAAAACTATATCGCATTCGGTGAAAATCCTTTTACCGACACTGAAAACTTCCTGTTTGACCGCGCAAGCATAAGCCCCAACGGCGACGGCAAGATGGATGCGGTTGACACGGCATACAACTATCTGCTCCGCAACTGCGAATACTTTGAGTATTCAATCGTGAACGCACAGACAAACGAAGAGTATTACAACCTTCAGGTGCCGTGGGCACGCAAGTGCAGTGAGAAGAGCTGGTATACTGATATCGAACCTCTCGGAACGTACGAAGAAGAGCTTCCCGACTGGGACGGCAGCAACCTGCCTAACGGAACAACCGTAAAACTCAGGATGACAGCTTACATGCATTCCTATGATGAATTCAACCCTTCCGCAAATGAATGCGCTTATTGGGAAATCCCGATAACCGTTGATACACAGGAACCCGAAGTTGTTTACTGGAACATGCAGAACGGTCAGCTTATGCTGTACGTAAGCGATAATCATTACGTATCCTATGTCGGCATCTATTCAGACAGTGCCTGCACAAACCTTATCACCTCTGCTGCCGTTGAAGAAACGACCCGCGGAGCACTCACCATGCTTGAGTTTGACGTCGGCAATCGCACAACGGTTTATGCAAAGGTGGGCGACTATGCATACAACATCAGCACTGCACAGATTACCGAAGGTGAAGGCGGTTCTCTTGAACCTGTCGAGCTTCAGGGAATAAGCTTTGCGGAACAGGAAATTGAAACTTATCAGGGTTTCGGCGCTGCACTGAATATCGTTCGTGAACCTGCAAACGCAAATAACTATGAAGTTGTTTGGACAAGCGCGAACGAAAACATTGCAACCGTCCGCGGCGGCATGACAAAAGCAACCGTAACCGGCGTTGCAGAAGGTACAACAACCGTTACCGCAACTGCGACTGATAAGGACACGGGTGCGTCATTTACCGCAACGATTTCCGTAACCGTCAACTATTACCCGAGCCTTAACGATGCACTTAACGTGCAGGGCGGCAATCTGAACTTTGTCTCGACCGGAACGTATGCATGGCAGATTGATATGACGACTTTCAGTGCACGTCTTGCCGGCGCAAAGCACCGACAGCGGCGCAGGCAACAGTCAGTCCGCTGTCACAATGGACACGATTCACCTTTCCGCCGGTGATAAGCTCACTTTTGCATGGGCAGTCAGCAGCGAGGCGAATTATGATAAGCTCAAGTTCTATGTAAACGGCAACGTCGTTGAAAACATCTCCGGCGAAACCACAATATGGAACCGTTATGAGTACACTGCTCCTTCCGACGGCAACTACATATTCAAATGGTCCTACGAAAAGGACGGTTCCGTCAATAAGGGACAGGACAAAGGCTGGGTTGACGATATCTCCATTACGTACGTAAACCCGCCGTACACTCTCGGCGATGTTGACAACGACGGCAGAATAACCATTTCCGATGCGCTCATGACAATGCGTTATGCAATGGGAACGGCTGCGCTGACCGATACTCAGATCCTTGCGGCGGACTTTGACGGTAACGGCACGGTTTCAATCACCGATGCGACCATGATTCTTCGCGCAGCAATGATTGCCGATTGACTCAGATAAAATGCATTAAAGGTTAGATTCTGATTCTCTGCCAAAATTAATGCATGACACGCCTGCTCCTTTTGCACAGAGCGTGCATGGGGGGGCAGGCATTTCGATGCGTTTACATAAAATTTGTGAAAAAAAAAGAATTCACTGACGAAAAGAGACAGGACGTTAATAACATGAAAATTGCACTTGCTTCTCAACCAACGCTTGATGATTCAATAGCACTGAATGTTAATCGTATTGAAAAGGCACTTGCCTCACTCCGAAAAAAAGTTGACCTTGTTGCGTTCGGAGAAAGTTATCTTCAGGGCTTTAACAGCTTGAAATGGAATTTCGAAAGGGATAGAACAGTTGCTGTAAGCGTTGATTCACAGCCGATAAAGATGCTGCGGTACACAGCAAAAAAAATACTCCGTTGCGGTTTCGTTCGGTTATTACGAACTCTGCGGTGAAGCGATTTACAGCTCGTATATGTTCATCGGAAAGAATGGAGAAATCGTAAACAACTTCCGTCGCGTTTCAAAAGGATGGAAGGAGTATGATATTACTGATGAGCACTATAAGGAGGGCGATGGTTTCAAAACCTTTACATATATGGGTAAACGAATCGCCCTTGCCGTTTGCGGGGACTTATGGTACGAGGAAAACATTGAACAGATAAACAAAGAAAAATTTGATTTTTTGCTTTATCCCGTATATGTAACATACAACACGGAAATGTGGCGCACAAAACTTGTTAATGAGTATGCCGAGCAGGCAAAAAAGATTCCGCGTCCCGTTTTCCTTGTGAACAGCATATGCGATGCTGACAATACGCGCGGCGGATGTTATGCTTTCCTTAACGGCAAAACCGTGTGTGAAGTGCCGATGGGACAGGATGGCTATCTGCTGGTGCGCGTGTGACGGGGGTACTACCATAAATGAATGATTTTCAAATTTTACGCCCGCATCATGTGTTTTGCATTCTGAATTATCGGCAAAGCGGATACAGTGAAGAGTTTATTGATAATATGAACACTATAGTTCGTAAACTTAAACCTGATGCCGATATCAAAATTGTGCCGACAAGCGATGCCGTTTGTAATGCCTGCCCAAACCGCACCGAACCGCAGAATTCGGATGACGTGTGCTGCCGATGTGCGGAAAAGGTCAAAAGATATGACTCGGCGGCAATGCGTCTTTTTAAAAGTTGAACCGGGCACGGTGTTGAAATGGGGAGCACTTTCCGAAAAAGCTAAATACATTATGGCTGATGCACTGCTTTTTAAAACTGTCTGCGGAGACTGTGAATGGCATGAAATCTGTCATTCGGCGCATTCGGATACTGCGATTGAGCCTAAATCGGTTTAAAACTGATTTGTGAAAAAAATTGAACTGAAAAACAGCCTGTTTTTATGAAAGGGACGGTCGGAGACAAATCCGGCTTGTCCTTGTTTTGTATTGAAAAGAATCAAACAGTTTAGCGGTGCAGTGTCGAATCAGATATAAAAAAGAGCACCGCACAACCTGATCTGCGGCTGTGCGGTGCAGCATGGATTCATAAGCTGAGCCCTGTCAGAGCATAAGCCCGTGCTCAACTTGAAAAATATCAAAAAGAAACCGAATTATTTACGGATGCTTGCAGCACCTGCTTCGATTGCTTCTTCATTAAGGGGGATGAGTGCAGCTTTCTTCTCGCCCAGTTTATAGAGCAGTGCATCAAGAACACTCTTGGTCTGAACAGCCTTGGTTGCTTCAAGGTACGCACCGAGCATTGCCATGTTTGCAACTTTGGGGTTGTTGAGCTTGTCTGCAATTTCGTTGCAGGGCACGTAGTAGACATCGATATCGGTGCGGGTTGCCTTTTTGTCGATGATGGAGCTGTTGATGAACAGCTTGCCGCCGGGAAGAACATTCTGCTCGAATTTGTCGAGAGAGGGGCGGTTCATCGCGATAACGCAGTCGCACTTGTTGATAACGGGGGACGCAACGGGTTCATCGGAAACAACAACGGAGCAGTTTGCGGTACCGCCGCGCATTTCGGGGCCGTAGGAGGGAAGCCAGCTGACATTTTTGCCCTCATACATGCCGGCATACGCAAGGAGCTGACCGATGAGCAAAACGCCCTGACCGCCGAAGCCTGCGAAAATATTAGTCCAAAGCATAACTTATACCTCCTTGGTGATGTCTTTCTTAACGCCGAGAGGATAATAGGGGATCATGTTCTTTTCGAGCCATTCCATAGATTCTACGGGACTCATACCCCAGTTTGTGGGGCAGTTGGACAGAACCTCTACAAGGCTGAAGCCCTTGCCTGCGAGCTGGCATTCAAAAGCGTTCTTGATAGCCTTCTTGGCGCGGACGATGTTAGCGGGGGAGTTGACGGCAACGCGCTCAATGTATGCGCTGCCTTCAATGGTTGCGAGCATTTCCGCAATGCGGATGGGGCTGCCGCAATGATCCTTATCACGGCCGTAGGGGCTGGTTGTGGTCTTTTGTCCGACAAGAGTCGTGGGAGCCATCTGACCGCCGGTCATGCCGTAAATTGCATTGTTGATGAAGATCGTGGTGATCTTTTCGCCGCGGTGTGCAGCGTGAACGATTTCAGCCGTGCCGATGGAAGCAAGGTCGCCGTCACCCTGATATGTGAAAACAACATTGTTGGGGTTGGTGCGCTTAACACCGGTTGCAGCGGCGGGCGCTCTTCCGTGTGCTGCCTCGATGGAGTCGAGATTGAAGTATTTATATCCGAATACTGCGCAGCCGACGGGAACGATTGCGATTGTGCGATCCTGAATGCCGAGCTCGTCAACAACTTCCGCAACGAGCCTGTGAACGATACCATGACCGCAGCCGGGGCAATAATGAAGCACCGCGTCGGTCAGGATAGGGGTTTTCTTAAATACGGTCTGCATAATTAAGCCTCCCTTGATTTCATGATATATTCTGCGATTTCTTCGGCTGTCGGCGTGTAGCTGCCGGGTTTGCCGTAGAACTCAACGGGCTTGGTGCCGTTTACGGTCAGCTTGACATCTTCAAGCATCTGACCTGCACTGATTTCAACAGCGATTGCTTTCTTTACGCTGTCCTGAGCCATTGCTTTCGCAAGCTGCTTCTCGGGGAAGGGCCATGCGGTGATCGGGCGGAACAGACCGACTTTAACGCCCTGCTTTGCGCAAAGACCGATTGCGGCTTTGCAAATGCGGGCAACGGTGCCGTATGCGCAAACGATAATTTCCGCACCTTCGGTGTTGTAAAGCTCAGCGCGGGATTCATTTTCACGAATGTGCTTATACCTTGCCTGAAGCCTGTCGTTCAGCTCCTGAAGCTCTTCAACTTCAATGTAGAGAGAGTTGACGATTGCACGGGGGCGATTGCTTGCGGGACTCCAACCGGTTGCTGCCCAGTCCTTTGCGGGAAGCTCGCGGGTTTCCTTCTTCTCGTGGAACTCAACGGGTTCCATGATCTGACCGATGATACCGTCGGCAAGGATCATAACGGGAGTGCGGTAGATGTCTGCAAGGTCGAATGCATCCTGCATGAGATCAACGGTTTCCTGAACGGAAGCGGGAGCGAGAACGATGGGATGGTAATCGCCGTGTCCGCCGCCGCGGGTTGCCTGGAAATAGTCGCCCTGGGAGGGCTGAATGGAACCCAAGCCGGGGCCGCCGCGAACCATGTTAACAACAACACAGGGAAGCTCTGCGCCTGCAAGATAGGTCATGCCCTCCTGCTTAAGGCTGATTCCGGGGCTGGAGGAGCTTGTCATGCACCTTGCACCGGCAGCTGCTGCGCCGTAGACCATGTTGATTGCAGCAACTTCGCTCTCTGCCTGGAGGAAGCAGCCGCCCACCTGAGGAAGGCGACGCGCCATGTATTCGGGAATATCGTTCTGGGGAGTGATGGGATAACCGAAGAAGTAGTGGCAGCCTGCCTGAATAGCAGCTTCTGCAACAGCTTCGCAGCCCTTCATCAATTTCTTTGCCATGTTCTTTTCCTCCTACTCTTTTTCAATGGTGATAACTGCATCGGGGCAGGTGCGTGCGCAGCTTGCGCAGGCAACACATGCTTCGGGGTCAGTCATCATTGCGGGGTGATAACCCTTTTCGTTGAGCTTTTGTTTTGCAAGCTCAAGAAGTTTTTTGGGACATGCACGCACACAGAGGCCGCAGCCCTTGCAGCGATTCTCATCAATGGTTAGTTTGACCATAAGTGAACCTCCTTGAATTTAAAGGACGGGGTGAGCCGTCATTCGGTTATGAATACTATTATAGCACTAATGTCATGAATGACAAATACCTGAACGCAATATATATTTTATTTTGGACGTTTTTATCGAAAAAAGAGCCTCTTTTTTGTGTGTGGGTTCCAAAACAGGGGAAAAGACCCTGTTCGGCGGCTCCGAGGTGCGCTTTTGAAGCAAAGACCGCCCTGCCGAAAAAACAACAAAAGCAGCAGGGCGGTACCGACGATGAAAATGCAGGAAGGAAAAAACCTGCAAAGGAACATTGCAAACGTTATCCATGCCGATAATACAGAGGCATGAACGGAAAACATGACAGAACCATGCTTAGAGCCTGTCTTGAGTCAAACCGACTTGGATGTTTGGATTAAGTCAGGCGTTGGGCGTAAGTGCGGCAAAGTCAGATCCGTAGCCTGCAACTGCCGAAAGACCATTTCCGGATGTGAGCAGCAGCGGACGAATCGTTGCAATGAAACTCTCCGGACTTAAGGGATCCTTTTCGTTGAGCCAGTACTCAAATGCGCTTGCAAGCATTCGGGAAAGAAACTTTGCGGAGTTTCGGGTACATCCGGGCGAACTTGCCGCAAGTGCTGCGCATATGCTCTCAAGCGTTGCCGTGAAATAATCATAAAAAGAATTCTGTCCGCGAATGAGCAGTGCATTTCGATAGAATGCTTTGCAGCCGTACATATAACGGCTCATGTCGGAAAGCAGATCCCAATCAGAAACATAATGCTTTTGGGATGCGGGCAGGATGAACTCGGTATAGAACACGTTGTTGACAAGGTCGAACTTGTCTTTATAGTGATAATAGAAACTTTTGCGGTTTATATGGCAGAGGTCGCAAATATCGTTCACGCGAATTGAGCGGAACGACTGAGTGGACATCAGCTGCTTGATTGCAGAAATCAGCTGCCGTCTTGTGTTGCCGGAAGTAATCTCAAATATGCGATTAAGTTTGTAAACCCCTCACTTGTAATAGTCATCTTTTACCATGCACTTCACAAAATCACCTAACATGGCTATAATTCATATCAAGCTCACGGCAGAACAGAGGATGAGCAAGTCCCGCCTGTGAGGAAATACAAGTAAAACAATGGAGGTTTTATATGGTTCTTTTATGGCAGTCTTCGGCGTTTTTGCTACGATTGGGGTTCTTCCCCCAACACGCCGGGTTCGGGTATCTCGCATGCGCAATCAGCTCAATTGCAGCGAACCCGATGAACTATTACGGTCACGGCTCTGATATTTTCGGGATTTTGGAATCCGAATACGGTATCAGCCGCGCTAAGGCTACGCGATGTATGCGATATTCAATTGCAATCGCATGGCAATCTCAAGAGAACAAAGAGTTTCACGCCCTGTTCAAGTCCTACGGAGACGAGTTTCCCCCTCCCGTCAGCGAGTTCATTTTCCGTTCAGCGTTCGAAATCAGATCTGCGCAAATTCGAGA
>VOFD01002514.1_pt1 | contig 49970 bp, 58 predicted proteins | sample 5384101 | NCBI WGS metagenome assembly VOFD01 (sample SAMN12384723, study PRJNA508395) | human gut metagenome | isolation source: healthy gut C | host: Homo sapiens
ATCGATATGATGCAGGCCGAATGGTCCATGCCTACGGTGTGCTGTACCTGCCCCGATATGCCGCAGGCGATATATAGTTTCGGACGTACGGTTATTCCCGTCTGTCCGATCATGCGCTCGTATCCGCCGACATATCCTGCGTCGATGGCGGCACGCGTGGCGCCTACCTCACCGCCCAGCATCTCGGCCAGACGGAACAGTACACCGAAGTTCTCGGCGCTGCCCATGCCGTAGCCTCCGGCGACGATAACCTTTGCCGACTTGAGGTCTGCACCGCGCTCGCGCGCTGTCTTGCCGATGATCTCGACGGCAAAATCCTCCTGCTTGAGCAGTGCATTCGTGTCGATGTCGATACGTTCGCTCTCGACAGGGCTGCCGACAGGCTCTTTGGCCATGACACCCTCGCGTATGGTAGCCATCTGCGGGCGCGTTGCAGGCGATATGATTGTCGTGAGCTGGTTGGCAACGAAACTCGGTCGTATGCACTTCAACACACTTTGTATTCATTGCCCTTGTATGAGCAGTCTCCCAGTTCGAGAGCCGTGCAGTCGGCCGTAAGTCCGCATCCGATCTCGGCTGCAAGACGCGGAGCCATGTCGCGGCCCACTGATGTGGCACCGGCAAGGAATATGTCGGGCTGCTCGGCCTCGACGACGTGCTTGGCTATGCGGACGTAGGGCAGCGTGAGGTAATCCTTCAGACGCGCATCATCGGCGCAGAATATCTTCACGGCACCGTATCGGCGAGCCTCCTCGGCTGCAAGGGACGTATTGTCGCCTATGATGAGGGCCTCGAGTTGACCTGCAGTCTCGGCGGCCAGACGCCGCCCTTTGGTAAGAAGTTCCAGACTCACCTCGCTCAGGGCGCCGTCGCGGGTCTGGCAGAATATCATTACTTTGTTCATCTTCTCTGCGCTTAATGCTATTCGACAATGTGGCTCTCGACAAGCCGTGCGACAAAATCCGACAACGACTCCTCGTCTGCGGCGATCCACTCGGTATCCTTATGCTGGGCAACGATGGTGCGGCTGTCGACAACCTGAGTGGGAGATCCGCTCAAACCGTAGCGGGCCATGTCGCCGCCAAGATCATCCGCCGTCCATACCGTAACGGGTTGTTTCTTGTAGTCGAGTATTCGGCGCACGTTGCAGGGTCGGCACTCTGCCGCGCCGCTGCCGCCTACCGTGACAACGGCAGGAAGTGTCGTGCGGACGGTTTGCACCTCGTCGTCCGATATGCGGCGTATCTCCAGTCGGCCATCCTCGCAGGGGGTGATCTGCTCGGCGTATGTCACCTGCGGCCATCCGAGCCATTGGGCCGTCTGGGGGCCTACGTGTGCCGTGTCGCCGTCGATGGATTGGCGTCCGGCCAATATGAGGTCGGGCTCAATCTTGCGTGCCGCCATTGCCAGCGCGTAGGATGTGGCCATGGTGTCGGCACCGGCAAAGCGGCGGTCCGAGAGGAGTATTCCCTCGTCGGCTCCGCGGTATATGCCGTCACGCAGCACCTCCTCGGCTCGCTGCGGGCCCATGCTTATCAATACGACTCGGCTGCCCGCAATACGATCCTTCAGGCGCAGCGCCTGCTCGAGGGCATTCAGATCGTCGGGGTTGCATATAGCCGGCAGGGCGTTGCGGTCGATCGTGCCGTCGGCACCGACCTTTGCCTCCACCGTCTCGCGGGTATCGGTCACCTGTTTCACGAGTACCGCGATTTTCAAACCTTTCATCAATACTATATATTCTAAATATTCTTAAAAACCTGCGCAAAGGTACTCCATCAACTCCTTTCGGGAAGCATCGGTGGCGGATTTTCCGTCACACTATGGGGCGCATTCATCACAAAAAGGCATATTTTGGCCCTCGGCGGTCTCTTTTACCCTTTGTCGCAGTGTTATTTATCTAACAATAAAAAGACGGCTGCCTCTATTTGAGACAACCGTCTTTTCAGTTGGTAATCGTATCGTTGGACTATCTCTGCGCCGCCCCGATGATGTCGAGGCGTGTTATGCCCAGACGCTGCATCTCGCGTGGCAGATCCTCGATGATGTTCTTGCAGGCATAGGGATCCTTGAGGTTGGCGGCTCCGACCTGTACGGCCGTGGCTCCGGCCATCATCATCTCGATGACATCGGCGGCAGACTCCACACCGCCGCATCCCATGACTGGAATCTTGCATGCGCGTGCCACCTGATATACCATACGCAGCGCTACGGGGAAGATGGCGGGTCCCGAGAAGCCTCCCATCGTATTGGCTATGACGGGACGGCGGCGCATGGTGTCGATACGCATGCCGAGCAGAGTGTTTATAAGGCATATTCCGTCGGCGCCCGCCTCCTCGCATGCCAAGGCTATCGACGCGATGTCGGTAACGTTGGGGCTGAGTTTTATGAATACGGGTTTTGTGGTTACGCTCTTGACGGCGCGTGTGACCTCGGCCGCGGCCTTGCAGTCGGTACCGAAACTCATGCCGCCGTTATGGACATTGGGGCACGAGACGTTCACCTCGATTATCTCCACCTGCTGCTCGCGGTCGATGCGGGCGCAGCACTCGGCATACTCGTCGACCGAGAATCCGCTGATGTTGGCGATGATGGGTTTGTGGAATATCGAGCGCAGATGCGGCAGCTCTTCCGTGATGACGGCGTCGATACCCGGGTTCTGCAGTCCGACCGAGTTGATCATGCCGGCGCGGCACTCGGCTATGCGCGGCGTGGGGTTGCCGAAACGCGCCTCGCGCGTGGTGCCCCTTGAACGACAGGGCGCCAAGTATGTTTATGTCGTAGAACTCGTTGTGCTCGCGGCCGAACCCGAAGGTGCCGCTGGCGGGAATGACCGGATTGTCCAGCTCGACGCCGCACAACTCTACCTTAAGATCGAAATCGTTTGCCATAGTTTGCTCGTTTACCATATTATCTCGTCGCGTTTCATGACGGGGCCGTCCTTGCAGATGCGTTTGTTGCCGTATTTGGTCTTGCAGCTGCACCCCATGCAGGCGCCGAATCCGCAGCCCATGCGCTCCTCGAAGCTCAACTCGCCCTGCACGGCGGGATATGCGAGGCTCAGGGCCCGCAGCATGGGCATCGGGCCGCAGGCATAGAAGTAGTCGAACTCGATGCCGGCTTCGCGTATGGCATCCGTAACGAACCCCCTGACTCCGGTCGAGCCGTCCGCAGTCGAGACATATACGTCGGCGCCAGCCTCACGGAACGTGTCGGCATAGAATATCTCGGCGGCGGTGTTGAATCCCAGCACTACCGAGACCTTGCGGCCGCGTGCGATGAGATCGCTTGGCCAGACGGTAGAGCGGCGGTACACCCACGCCGCCACCTACGAGCAGCGGACGGCAACACTCGACATCGGGGTCGAAGCCGTTGCCGAGGCCCGTCAGCATATCCAGCTCGCGGCCCGCCTGCATGTGGCTCATGGCCTCTGTGCCGCGTCCCACGACCTTATAGATTAGGGTGATCGTATTGTCCGAGTAGTCACATATCGAGATGGGACGCCGCAGATAGAATCCCTCGATCTCGATATTTACGAACTGCCCCGGGCGCACGATCCACTGCGTGTCGCCCTCGACCTGCATGCGGTAGACATTCGAGGTGAGCGGGCGGTTCTCGACGATGCGGTATGTTCCTTTCTTGTACATGGCGCTATTGGGCATCTATGGTTGATACTCCGAGCGTGATCTCCTCCAGCACGTCCAACAACACGCTGACGGTCTCCAGTGCGGTGAATATCGTCACGTTGTTCTCGACGGCGGCGCGGCGTATGTCGTAGCCGTCGCGGCGGGTGCTGTGCTGGTTTACGTCTATGGTGTTGATGACGTAGGTGACGTGGCCCTTGCGCAGCGAGTCGTAAATCTCGGTGCTGCCCTCGCTTAGCTTGCGCAGGTGGCGCGTACGTATGCCGTGGCTGCGCAGGAACTCACACGTGCCCTTCGTGGCCTCGATGTTGAATCCCAGATTGTAGAAACGGCGTATCAGAGGCAGGGCGCGCTGCTTGTCCTTGTCGGCGATCGTGAGGAAGATCGTACCGTAGTTGGCGACGGTCATACCCGACGACTGGAGCGCCTTGTAGAGCGCCCGGGTGAGCTTGTTGTCGTATCCGATCGCCTCGCCCGTGGATTTCATCTCGGGCGAGAGGTAGGACTCCATGCCCCGGATCTTGGCGAACGAGAAGGCCGGGGCCTTGACGAACCAGCGCGTGCGCTCCTTGTGGTAGATCTCGGTTATGCCCTGCTCGCGGAGCGAGTGGCCGAGGATAACGAGCGTGGCGATCTTGGGCATGGGCACACCCGTCGACTTGGAGAGGAAGGGCACCGTACGCGACGAGCGGGGATTGACCTCGATGACATATACCTTGTCGTTCTCGTCGACGATGAACTGTATGTTGAACAGACCGATTATACCTATGGCCAGACCCAACTGTTTGGTGTAGGCGATGATCGTATCCTTGACCTGAGCGCTGACGCTGAAGGTGGGGTAGACGCTGATACTGTCGCCAGAGTGTATGCCCGTATGCTCGACATGCTCCATGATGCCGGGGATGAATACATCCTTGCCGTCGCATATTGCATCCACCTCGAGCTCCTTGCCCAGAATGTATTTGTCGACCAACACGGGCGATTTCTCGTTTATCTCGACGGCCGTGCGCAGATAGAGACGCAGCGTCTCCTCGTTGCCGACGATCTGCATGGCGCGGCCACCCAGCACGAAGCTCGGACGCACCAGTACGGGATAACCGATACGCTCGGCGGCGGCAACGCCCGCCTCGATGTCGGTGACGGCTTCGGCTTTGGGCTGCGGTATGCCGACCTCGTTCATGATGCGCTCGAAGCACTTGCGGTCCTCGGCGTTGTTGATGGCCTCGATGTCGGTTCCGATGATCTTGACGCCCAATTCGGCCAGCGGCTCGGCCAGATTTATGGCCGTCTGTCCGCCGAGCGATACCACGATACCGTCGGGATGCTCCAACTCAACGACATTCATGACGTCCTCTACCGTAAGTGGTTCGAAGTAGAGTTTGTCGCTGATCGTATAGTCGGTCGAGACGGTCTCGGGGTTGTTGTTGATGATGATGGCCTCGTAACCGGCATCCTTGATGGTCCATATTGCGTGTACGGTCGAGTAGTCGAACTCGACGCCCTGACCGATACGTATGGGGCCCGAACCGAGTACGATGATCTTCTTGCGGTCGCTCACCAGCGATTCGTTCTCCTGCTCGTAGGTCGAGTAGAAATAGGGCACGTAGGAGGCGAACTCGCTGGCGCAGGTGTCGATCATCTTGTAGACCGGGAATATGTCCTTGCTGCGGCGCAGCAGGAACACCTCCGATTCGGTCATGCCCCACAACTGACCGATGTACTTGTCGCCGAAGCCCATGCGCTTGGCGTCTTTCAACGTCTCGATGTCACCCTTGTTTGCGGCCACGACCGACTCCATCTCGACGATGTTCTTGAACTTCTCGAGGAAGAGCATGTCGATCTTGGTGTGGTTGTATATGATGAGCAGGTCGATACCCTTGCGTATGAGCTGCGCTATGGCGTAGAGACGGTCGTCGGTGCCCCTCCTTGCGTATGTAGTTGAGCAGCTCCTCGACGGTGAAGGTGTCGAACTTCTTGTGGTAGATGTGGCAGACGCCCGTCTCGAGCGAACGCACGGCCTTCAGAAGGCTCTCCTCAAGGGTGCGGCCTATGCTCATCACCTCGCCCGTGGCCTTCATCTGCGTACCCAGTTTGTTCGACGCATCGCTGAACTTGTCGAACGGGAAGCGGGCGACTTTGGTGACCACGTAATCGAGCGTCGGCTCGAAGCTGGCGGGGGTGTTGGCTATCTGTATCTCGTCGAGCGTAAGGCCCACGGCGATCTTGGCGCTGACGCGGGCGATGGGGTAGCCGCTGGCCTTCGATGCCAGAGCCGACGAACGCGACACACGCGGGTTGACCTCGATGATGTAGTAGCGGAACGAGAGCGGGTCGAGTGCGAACTGTACGTTGCAGCCACCCTCGATCTCCAGCGCGCGGATGATCTTCAGGGCGCTGTCGCGCAGCATCTGGAACTCCTTGTTGGTAAGCGTCTGGCACGGCGCCACGACGATCGAGTCGCCGGTATGGACGCCCACGGGGTCGATGTTCTCCATGTTACAGATGGTGATTGCCGTGTCGTTCTTGTCACGCATCACCTCATACTCGATCTCCTTGTATCCCTTTGATGCTCTTCTCGACAAGCACCTGATGTACGGGCGAGAGCATGAGGGCGTTGTGCATGATCTCGCGCAACTCCTGCTCGTTGTCGGCGAAGCCGCCGCCCGTGCCGCCCAGCGTGAATGCGGGGCGCAGCACCACGGGATAACCTATCTCGAGGGCAGCCTTGACACCGTCCTCCATCGTGTTGACCACGATCGATGGCAGCACAGGCTCACCGATGCTCATGCACAACTCCTTGAAGAGTTCGCGGTCTTCGGCCTTTTCGATGCTTTTGAACGAGGTGCCGAGGATCTCGACCTGACACTCGTCGAGGATACCCTTCTTTGCCAGCTGCACCGCAAGATTTAGTCCCGTCTGACCGCCGAGGCTTGGCACGATGGCATCGGGACGTTCGTAACGCACGATCTTGGCAACATATTCGAGCGTCAGGGGTTCCATGTAGACCTTGTCGGCGATGTCGGTGTCGGTCATGATCGTGGCGGGGTTCGAGTTGACGAGTATCACCTCGTATCCCTCCTCTTTGAGCGCCAGGCACGCCTGCGTGCCCGCGTAGTCGAACTCTGCGGCCTGTCCGATGACGATCGGGCCCGAGCCGATCACCATCACTTTCTTAATATCGGTTCTCTTTGGCATTTTGATACTCCTCCATCATTTTAATGAATTTATCGAAAAGGTAGGTGCTGTCCTGCGGTCCCGGAGCGCTTTCGGGTGGTACTGTACCGAGAAGACCTTGTCCTCGGCGCACTCGACACCCTCGATTGTGGCATCGAGCAGATTTACGTGTGTGGGACGCAGACGCGTGGCGGCCAGAGAGTCGGCATCTACGGCGAAGTTGTGGTTCTGGCTCGTGATCTCGATCTGGCCCGTCTCGAGGTTCTTCACCGGATGGTTCCCGCCGCGGTGGCCGAACTTCATCTTGAAGGTGCGGGCGCCGTATGCCAGCGATATGAGCTGGTGTCCGAGACATATTCCGAACAGGGGCACCTCGCCGCGTACCGAACGTATGAGATCGACCACTTCGGGAACGTCCTGCGGGTCGCCCGGGCCGTTCGAGAGGAATATGCCGTCGGGATTGAAGGCCATGATACCTTCACGCGTGGTGTTGTAGGGTACCACTGTGACGTTGCAACCCTTGGCGTTGAGCTGGCGGATGATATTGTGCTTGATGCCGCAGTCGACGGCCACCACGTCGTACTTGTGGTTTGGCGTACGTGAGAACCAACGCTTGCGGCAGCTTACCTGCCGTACCTGATCCGTCTGCAGCGGTGTCGAGAGGATCATCTCCATGGCCTTTTCGTGCGGCGTGTCGATGTTGACGATGGCGGCGCGCTGGCATCCCTCGTCGCGGATGATGCGCGTTATCATGCGCGTGTCGACTCCGCTTTATGCAGGGTATTCCCTGCTCGTCGAGCACCTCCGAGAAGGTCTTAGTATAGCGGAAGTTGCTCGGGTTCTCGTTGCATTCGCGCACGACCATGCCTCCGATCGACGGGAACTTGGTCTCGAAATCCTCGTCCGTGATGCCGTAGTTGCCTATCAGCGGATAGGTCATCACCACGATCTGACCCGTATATGACGGATCGGAGAGAATCTCCTGATAACCCACCATCGAGGTGTTGAAGACCAGTTCGCACACACGCTCCACGTCGGCGCCGTAGCCGTAACCGTAGAACTCGCGTCCGTCCTCCAGAACTAATTTTTTGGTAAATGGTTTCATTCGTCAGTTATATGATTATCGTATTTTTTCATCGTCTCGGTATGCCGTGCGGCCGTCGACCAGCGTAAGGATTGTCTGTCCGTGCAGGCGCCATCCCTCGAACGGGGTGCTGCGCCCTTTCGAGAGGAATGTGGCGGGATCGACCGTGAACTCGTTGTCGAGGTCGAATACCGCTATGTCGGCCTTTTCGCCCGCGGCGAGACCTCCCCCGAGGGTGAAGATACGGCGCGGAGCCTCTGCCATGAGCTCTATCATGCGTTCGGGCGAGATTATCCCCGCCATAACGAGTTTCGTATATATTACGGCGAACGAGGTCTCGAGACCTACGACGCCCATGGCGCTGCCGGCAAGTCCGCGTGACTTCTCTTCGGCCGTATGCGGTGCGTGGTCGGTGGCTATGACATCTATGGTCCCGTCCTGCACTCCCTCGATCAGGGCATTGCGGTCGGCCGCCGAGCGGATCGGGGATTCATCTTGAATCGTCCCTCCTCACGCAGGTCGGCGTCGCACATCGTAAGGTAGTGGGGGCCGGTTTCACATGTTATGCGTACGCCGCTGCGCTTGGCATCGCGTATGAGCGCAACGCTCTCCTTGGTCGATATGTGGCATACGTGATAACGGCATCCGGTCTGCTCGGCCAGCTTTATGTCACGTTCGATCTGCCGCCATTCGCTCTCCGACGATATGCCCTTGTGCCCGTGCGCCGCAGCGTATGCGCCGTCGTGGATATATCCTCCGTGCAGCAGGGAGTTGACCTCGCAATGTGCCGCTATGATGCAGTCGTTGGCCGCTGCGGCACGCATCGCCGCCAGCATCATATCATCGTCCTGCACGCCGCTGCCGTCATCCGAGAAGGCTGCAACGTAGGGTTTCAGTGCCGCGAAGTCGACAATCTCGCGGCCGGCGCGGCGGCGTGTGATCGTGGCGTAGGGCAGGACCTTCACCACGGCATCACGCTCGATGATCGCGGTCTCGCGGCGAAGGTTCTCCAAAGAGTCGGGCGCAGGCTCCAGATTGGGCATGGCACATACGGTGGTGAAGCCGCCGTGTGCGGCCGCTGCCGTGCCGGTGGCTATGGTCTCCTTGGACGAAAACCCGGGCTCACGCAGATGTACGTGCAGATCCACGAGTCCCGCCGAGACCCAGCGTCCGCGGCAATCTACAACCTTGTCGCCGGGCAATATGGCGGCCTCGGGTGTCACTTCGGCTATACGGTCGCCGCATACGACGACATCGGCCTCGAAACTCTTGCCGCCGCTGAATACGCGGCCACCCTTCAATACGATTCTGCTTGCTGCATCCATAGGCGTATGTACACAAAAAAGGCGACCAATAAAGCCGCCTGTATATCAATGACAATAAATAATATTGACTATTTGTCGGAAGCCGATGTTGAAAAGGGAAAAACAATACCCCTTATGGTCATTCGCGCATGCGAGGTGATGTTTGGGATATATGTTTATACCGCGTTTCATTAGAGCCCTTCTTCGGCACAAAGGTAAGCAAAATATTTTATTCCCCGCAAGCGCCGGAGCGGAAAATTAAGATGTCGTTACAAAATCGCGTACCGCATCGTTTTAGAATACCACTCTTGCCCCGATCTGCATGTGCCAGCGCGAGAGCAGGTCGTTGGGGGGTGAGTTTGGCTCCGGTGAAGCGATAGACGGGCGTGCCGTTCTCGACGGCGGTAACCGTTACGGGCTGCAGACGCCAGCTTGAGGTGTTGTAATACGTGCCCCAGCTGTTGCAGAGCAGGTTGCCGAAGTTCATTATGTCGAGCGATACGACAACCTTTCTTTTTGATGCGCCGCCGAAGTAGAATCCGTGAGCCAGATGCAGGTCTACGCGGTGTTCGGTGGGAGCCTGCAGGGCGTTGCGCTCGGAGAAACTGCCGCGGTGCGTACGAAGGTAGGGGTCGCTCTCGATAAAGTCGTTCCAAGCCTGACGCGAGGTCTCGTCGGCAAACGACATCATGCCCAGCTCCTGCTCCGTAGGAATATACATGAGTGTAGAGCCGTAGGCGGCGTCGCCGTTGAAGTCTACCGACTCGCCGAAGCAGAGCGAGTAGCGTTGTCCCGATGTCATCTGATACACCAGACCCGCCGATACCTCCAACATGCGGGCATAGCGTTTTGTGTATCCTAATGCTACCGATAGTTTGTGCGGAACGTCATATATCGAGAACGAGAGAGGGCTGTTGTTCAGATCGGTGGCATAGACCGTATTCCAGTTAGTGGAAGATGATGACGAGGGTACGTCGCATACGGCATACGAGTGTCCGAAGATGTATGATGCGTAGAGCGAGAGTCCCCATGCGAAATCCTTGGCCACGTGCGCCGAGAGCGAATAGGAGTATCCGCGCGAGGTATTGCCCATGTAGTATACGGCCGAGTAGTCGTTTGTGGCGGCCGAATAGAGCGGCTGGGAGTTGGCCTCGCTGCCTGCTGCAGGCGATACGGCCGAGATGGTGGCGCCGTCGCTGCGTACGGCCAGATTGCGGAAGACGGCGTTGTAGAGCGTCTTGGTGTAGAGCGCCTCCACGCCTATGTTCCAGCCGTCATGCGTGGTGAAGTCGGCCGAGAGGTTGGCCTTGAGGTTCTGCGGATAGCGGAACTTGCGGTCCATGACGTTGAGCATGAACTTCGTGTTCGACAGATCCGTCGGTGAGGGCGTGACTGTGAAGTCGGCAGCCGACTGTGTGATCTGTCCGTTCTGGCTCTCACCCGTCAGACGCAGTCCCTTCTGCTCGACACCCGTATTCGAGTAGTTGTTCACAATCCATACGAACGGCACGCGCCCCGTAAATATACCCGCTCCGCCCGCTATGTCGATGCGTCCGGCGGCGGTCTGCTTGTACCACGAGAGCCCCACGCGCGGCGAGAATAACACCTGCGACTGCGGAACGTCTCCCACACGGACGCCGTTACCGGTGGCTATGGCGCTCGAATTGAAACTCTCGTTGGCCGTCGGGGTGTTGAAGATCAGAGGCAGCGTCACGCGCACGCCGTATGTCAGCAGCAGACGCCGTCCCAGCGACCAGCGGTCTTGGAGGTAGAAGTTAAGCTCCGCGGCACGGAAACGCGGCCCCCACACCGTCGAGCCCGTCACGTCGGGGTCGCTGTAATTGTACTCGTAGACGGCGGCCATGTCGTTCTCGAAGTCGTCGATCGAGTTGTAGGTGTATGTACCGTAGGCGTTGGCCACGTATATGTTGTGGATATTGTACAGTTCGTGGTGCATACCCATGGTTATGGAGTGTGCGCCGCGGTCGACGATAAGATCATCGGTAAGCGTCACGACGTTCTGTGTCAGGGCATTGGTTCCGGCATAGCGGTCGGTGCCGATATATGTCGTAACTCCGCCCGTGGTGCCCGTATTCTTGATTATGACGCTCGGCAGGGCTGTGCCGCCGTCAGGGTCGCGTCCGTCTGCCACGCGCGAGTATCCCGCGCGGAAGGTGTTGTGCATGCGGTCGGCAAGACGCGACTCCAACGTTATGCCGACGTAATGGGCGCGGCTGTAGTTGGCGTATCCCGAACCTGCGAACGTGAATGTGGTGAGCGAGTTGCCGTAATCCTCGGCACGGGCGTCGAGGTAGCTGTAGCTTGCCGAGAGACGGTTGTTGCGGTTGATGTTCCAGTCGAGGACGGCCAGCAGCGAGCCGGCGCGCTGGCGTACGTCGCGACGGCCGTATCCGCCGCCGTCGAAGCCCGTGAGGGCTTTGTATCGTGCCGATATGCGGTCGAGCTCATCGGTTGTGATCGAGACGCCCTCATATCCCGGGTAGTATGACGAGGGCGACTGCTCGAAGTCGTATTCGCCGCTCACGAAGAAGAAGAGCTTGTCCTTGACGATCGGGCCTCCGAGCGTAACGCCGTATATCTGTGTGGTCTGCTCTTCGAGACGGTTGCGTTCGCCCGAGCCGATACCGGCGGGGTGCGAGCCGTAGAAGCTCTGATTGTTATAATAGGTATAGGCGCTGCCTCGGAATTCATTTGTGCCCGATTTGGTCACGGCATTCAGGACGCCGCCGCCAAAGCCGCTGAGACGCACGTCGTATGGCGCCACGGCAACCTGTATCTGCGATATTGCATCCATCGCCACGGGGTTGGCGTTCGACAGACCGCCGTTGGTGCCCGATGTCGAGAGACCGTACATGTCGCTGTTGGCCATGCCGTTTATCATGAACGAGTTGTAACGGTTGTTGACGCCGCCGTAAGACATGCCTCCGTTCTTTGTGGCCATGGCCTCGGGGACAAGCCGCACGATGTCGTAAAGCGAACGCGACACCGAGGGTATCAGTTCGATAGTCTTCTCGTCGAATTTGGCCAGCATGTCGGCATCCTCGCGCGACGAGGAGGCGACGACGACGGCATCGAGCATCGAGTCCTCCTTCATGGTTATGTTCTCCACGCGCGTATCGCCCACGTGCAGCACCATGTCGTCTATAAAGTAGGGTTTGTATCCGACGTAGTTCACCTCCAGACGGTATCCGTTGTCGGGGCGTATGCCGTGAATAGAGTAGTGGCCTTCGGCGTCGGTGGCGACGGTGTAGACCGTACCGGTGACGGGATGCGAGAGGGTGACTACGGCACCTGCAAGAATTTGATCCGATGAATCGTTTACGACACCGCGCAGAGAGGCGGTTGTGATCTGAGCCATGACGTCACAGCTCAATACTGTCAACAGAAGACAGACGAGTTTTTTCTCATAGTACATTTTTTGGGCACCTATTTAAGATGCAAATTAAACAATCCTTGTCGCCGTTTGCCGTTTTTGGGAGCGTTTCGGGCATGTGCGCGTGCAACTCCGTAACGGTCTTCACGATCGACGGGCACAAATTTATGATTTTTTTTGCGAAATTCATATCCCCATACCCACATTTTCCGGTTCATTGCAAAAAAATGGCGAAAAAATATTCCTTATGGCTGCATACGTTGCCGAAAATGCCCATTCGGGACCTCTGAACTACACGTATGATTCTGTCGTGTTATGCTTTAGGTGGCAGGAATAACCGAATATGAGAATTCGATTTGCCTATGCGCCTGCGTTTTCATATTTTTGCACCACAGTAATGCCTTTGCCATGGATTCGATCGTACAATTCCTTATCGACTGGGGATATATAGGCCTCTTCATCTCGGCGCTGCTGGCAGGCAGCATTCTGCCCTTCAGCTCGGAGGTGGTGCTCACGGTACTGGTGCAGATGGGCTCCGACCCCGTTACATGTCTTATAGCCGCCTCGATAGGAAACACCCTCGGAGGTTTGCTCTGCTATTGGCTCGGTTATCTGGGCAATATGCAGTGGATCGAACGTTGGCTCAAGATCGACAAGCAGAAGATGACACGTGTCGAGGGTTTCGTCAGCAAGTACGGCGCGTGGATGGGACTGTTCGGCGTGCTGCCGTGGGTCGGTGAGGTGATAATAGTGTTGCTGGGACTTATGCGATGCAATATATATATCACCACGGTGACGATGTTCATAGGTAAGTTTCTGCGTTACCTGCTCCTAATACTTGCCGTAGAGGGGGTCAACTCAGTGTTGTAACTCAGTGCCGTACATATAGCGGCTGTTTTTATAATCAACTGTAAGATAATCGTTTGGTGTACGAGCCTTCCGCCCGGTGTCGGAAGGTGTGATGTATTTTTCCCCGGCGCGGGAGAGTTTTGGTGCAGAGTTTGATACTACACGGTTCGAATAACAGGCAATCTTCGAACCATGAGAAAATTACTCTTTTCTTTTGCTGGGACTCTCAGCATTCATCGGAAAATCCGATGCACAGGAGGTAGGCTTAAAGACCAATCTTCTCTATTTGGCGTCGGCCTCGCCCAATCTGGGCGTGGAGATCGGACTGGGTCAGCGTACGACCCTCGAAATCTCGGCGGGATTCAATCCCTTCACATTCTCTCACGACCGCAAATGGAAACATTGGCTCGTACAACCCGAATTCAAGTGGTGGACATGCGAACGTTTCAACGGTCATTTCCTCGGTGTGCACATGTTGGGCGGCGGCTTCGACGTGGGTAATCTCGCGTTCTTCCCCTTCAGCATGTGGGACTCTCTCAAGGACAACCGTTACAAGGGCCATGCGATAGGTGCCGGTATCTCTTACGGTTACGATTGGGTGCTCGGCAGACATTGGAATCTCGAGGCCGAGATCGGTATGGGTTATGCCCATGCATGGTTCGACCGCTACCACTATCCCGAGCACAGCACCAAAGTGGCGACGGGCACCAAGGATTATTGGGGCCTGACGAAGCTCGCCGTATCATTCGTATATCTATTCTAAAAACAAGACTGAGATGAAACATTTTGTACAATACGCATTTGCGCTTTGCGCCCTGACCATGGTGTGGCAGATGTCAGCGGCACAGGAGACGATCGTAACCGACGGCGTGCGGATTTCGGACATTACGATGCAGCGGTCGGCGGGACGTCTCGACGTGGCCATGGACGTAGACCTTACCGATCTGAAGATCAAGTCGAACCGTTCGCTGTGGATCACTCCCATGGTAACCGATGGCAACCGTTATGTGGAGCTTCCGGCGATAGTGGTGGACGGCCGCCGCCGCAGTATCGTGCGCGAGCGTCAGATGAGGCGCGAGCCCGTGTCGGACGACATATACGTACGTCGTCACAACCATCACATGCAGAATGTTGATTACGAGACCGACATCCCGTACGAGCGCTGGATGGACAACTCGAAGCTGGTATTGCAGCAGGAGTGGTGCGCGTGCCGTGACCGTTCGCTGGGAGCGGAGCTCATAACGGCGGCAACGATGGCGCCGGCCATGCAGCCCGGCACCTCGTCGCAGTCGGCCAAGCCTTCGCAGCAGATGCCTGCGGGCAAGCCGCAGATGGCATACGCGACACCGTCCGACAATGGCAAGATGCGTACGGCCCAAAGGTACGGCTGCCGTATATTGCCCAGTGAACAAGAGTGAGATAGATCCGTCGTACATGGATAACAAGGCCGAGATGGAAAGATCCGCAGTACGGTCAGCGGCGTTGCGGGCAATGCCGACAACAAGATCACGTCGGTGCACCTTATGGGATACGCATCGCCCGAGGGCCCGTACGCAAACAACGTCAAGTTGGCGGCAAACCGCGCTGCGGCTGTCAAGAATTACCTTGTAAACAACAAGCTGGTCGATGCGTCGCTCATCACGGTAGACTCTTCGCCCGCAAATTGGGATGCCTTAAAGCAGATGCTTACCGAGAGTTGTATTAACGACTATCGCCGCATTATCGGTGTAATGGACGATCCCTCGATCAAACCCGAGAACAAGAATGACGAGATACGCCGCCGCTTCCCCGTCGAGTATGATTTCATGCTGCGGACGTGGTATCCTAAGCTGCGTGTTACGGACTATACGGTCAATTACAACGTGCGTCCGTATACGGTCGACGAGGCCAAGAAACTTGTCTATACGAACCCCCGTACAGTTGAGCCCGGCCGAGATATATATGGTGGCGCTGACCTTCGAGAAGGGCAGCAAGGAGTGGAACGACATCATACTGATCGCCGTCCAGACCTATCCCCAGTCGCCTGAGTCGCGTGTCAATGCGGCCAATGTGGCCATGGCCAACGGAAATTATACGCAGGCTGCGGCATATCTTGAGGGCGTGCCCTCGACAATGCCCGAGGCGATGAATTCACGCGGTATTCTGGCCATGTCGCAGGGCGACTACCAGCAGGCGATGAGCCTCTTCCAGCAGGCGCAGAAGGCCGGTGTGAAGGAGGCGGCATACAACATATCGCTGCTCAAGCAACTTATGCAAGCCGACAATTAGGGTTGACGGCCTTCGTAATACGGCCCTCCGCTTTGAAGCGGAGGGCTTTTTTCTGTGCCATCTGGCTGGAATCGAGGGTGTGATATATGCTTCGGAGACGATATTGTAATATTGATCTTAAAGGAGACAGGCCAGAGTAAAAGTATATATGCCTCGGTAAAAGAGACGGGAGAGCGCGATTCGGTATTCGGCTCTCCCGGCAAGGTTGTGATATGTATTGGGATGTATGTTGTCAGCGGCTTGTGGATTTGTTATCCGTGACATAGGATTCGTCCATTCCCATGGCGAAGTCGTCACGCTTGACGTATGCCCATACGGCGAAGAATGCCGTGAGTACGGCGTTCAGCACGAACGGAAAACGGTTGTCGTGCGACATGTGGAACATGCGCCCGAAGAGATCGACTATGAACGGGCATACAAGCACCGCAAGATAATTTACCGACATGCCGAACGACAGCGAGAGGGTAGCGGTCTGCGGGGGCGATATGATTGCCGTCTTGTCGTATATGAGGGGCTGCATGATTCCGTATCCCAGACCGGCGAGCATGGCGCCCGCAATCATGGCCGGCTGGTTGTGCAGGCACCCCGTTACGAGTAGCCCGATGCTTATCATGGCGAGCGATACGACGTTGAGACTGCGTCCGAGATATTTTTTTATGAGCTTATTCAGCATGAGGCCCGGGGCCATGATGGCAAGGAAGAATAGCGATATGACAAGTCCCGAGAATGACTCGCTGAATTTGTAGCTTTCGACCAGAAACGACGTATAGAATGTTATCACCAGCACCGAGAAGGTGATGAAGAAGTGTATCCCCATAAGTGCGGCCAGACGTCCGCGGTTGATGCTCTTCTGTCGGAATTGGTCGCTCTGCGGCGGCTCGGGTGCAGGCGGCACGCGTCGGAGCCATGCCGTCAGCAGAAGCGTCACGACGGGAAGCGTATATACGAGAAACGGAAGGTGCCAGTCCACGCCTGCGAGGTAGCCCGTGAATGCCGTAGCCAATACCAGTGTCAGGTTGTTCACGGCGGAGCTTATGCCCAACTGCCGCACGCGGAAGTCGCCCGTGAAGTAGTCGACGACAAGACCCGTTGAGAGCGGTATGACGATTCCGGCGCCTATGCCGAGGATGCAGCTAACGGCGATGAGCTGTGTCATTGTGCGGGCAAAGAGACATGCCACGCCGCTGATAAAGAATATGGCGAGGCCCGCACGCAGCAGTGCGATCTTGTTGCGTGCGACCGACAGCCGCCCCGACAACAGAATAAAGGGATGATCAGCACGGAGGGATCGACGTAAGCATCTGTATTTCGAGATTGCTCACATGCGGGAAGATCTTGTTCAGGTCGCCCATTATGGGTGACACGGCCAGCCCGGGCAGCGACACCACGGCCGAAACCGACCAGATGGCGATGACCACGGCGAGCGACACACTGCCTTTTCCTGTTTGTATCTGCATAATTTCAAGATGTTAGGTGAGATATATTTGGCAGTGGTGTCGCAAGTGTCGTACCATTGTCCCGGCTGGAGAGCGTATAATTTCCGCAGTCAGCCATTTAATGTGCTATTCGTGCATATACGGGTATTGTTCGTACATGAGTTGCGGGTAGGGATGTTGCCGCGATCGTCATAGGGTCGCATTAAAAGTAAAGACGCCTCCCCGTATGGAGAGACGTCCTTTATGATGAATGATCTCTTTATCTATGTGATATCTGGATTCTTTATCCCTGATATCCTGATATTCTAAATATCTTGATATCTGCTGTCCTTAGTCAGCGGCCCCTTGTCATTGGCGGGAACGATATTGCGGCGTGGGGGATTATTCTTCCCTTACGCATCGGATCTGCATTGCGTTGGCGCGATACATCTCCTTCTGCGGCTCGTAGCGGTTGTTTACGGCACGCGTGGTGTTCAGATCAAAGAACATAGACTGCGCCTTGCTTCTGTCCGAGGTGGCTATGCCTGCGGTCCAATAGTATCCGACCCACGGCATGGGGGGTGTTCTCATATCCGTAGTTGTTGACATTGGTGAGCTTGCCGTTCTCGAAACTGCGGCGTCCGGCTCCCGGCATAAATATCTTGGTGCCGGTGGCGGTGTCTACCAAGTGCCACCCGTACATGCCGCGTATGTCTCCCAACTCCGAGAGATCCTCCGATTGGTCGATGTCCATACCGACGAAGGCATTGCCGTCGGGGATGCGCCAGCCGCGCGGGCAGGGATCGTAGATGCTCTTCTGCTCCGATGACCAGAGATTGTCGTCATGTGAGGAGTAGAGCCAGTCGTAGTCGTTGTCGGCCGACCCTAGTACATACGACATGGGGTTCTTGACGGTGTATTCCAACGTCCCGACATCGCTGCCTTTCTCGGCATCGACATACGAGAAGCGCTTGGTCGTTCCCGAACCGGTATATACGGTACGGTCTTCGTTGTTCGAGAAGTTGTAGTCGACGGGACGGATGAAGGGATCCTTGCGGCCCCACTGGTAGTAGAGACCGTATGATTTGAATATGTCGTCCGTGTCGGTCGAGCCGTCGCTGTTGTGGTATGCTCCGAGATTGCGGTCCATGAATACGCCTGCCGAGGTCGTTATGGCCGTCGACTCGACATCCGATCCCGTAATCCATATATGCCAGCTCCATATAATGTTCCCCGCCGAGTCGTATGCCGCAACGACGGCATTTCCGTCGGGGGTGACCGAATCGATCACGTTCTCTTTGTCGTCTGTGATGTCGGTGTGCGATATGAAGAAGGTGAAGGTACCCTTGTCAGCGTAATAGCTCGTATAGTTGACCAGCTCGCGGTCACTCTGCCACAGCACCTCGACGTTGTCGGGAGTGAATGTCTCCGAACTTTCGCCCTTGTGCGTCACGTCGATGGTGTAACGGGTATCCTTCTGCGAGATGACATAACAGTTTGAATACTTGTCGCTGAGATCCATTTCGAGGTTAAGCAGCGAGAGGTATGACGATGCCGTCACGGATGTTCCCGCCGGTGTGAAACCCGAGAGTTTGAGCGTTCCGTTCTCCTCGACGGTAGGGTCATCGGCCGTATATGCCGAGGGGCCTTTACGGTGACGGTCCAGTTCTGGAGATCGACATCCTCGACGGTCCAGCCCTTGGGTGTTGATGTGACCGATACGCTGGTTATATTGCGTGCCGTGATGGGTATGACGACCGTACTCTCCAACTCGGTTACGATATGTCCGGGAAGAGTGAACGAGAAATCATACTTTTCGTTTGTCGTACATGACCATAACGCCGCAAGAGATACCGCAGCTGATACGGCTGCAACGAAAAGGTTTCGAAAAAGAGACTTCATATATTGTCTTGTCTATATTCGGTTAAAAATATTGGGCAAATATAGTGAAAGCCGAGCGCAAAGACAAATCGAAAAACGAAGTTTTCAGATTTGGCTATGCCGAGGCGCATCCTATATTATTGAAATATAGTGAAAGCCGAGCGCAAGACAAATCGAAAAACGAAGTTTTTTCAGATTTGACTTTGCCGAGGCGCCTCCTATATTCCGGAAATATAGTGAAAGCCGGGCGCAAGGTCAACTCGATAACCGCAGTTTTTCAGAATTGTCATGGCCGGGCGCATCCTATATTATGGAAATATAGTGAAAGCCGGGCGCAAGGTCAACTCGATAACCGCAGTTTTTCAGAATTGTCTTAGCCGAGGCGTATCCCCATATTCATAATTCCCATAATAATGTACCCGTAGCGGCAATTCCCCGTCAAAGAATCATTGTGGGAATCTCATTCGAGGAACAATTATTGCCTATTGTGCAAACGAACCGAAAATACATTTATTATATGTCTGACGCTAAAATTATGACAGGATCGACTCCTGCCGCAAAAAAGTACCGTATTACGATTGCCGAGCGCGGCCCGTACCTTGTATTCGGGCGTCCGCCTCTGGCTCAGCAGTTCATCATGTCGAACGACCGCGGCGCAAGCTGGTATTTTCAGGAGGGACGCCACTTCTCTACGGAGAGTGAGCCGACGGCCCTGTGTCGCTGCGGGGCGTCGCACCGCAAACCCTATTGTGACGGCACGCATGCATCCGTGGTGTGGGATTCGGAACTGAAGGCGCCCGTCTCGCCGCTGCTCGAGGCGGTGGAGGTGACCGAGGGCCCGAAGGTATCGATGAGTGACAACGAACGTTATTGTACCTTTGCCCGTTTCTGCGATGCCGACGGCCGAGCATGGGCCCTTGTGGCCGAGTCGGACGATCCGCGCAAGCGCAAGTTGGCCATACGCGAGGCCTCGATGTGTCCGGGCAGCCGTCTTATGGCTTGGGACAACGAGACGGGAAAACCCTTCGAACCGCATTATGATCCCGAGCTGGCGCTGATAGAGGATATAGCGATGAACTCGAGCGGCGGATTGTGGGTAAGGGGCGGCATACGCATTGAACGTGCCGACGGCACGCCCTACGAGATCCGCAACCGTGTGGTGCTGTGCCGCTGCGGCCATTCGGAGAACAAACCCTATTGTGACGGTACGCATGCCGCTATCAAGTGGCGTGATGAGATAGAGGGTGTACCGGAAGGTGAGACCGTACCCGAAAAGGTCTATTGATATTCTTCGGCTGCAGATACCGACGGCCCCGACCTTATCTATTGTAAGGTCGGGGCCGTCATGTTGGCTTGCTGCGCCCGATTATTTCTTGTCGGTGCGCGATATGGTCTCACGCATCTGCGTGTCGGCCATGATGTTCTTAATCTTGTAGTAGTCCATGATGCCAAGATTGCCGTTGCGGAAGGCTTCGGCCATAGCCAGCGGCACCTCGGCCTCGGCGAGGATAACCTTGGCGCGGGCCTCCTGTGCCTTGGCCTTGTTCTCCTGCTCGAGGGCTACGGCCATGGCGCGGCGCTCCTCGGCCTTGGCCTGTGCGATATTCTTGTCTGCATCGGCCTGATCCATCTGCAGCTGTGCGCCGATATTCTTTCCGACGTCAATGTCGGCAATATCTATCGAGAGTATCTCGAAAGCCGTACCGGCATCGAGGCCCTTTTCGAGAACCACGCGCGATATCGAGTCGGGATTCTCGAGGACGATCTTGTGTGAGTCGGCCGAACCGATCGACGAGACAATACCCTCGCCGACACGTGCCAGCACGGTCTCCTCGCCGGCGCCGCCCACGAGCTGGCGGATGTTGGCGCGAACCGTGACGCGGGCCTTGGCTATGAGCTGTATGCCGTCCTTGGCTACGGCCGCAACGGGAGGTGTATTTATGACCTTGGGGTTGACCGACATCTGCACGGCCTCGAAGACGTCGCGGCCGGCCAGATCGATGGCCGTGGCCATCTTGAAGTCGAGGACGATGTTTGCCTTCTGTGCCGACACGAGCGCATGTACGACATTGGTTACGTTACCTCCGGCAAGGTAGTGTGCTTCGAGTTCGTTGGGGTCGAGATTGAGTCCGGCCTTCGTACCCTCGATCATCGACGATACGATTACCGAAGGCGGCACCTTGCGCCAACGCATCAGGACGAGTTGCAGTAGGCTGATCTTTACGCCCGACACCAGTGCCGAGAACCAGAGGCCCACGGGAATGAAGTAGAATATGAGCCAGATGGCTATGAGGCCCAATACTATTACCACAGCGATTAATCCGAGTTGCAGTTGCAGTTCCATAGTCTTATGTTGGTTTGATTGATGATTGTTTTACACGTTTTGTTCCTTTGTGCGCGTATGTTTTGTTGATCTATGCAATATTCTGACGGTGTTTGCAGCCGTCCTATTTTGACCCATCCGTACGTTTGACTATAACGGTGAAGTTCTCGAATCCCACGACCTCCACCTCGCTGCGCTGGTCGATGTAGGCGTCGATCGACTTGGCCTCATAGACACGGCCGTCGATAAGGATCTTGCCCATGGGCGAGAGACGTGAAAGGGTTGTACCCCGATCTCCCACCTTGACCGTATCCGAGGGTGTCTCCATACTCGACGATTCGATCTTCTGTTTGAGCGACAGTCGGCGCCAAGTCTTGCCACGCAGCGAAATGATTATGGCCACGAGCGACACTATTATGACGGCGGCCAGCGTGATGCCTCCGCCCGTGATGCCGAAGCGGTCGAAACCTATGTATACGGCGACGGCATAGCTTATGATTGAGAGTATGGTGCCTATGGTGACACCCGGTAGGAGCATCATCTCCACCACGAGGAAAAATACCCCCAGAAGGACGAGAAATATTATAAGTCCCATAGCAGTTTATCGGTTTTTGTGAGTTTAACGATAGGGTGGCAATACATGTCTTTTGTTTATGTTACGTCACTCTTCGGCCGTCTCTTCTTCGGTCGGCGCGGTATCTATTTCGGTGATCTCGGTCGAAAGATTGGCGTCACACTTCGTAACGGCCTGAGCCACACGTTCGGCCATCGCGCGGCTGTCGAATGTTCCGACGATGAAGGTATCCTCCGAGACCTTCGATATCTGGCATCCCGATGCCAGCGTCGTGATGACGTCGCGTACGGTATCATCCAGCGTGCCGCCCTTGATCACAACGCGGAATACCACCTGTGCCGATTCGTTCTGCACCGAGAGGTTTGTCTTGCGGCCGTGGCATCACTCGACGCTCTGCGGGTCGCGGGATCCCTTCTTCTTGAGTACCTCGACTGCAGCCTCGGCCTCGGCACGCGTGCGAAGACCTCCGACATAGTAGTTGAAACGTCCGTCCTCATCCTCCTCGATGAACAGAGGCGAGGCTCCGCGGAATATCGACACCGCCTGCTTGTACTTGTAGTTTCCGAGAAGTATGCGGTATATGGTGCCGTATTCATACACGACACACTCGGGTATTGGGTTCGAGGTGTTGTAGGGGCTCTTTGCGCTGAACTCGATAGCCTCGTAATCGACAAACGAGCGGCGTGCTACATCGATCTTGGGTATGCGGAAGTCGATCTGGCGCACGTTTTTCGATACGTTCGACAGGGAGTCTATGGCAGCCGTCTGGTTGAGCAGCTTGGCGACGTACATCTCGTAGTTGAGGACGATGGGCTTTTGCAGGCAGTAGTTGGCTACGGCTTCCGAGGCGTAGTATTCGCTCGCCTCGAATTTCTCCTGCAAGGCCTTGGTCATCATGTTCTCCGTCAGGTCGAGCAGATCCTCGCGGTTCTCCTTCTCGAGGAAATAGGAGTATACGTATGTCTTCTGGTCGTATATCTCGCTCCACTCCTTCGACAGACGCCTCTCCACGACGATGTTGTCATCCATTGCTGCCGACAGCTCGGCATAGATGGCTTCGGCGTCGGCTTCAGTCTCGGCAACCATGTATCGGTCATAGAGCGATTTGATCTTCTCGTAGTTTTTCATGTATGCGGATACGAAATCCTGCGTCTCGGCCTCCATCTTCTGCACGCGCAGCAACTCCTTGTAGTCATCCGGATCGATGCTCTTGACGAAATAGGGGTTGTTCAGGAACGAGCTGCTGCCGCTGTCGCTCTGTGCCTGCCCGCCCGTATCGCCCATGTTCGAGAGAACGAAATTCTGCTCGATGGCATTTATGCGGTCGACAAGCTTGAGTTTCTGCATGCGCAGCGAGAAGACCGCATTCTCGGTATCCGAGAGCATGAGCAGCAGCGAATCGGAGCGCAGCTGTGCCAGTGAGTCGCGCTTTTCGGCATTTGCGGCCATGGCGCTGCGCACGGAGCGGATGACGCCTATGAGTGAATCCTCACGGTTGCGCAGCTGTGCGTCGTTGCGCAACAGACCCATATACTCCTCGTTACCCTCAAGACCCGAAATGCGGGCCGTGACATCCTGAGCCGATACGGCTTGTGTGCCGCACAGCATCGCTATTATTCCGCAAACGAACAATCCTCGTTTAATCATCTCCACCAACGTATAAAGAATAGTTGAATCAATCCGAATATTTCGAGACGCCCCAACAGCATCAGGAGCGTTAGGTTTATTTTCACGCCATTCGACATCATCGAGAAGTTGTCCATCGACCCCACGTCGCCGAAACCCGGACCCACGTTTCCCATACAGGCAACGCATGCCGAAAAGCCAGTCATGAGGTCGCAGCCGAGCATGGTATTGATGAGAGTGCCGATGACGATTATCATCATGTAGGCCACGGCGAAGACCATCACGCTGTTGAGCATGTCACTGTCCTGCGGCAACCCGTCGACCTTTGTGCGGAAGATGGCATTGGGGTGCTGCTGCGAACGCAGACGGTTGCGTATCATCTTTATTGCAAGCACCAGACGGTCCATCTTCATACCTCCGGCCGTGGAGCCGGCACAGGCACACACGATGGAGCAGAATATGAGTATCATTATCGAGAAGGCTGTCCATGTATTGCAGTCGTCTGTGGCCAATCCAGTGGTACTTATGTACGACACCACATGGAATGCGGCGTAGCGCAGCGATGTGAGGAACGACGGGTAAACATCCCCTACGCTGAGACTTATGGCGGCCGCCACGCTCGCTATGGCTATCACGGCGAAGTAAAACCGTGTGATCTCCGAGCGGAAGAGGTTGTTCGGGCGGCCGCTGACGGTGGCGTATATGACGCCGAAATGGACTCCGGCCAGAGCCATGGCTACGATGAGGATAATCTCCATTGCGGGCGAGTCGAAGAATGCCATGCTCAGGTTCTTGGTGCTGAAGCCGCACGTGCTGCATGCCGACATGGCGTGCGCCACGGCGTCGAACCACCGCATTCCCGCCAGCTTGAGAGCCAATGTGGTTATGGCGGTAAGCCCTACATAGACGGCCAGTACGATACGTACGACGGTCTGGCTGCGGTAATGGAAGTTGCTCTTTGCCATCGACGAGAGTTCGACGTTCGAGAGCATCATCTTGCTCTTGCCTATGGCTGGAAGTATCACCAGTGCGAACATCACTACGCCGATACCTCCCATCCAGCATGTGGTCATGCGCCAGAACTGCAGTCCCTGCGGCAGATCCTCCACGTCGTTGAGGATCGAGGCTCCCGTTGTTGTGAATCCCGAGACGCTCTCGAACCATGCGTTTATTATCGAGAACTCGCCGCCCCACATCAGGTATGGGAAGGTTCCGACGATGCTCGATACGATCCATGCGCCGACGACGATGCAGTATCCCTCCTTGTTGGTTATGTGGTCGCTGCGCGGCACGAAGATCATGGGGAAGCACCCCATTAGCAGCGTCAGCAGCGACGACATCAGGAGCGGGAAATATGCCGTGTCGACATTGTTCAGATATGAGATGCCCGCCGACAGCAGCATGAATGCCGCCACCAGAAGCAGCACCATGCCAATATATCGTATAACGACGTTGAATCTCATCTCCTAAAATAGTTTCAGTGTCCTGTCACGGCACATGTTCACTTGTCCGCCTATTTCATCTTTGATGGGTTGTTGACCATAGATGCGATCTTCTCCTTCAGTTCGCGCATCTCGTCCTGACACTCGGCCTTGACATCGAATGGCAGTTTGTAACGTATGTAGTCGCCCAGCCGTTTGTTCATTTCGATTATGGGTCGGACGGTGTATATCATGACGAAGTAGTAGAACAACAGCAGTATGACGATCATCACCACGAGCGATATGAATACGGGCGTGACCGAACGGTATGCGTTGCGGCTCAGGCGTTCGGCGCGGGGTTGAGCGAGCTCTGGACGGATCCCATGACTTTTGTTATCTCGTCGGTTATGCGGTCATAGAGCGGGGCATATTCGGTGTTGTACCAGCGGCGGCCGTCGAACGGTATGACGCTCTGCCGGGCGTTGCCGTCGAGCACCGTGGTGAGGGTCTCGTATAGCAGTCCCGTGTAGAGGTCGAGCGAGTCGAAGCGTGACTGCGCCTCAGCCGATACGTCGCTGCGGGCCTGCCGCAGCAGCGAGTCGAAGTCGGCGAGCGACGTGCGGCACGAGTCGGCATAGAGACTGTCGCGCAGGACGGTGTAGTAGGTGACCGAACGTTCGTTGTTGTGTATGGCGTCGAGCATGTTCTTCGACATCTCGATGCTCTTACGGCTGCTGTCGAGGATTGCTTCTATGTCGTTGCTCATGTGACTGAGTTCGAAGAGCGACACCAGCCCCGAAAAGAATAGCAGGGCGACGATGCTCAAGAAACCGATAGTCACTCTTTTGCGAATACCTGTCATAATTTCCAATGCATACTTTCGTACAAAGATACGAAAAGGCGGGGGTAGAAGCAAATGAAAACGCAGTTTTAGTCCGATTATGTCGAGGTACCTTCCAATTAGTGAAATATGGCGAAAATCAGCGTGCAGGGATAAAACGTAAAAGCGGTTTTTGCATTTGTCGCGTCCGGTACGTCCCGCGTATGGGAATATGCCGAGAGGCAGGTCCGTATGCAATCGCAAAATACCGTTTCCGACATATCCTCTAAAGCGGGCAAACATATCCCGACTTCAAATAGTGGAACGGAATATATTGCATGCTCGGGGTTCTTCTATTCCGATTGGCCGATCAATGCTTCTCCCTTTTCGAGAAGTTTTTTCGCCTCGTCTACGTCTATGAAGTTGGCGGAGAGCGTGTCGGGATATTTAATCGCTATGGCCAGCTGTTTTACGCCATCGGCCATGCGGAATTTGTTGTTTACCGACAGTACGCCCTGATAGTATGAGAATATCGCCTTGTCGTCGGGGTATATTCTCTTGCCCTCTTCAATATCTTCCAAGCCTTCTTGTGTTGTCCGAGTTCGGGCAATACCTTCAGCGCGTAGACTCTTCTCCAATACAATGTCTCGTGCTCCTGCCCCAACTCTTTGTATCGGTTCAGGCAACGTTGTAGATAGTGGTCGGCCTCTTTCCACAAAGAGATCTTGCACATCAAATCGCCCATGACGCCCAAGGCATTGGGATCGGCCTGTCCGGTTTCGAGAGCCTTCCCGTAATATTCCCGCAGCTTGGAGGTCGATTCTTTATCGTCGTTTTGTATGGCAGTCCACAGAAACGCTGAGATAAACGAGCCCGAAGCCGGAAATTCCTGCATGTAGCATGACTTGTTGTGGCTGTTGGTGCGCGTAAACGTTTCCCAAACCGACTCGTCGGAACGGTCCATGATATCGTATACGCTGTCTATGTTGTAATATCTGTCATACAGACGGCTCAGGGCCAGAGTACTGCCTGTCGGAATCACCGACATGTGATCGGCTTCGACCGTATCCAGCATGACGTCGTAGTGTTTCTCGTGTAACGATTCGAAGAGGCGACGGCCGAAATCCTGCCGCTCCTGCGTGTCGTTCTTGCCCATGATTATGCGGATGATGGGTTTGGCGTCGTTATCTTGCGGCGCGAAGTCGGGAATCTGCTGCATCTCTTCCGGCGAGAAGAGTATATAGGCGCTGATAAGATCGGTGTCGTTGCCGATCCAGTAGTTAAGATAGCTTGCCGTATAGGAGTGCCCGACAAGCGTATTGAATCCCGATGTCGGAATGAGGCGTTTTATCTCATTCTCCAGATCGGTATTTATGTATTTGTAGAAAAGTTCTCCGCTCTCGTTCAGACTGTTGCTGATGATGTCATATCCCACGTCGTTGCGATTCCCGGGCGAGGAGTAGTCGACGGCTACTACGGCCGTGGGCGGAATATAGTCGAACGTCTGCAGATAGATTGCACTCGATGCTATGACGTCAAACATATAATCCGCATCCAGAACCAGCAATACATTGTACTTCGTATCGGGATATGCGAATGTCGGCAGTGCGATTCTGAAGGAGCGTGTATCGTGATACGTCGAGGACTTGAACGAATGGTGCTCGACCTTCATGATGTTCTGTGCCGCGGCGATGTGGCAGCAAAGGCAAAAAGATTACAACAACTATTTTCTTCATTATTCCCGTTATCGTGTATCAAGCAGAGTCGGTTGCCGGACGTGTCGATATGTACACGGTTCGATAGACAGCCCCTCAGTATTTCATTTCACTCCATAATCTCGGCGGTGGCTTCGCCCGCGGGGTCTACCTCAAAGCAGCCTTACGCGGCTTATGCGGTTGATCAGGTCGCGGCGGTAGGGTACCTTCACGCGGATATAGTTGCCCGTATATCCCGACATCATGCCTCCGCGTACGGTACTCTCGAAGAGAACGTCGGCCTGTGTCCCGACATACCGCGCACAGAAGTCGTGGTGGAGGCGTTCGCAGAGCGCTTCGAGACGTGCGGCGCGCTCGGTCGAGACGGCGGCCGGCACCTTGCCGGGCATGTCGACAGCGGGGGTGCCGGGACGCTCCGAGAAGGGGAATATGTGTAGGAACGACGGTGCGAGGCGCTCCATGAGCGTGTATGTCTGCATGAAGTCCTCCTCCGTTTCGCCGGGAATCCCGTGTCGGTGAGCAGGTTGGGCTCTATGGACGATATGCGGTAACGCTCTATGCCCTCGACCGTGTCGAGAGCCCGTATAAGATCGACGAAACTTTCGCCCGTCGTGCGGCCGAAATCACCCGTATTGATACCCGTGACGACTATCTCCTTGGTGCCGGCTGCGGCCAGCGTGCGCGCCTCGGCCACAAGGTCGGCTATGGGCATGTTGCGGCTCGAGCCGCGGGCGTAGTGTATGGTGCAGTATGCGCATTTGTAATCGCACCCGTCCTGCACCTTGAGGAACGAGCGCGTGCGGTCGCCCGACGAGAAGGCGGCGAAGAAGCGTGTGAGCGACTCGGTGTCGCAGCTGTATATCTTGGCGCGTCCCTTGCCCGCCAGCTCAAGCACACGTTGATACAGATCCCCCTTGTAGTTGTTGCCCAGCACGATGTCGACACCTTCGATGTCGGCTATTTCGTGCGGTTTGAGTTGGGCGTAGCAACCCGTGACGGCTATTATGGCATTGGGGTTGAGGCGGTGTATGCGGCGTATGAGGTTGCGGCACTTCTTGTCGGCATGTTCGGTTACGGAGCAGCTGTTGATGACGCATACGTCGGCGTCGACGCACGATGCGGCGCGTTCGAATCCTCCCTGCTCGAAGATGCGCGCAAGGGTCGAACTCTCCGAAAAATTCATTTTGCAGCCCAGCGTATGGAAGCTGACACGACGTTTTTCCATGTCGTACGATTTGGTTTTATACGGTCGAAATATCGTGCGAAATTATAAAAAGTTGCCGGAAATGTAAAAACTTTTGATGCAATCCGATATTTGAAGTAAATTTGCGCTCGTCAAAAAGCGAAAGCAGCCCCGAGATGGATTTTTTCTACGACATATTCCGCTACGAGTATCTTATGAACGCACTGCTTGCGGCCGTCTTTGCCGGCATTACGTGCGGCATCGTCGGCACGTATGTGGTGGCGCGGCGTATGGTCTTTCTTTGCGGGGGCGTCACGCATGCCTCTTTCGGCGGTCTGGGTATTGCGGTCTACATGGGGGCCAACCCGATAGCCGGAGCCATGGTCTTTGCCGTGCTCTCGGCTCTCGGCATCGAGTGGGCGGGTGACCGCGGCCGCATACGCGAGGATTCGGCCATAGGCATTATATGGTCGGTGGGTATGGCCGTCGGAGCCCTGTTCATGAGTCTCACGCCCGGATATACGTCGGGCGATCTGTCGAGTTACATGTTCGGCAGCATCGTCACGGTCACTACCCGCGACGTGGCAACGCTCGGTGTGCTGACGCTGTTCTGCATCGTGGGGGCGGTGTTGTGGTGGCGTCCGGTGATGTATCTGGCCTTCGACCGCGACTTCGCCGCAAGTCAGGGTATAGCCACACGCGCTGCGTCGTACATCATGGCTGTGATCGTGGCCCTCACGATCGTGCTCTCGATACGTGTCATGGGTATCGTGCTGCTGTTGTCGCTCTTTACGATCCCCGCAGTCACGGCGAATGCCATGACCAAATCCTATGCCGCCATCACACGCTGGGCTGCCGTGCTGGCCGTCGCGGGCGCTGTCGTCGGCCTGTTCATAAGCTATAATCTCGAGGTGCCGCCCGGCGCAAGCATAATATTTACGCTCACCATAGCGTTGATTGTGGTAAAACTGTTAACTTTGCGTAGCAAGAAATCGGCCGATGCGACTCAAAACCATACATAAACTGGTACTCAAATCCTATCTCGGGCCGCTTATCATGACCTTCTTCATCATCACCTTCGTGCTGATGATGAATTTCGTGTGGCGTTACATCGACGAGCTTGTGGGCAAGGGTCTCGATGCGGGTGTCATTATCGAGCTCATAAGCTATGCAACCATCAACATGATCCCGATGGGCCTGCCGCTGGCGATGCTTCTGGCGGCGATCATGACGATGGGAAACTTGGGCGAGAACTACGAGTTGCTGGCGATGAAGTCGGCCGGCATGTCGCTCATGCGGATCATGAAGCCGCTGATCATAGTGGCCGTATTCATCTCGATAGGCAGTTTCTTTGTAGTGAACAATCTGGTGCCGTACGCTTACAAGCAGATGTCGATGATTATATATGACATACGGCGTCAGAAGCAGGTGCTGGAGTTTCAGGACGGGCTCTTCTTCGACGGTATAGACAACATGAGTATCCGCGTCGAGCATCAGGACCCGCAGACGGACTGCTCTCGGGGTACTCATATATGACAACCGTGATGCCAACGGCAACATGACAACCACCATAGCAAAGACCGGTTACATACGTCTTACGCCCGACAAGAAGTTCCTCCACGTCACGCTCTACGACGGCGAGAATTATGAGCAGACGCGTAACAACCAGTGGTACACGAAGAACGGTCTGCGCCATGACCGTTTTGATGTTCAGGAGGCCAAGATCCCGATGGAGGGCTTCGACTTCCAGCGTTCGGATGACAACGAGATGATACGCAGCTCGCAGGCAAAGACCATAGTCGAGTTGCAGCACGACATCGATTCTCTGGATTCGGCGGTGGTAAGCATGACGGCCAAGTCGTATGAGCCGCTGTTGCGGGACAACATTTTCGCACGCGACATTCAGGTGCTGGATCTGCCCGACTCGCTGCGCAAGGACAAGAGCGGTTTCCGTGATGCCTGCCTGTTGGATTCCATAGGCCATCTGAGCGTACGTGAGCGCAGTGCCCTGTGGAACTCGGCCAGAACCATATCGCTCAATTCGCGTAACGCCTTCTCCTTCGACGAGACGGCCGCCAAGGATGCCCTGAACCAGCTCTACCGCAGTAAGGCCGACTGGCACCGCAAACTGGCGCTGCCCGTGTCGGTGTTGATATTCTTCCTTATCGGGGCGCCGCTCGGGGCCATCATACGCAAGGGCGGTCTGGGTATGCCCATCGTCATCTCGATAGCCTTCTTCCTCATATATTACATCATCAGCATCTCGGGCGAGAAGATGGCAAAGGAGGGTACGTGGAGCTCGTTCATGGGTATGTGGATCTCGACGTTCGTACTTTCGCCCATAGCGGTGTATCTTATGATAAAGGGTACGCGTGACTCGTCGCTGCTCGATACGGACTGGTATCACGGCAAGTGGCTCAAGATAAAACAGCGTCTGGAGCCTGTCACGTCGCGTGTCGGCGGATGGGCCGCGTCACTCCGACATCGCATGCGACGTAGTTAGAGATGGCGCTATGAGGCGCTTGTGGGCCATATACGACATCTCGAAAAATATCGTTTCAACTATCTATATCAATATAATATCATGACAGGAAAGCAACTGCGCATAGTATTCATGGGAACGCCCGAGTTTGCGGTGCCGTCGCTGCGGCGGCTCGTGGAGGAGGGATATAATGTTGTGGCCGTAGTTACGGTTCCCGACAAACCCGCCGGACGCGGACAGAAACTGCACGAGAGCGACGTCAAGGTCGCCGCGCGTGAGTTGGGGTTGCCCGTGCTGCAGCCAGAGCGGCTCAAGGCGCCGGAGTTTGTCGAGGCGATGCGGGCCTTGCAGCCCGATCTGGGTATTGTGATAGCTTTCCGCATGCTGCCCGAGGTGATATGGGCCATGCCGCGTTACGGGACGTTCAACCTGCACGCCTCGCTGCTGCCTCAGTATCGCGGTGCCGCTCCGATAAACTGGGCCATAATCAACGGCGAGACCCGCACGGGTGTGACGACCTTCCTGCTGAATCACGAAATCGACAAGGGGGCGATAATAGCTCAGACGGAGATGCCGATAGGGGCGGACGATACTGTGGGTACGATGTACGACAAGTTGATGCACGAGGGGTGCCGCCTCGTTACCGAGACTGTGGACAAGATCGCTTCGGGCGACTATAAGCCCATCGAGCAGGCCGATATCGACGAGACGACGCTGCGTCCCGCACCCAAGATCTTCAAGGATGACTGCCGTATATGCTGGCAGTGGGCTGGACGGCGTATCGTCGACTTCGTACGCGGACTTTCACCATATCCCGCTGCGTGGATGGCTTTGAACCGTATGCACGATGGGGCGCAGGAGCAGACTTCGGCCAAGGTATTCGAGGTACGTTTCGAGCCTGAAGACAATGTTGGCGAGACGGGCCGCATCATCTGTGACGGTCGCGAGAGTATCGCCGTGACGTGTGCTGACGGTGTGGTGCATATCCTTTCGATGCAGATGGCGGGCAAACGCCGCATGAGCAACCACGACCTGTTGCTCGGACTGAAGGATCTGGATTCCTATCACTGCGAGTAGTAAGTGATAAGGCGGACATATAAAACGTCCCGACTTCCGTGTTGGAGGTCGGGACGTATCTGTTTATGGTCGGTGCATCAATCCTTTTTTGCGGCCGCCTTTTTTGCGGCGAGGGTCTTGCCCATCTCCCACGCCTTGGCGAAGTCGGGCTCGCCGTATCCCCATGTATTGTCGGGCGCGTCGGCATGGTTGCCGCTGCGGCATACGATGTCGATAATCTCCGTGGCTGTGAGCTCGGGCAGCGCCTGCCACAGACTCGTTACCATGCCGCACATTACGGGTGACGAGATCGAGGTGCCGTATGAGAATGTGCGTGTGCCGTTGCTGCCGATGACTTGTAGTCCTTCGCATACGACGTCAGGTTTGATTCGCCCGTCATACGACCCTCCGCGTGAGGGAGAAGAACATCACATCGCGGCTTTTTTCCTTGTTTCGAATATATGGTGGCGACAGAGCCTACGGTGATGATGTTGTCGGCATCGGCCGGAACTGCAATAGTACTCAGTATCTCCTCGCCCGAGTTGCCGGCGGCGCAGCATACGACCATGCCCTTCGAGGCGGCCATCGATGCCGTGCGCGATACGAGACGTGTGCGTCCGTTATATTCGTATGGTGGAATCTTGCCGTAAGGGGCATCGTACGATCCGTATCCGAGCGAGCTGTTTATCACGTCGGCGCCGACGCTGTCGGCAAACTCTATGGCGGCAGCCCAGTTATCCTCCTCGACGGGCTGTTCCGAGTTCCCGTCCTCCGATAAGAGAAGCCAATACTCGGCCTCGGGTGCCGTGCCGACCATTACGTGTGGGGTGTTTGTACCCATACATGAGAGTACACTCTGTCCGTGATCATTGTTCCAGTCGAAGACCGATACGCCGGGCATCACGAAGTTGTGCGTTCCCACGATACGGGTGTTTTGCATCGCGGGGATGGTGTCGGAGTTGAGGAAACCGCCGTCGATGACGGCTATGCACATACCCTCACCGCGGAACCCAGCCTCATGCAGCGGCAGGCCATTTAGCGACGTTATTTGAAACACCCCTTGCGCGTAGTATGACGTATCGGGCTCGTGCGGCTCCTGCGAGAGGAGGTTGAGACGGTTCTTGTCTATGTTGAGCGGCGATTTCTCGTAATGCGCCACCTGCACGGCCTCCTTGACAAATGGCAGTGCGCGCACGGCATCAATCAACGTAGTGTCCTCGCACTGCACAACAAGCGTATTGTTCCAGCGGCTGCGGAGCAATACCTCAACACCCGTAGCGGCCACGTCGCGTATGTATTTCGCGTTTACGGGCAGATCCGTATAGTCGATGGCAAGACCCTGCTTTGCGCGCCGTTCTATCGAGTGGGCCGAGAGGTAACGCTCGGGATGCTTCATGAGCGATGCCGTGCGGCGTCCCTTGTCCTTGAGGTAGACGCGGTACTTGTAGCAGGGTACGAACTCTTCGGGTTCGGGTTCCGCGCCCGCGGCACGCAGCGATACGGCCATCGATACGAGAATCAGTAACAGGATCTTTTTCATTGGTCAGTATGGTTTTGGATTTGTGTTTGTGATGTCATGTGTGCGGTAAAGAGGTTATTTTATCTCCCACACGCCGCCCGGGCCGAATACGCTGTCCACCCATGTGTCGAGCAGGCCGGCGCGAAGCCCGAGGTCGGGCAGACCGTAGCGGCGGCGTATCTGACGTATGTATGGAACGTCGGCCTTCATCCGAGAGCGTGAGATGCCCACATCCTCGGGCTGCGTAGGTGTCCCGACGGTATGCAGCATACGGTACATCTGGTCATACGTATAACATTGAGACTGCAGGCGAGACCTGAGTTCCGGCCAATTGTCCTTGACGCATTGCAACTGTCGCCGTACCTCGTCGTGGTCGTTGTATTTTGCCGTCACCTCCTTTATGGCCATCTCGGCGAATGGTTCGCCGCGGAAAAGTTGTTCGGCTTCGCTCCGTACCTCGTCGAGGCTCTTCCATGCGGCCACGCAACTGTCGACGTCGAGCGACGTGAAATCGGTGAGATACATGCGGTCGAACATGGCACACATGAAGAGCGTGCCGACGCTGACCTGAAATCCGTGCGATGGCGTGACTCCGTGATATGTGTGGTTACGCATGTTCCACAGATGGCTGAAGAGGTGGTCAGTGCAAGAGGCGGGACGGCTCGAACGCGCTGCCTGCATGGCAAAACCGCTCAACATCAACCCCTCGACAAATGGTTCTATGGCTTCGGGTTTGAGCGCCGCGACGCCTTCGGGGTCTGCGAGCGACTCCTTCAATCCGTCCTGTACGATATGCCATGCCACCTTGTGGATGGGCTCAACACCGATGAAGTCGGCGATGATCCACTCGGCACCGGCCGGGATCTTGGCCGCAAGGTCGGCATATCCTGCCGCCGTCATGGCGGCGGGTGCTGCGGCCATGACTCCCACGTCGGCCACGATGGCGCGCGGGGCGGGGCAGGTGAAGGTCTGCTTCATGCCCTTGTATGTTATCGAGGCTCCGTATGCCGAGTAGCCGTCGACCGAGGCGGCCGTGGCCACACACATGTATTGGCGGTTGTTGTGGTATGACGAGAGCTTGCAAAGGTCGTTTATCGTGCCCGAGCCTACGGCTACGGCTATTGCGTCGGTGGCCGCGAGACGTGCGTCGAGCATATCTATATAGTGCCATTCGGCATGCAGGCCGTCGGCGGAGAATATATACGGTTCGTCGCATGCGATACCTGCGGCCGTGAGGTATTCGTATGCGGCGCGGCCTGCGGCCTGCCATGTATTGTCGTCGGCGACGACCAGAGCCTTTTTATTGGGAAATGCCTCCGCGAAGATATGCGGCAGGCGGTCGAGAATACCGATGCCGATCTCCATGGCTACGGTATCTGTCGCCGCGGCCAGAGCGGCGGCAACACGCTGGCTGTTACTCATCGTATGGTGTTTTTATTATAACAAAAATAAGTAATTCCCGTGTGCAAAACAAATGAAATCCGCGCATGTATGATAATTCGGCGGCATGAAGTCGATATGCGTTGGCGGCTGTGTATGTACGGAAATGAAAAATCCCCGTCCGGCGAGGACGGGGATATGTCGCTCGAGGTGTCTGCCTCTATTTGAGGCTGCGCTCGATATATGAGGTGTAGTCCTTCAATACGGGGGTGTACTCCTCGTGTCCCATCAGTGGCGACGAGATGAGGAAGTCGGCCGACGAACGGTTGATGGCCGTAGGTACGTTGTAGAGCGTAGCTACACGCAGCAGAGCCTTCACGTCGACGTCATGCGGCTGTGCCGACATGGGATCCCAGAAGAATATGAGCATATCGATGTCGCCGTTTGTGATCATGGCGCCCAGCTGCTGGTCTCCGCCCAAGGGACCCGATTTGAGCATGGTTATGTCGAAGCGCGAATTGGCGGCATCCTTGCTGCGGCGCTCCATGAGCGTCTCGGCAACGATACGGCCCGTAGTACCCGTACATACCAAACGATGCGAGAGCAGTTTCTCCCCAGTTCCACGCGACCCATTCGGCCAGATCGTGTTTCATGTTGTCGTGTGCCACCAAGGCTACCGTCAGTCTTTTATTCATAGTTGCTTCGAAATTTGCGGGCGCAGGCCCGATAATGACCAATTTTCTGTTATACCGGTTACAAAAATACGAAAATTATTGCACTGCAACCACTATTGCCGTATTAAAATACCATTGCACCCTGATGCGGGCCGACGGATACGCGAATATGAACACTCTTAGGCTCACTTCTTGGCGCTAAGTCTTCCGTTCTACGCTCCTCACGTCTTGATGGCCATCTCCTGTGTGGGCGTGCATCACAATTTTCGAGTGGGCAGCGGATAAGTCCTGTTGCCTCGTGGCGGGGCGGGTCAGCGTATGCGGCGGATGATCTCGGCACCGTGACGTATGGCCTCCTCGTTTTGGGGCAGCAGGGGCCATGCACGCTCCGGAAGCGACTTCTTGAGTCCCGTCATCACGTTGTCCATGTCCACTATGGGACGTACCTTGAGGTAACCGCCCAAGATCATCGTGTTGAACATCTTGGCGCGACCCGTGCGGGCGCACTCGGCGGCCGCATCTATGGCCCATATCTCAATATCGGTACGTGTGGGGGCATGGGTGATGCCGTTGGTGTCGTATATAAGTATGCCGCCGGGCTTGACCTTGCTCTCGAACTTGTCCATCGACTGCTGGTTGAGTATGATGGCCGAGTCGTAGTCGTTGGCTATGGGCGACGATATGCGGCGATCCGACAGTATTACGGTGACGTTCGCCGTGCCGCCTCGCATCTCGGGGCCGTAGGACGGCATCCACGTAACCTCGTAATTCTGCATCACTCCCGAATAGGCGAGAATCTTTCCCATCGACAGCACGCCTTGTCCGCCGAAACCGGCTATAATCAACGTCTCTTTCATATATGCTTTACTCTTACTTGCACGTGACAATTAACGCGGGAGTTGCGAACGTTTGATGTCGCCCAACGGATAGTAGGGCAGCATGTTCTGCGCGAGCCACTCGTTGGCCGCCACGGGCGACATCTTCCAGCCGCTGCTGCACGTCGATACGACCTCTACCAGCGAGTACCCCTTGCCTGCGAGCGAGTCTCGAATGCCTTGCGTAGAGCTCGCTTGCACTTGCGCACGTTGGCGGGCGTATGCACGCTCTGGCGCGTGATGAAGGCCGTACCGTCGAGGTGCGCCATCATCTCGGCGATCTTATAGGGGTAGCCGTTCAGCCGCGGGTCGCGGCCGTAGGGCGTCGTCGCGGTTTTCATGCCCAGCAGCGTCGTGGGGGCCATCTGCCCGCCCGTCATGCCGTAGATGGCATTGTTGATGTAGACCGCCACCACGTTCTCGCCGCGTGCGGCGGCATGGATCGTCTCGGCCGTACCGATCGCCGAAAGGTCGCCGTCGCCCTGATAGGTGAAGACCATGTTCTCGGGATGCAGCCGCTTGACGGCCGACGCGATGGCCAGCGCACGGCCGTGCGCCGCCTCGATCCAGTCGATGTCGATATAATTGTATGCGAAAACGGCGCAGCCCACGGGCGAAACGCCGATCGTGCGATCGGCCATGCCCATCTCCCCGATCACCTCGGCCACCAGCTTGTGCACCGTGCCGTGGCTGCAAGCCCGGGCAGTAGTGCATCACGTTATCGGTCAGCAACGGCGACTTGCCGTAGACCAAATTCTCCTGCTTTATTTCAACTTCCGCCATTGTCTTACGCTTTAATCATTTCTCTTTCAACGCCGCGAGCACCTCGTCCGGCGAATAGATCATACCGCCCTGACGGCCATAGTGCTCGACGGGTACCTTTTCCGGCGACGGCCAGCCGTACGTCCTCGACCATCTGGCCGGCGTTCAGCTCGACACCAGGAAACCCTTCACCCGTGCGGCCAGTTCGGCGATCGGACGGGTCGGGAAAGGGTAGAGGGTGATCGGACGCAGCATTCCCAGCCGAATCCCTTCGGCGCGCGCCATTTCGACCGTCGCCGAGCAGATGCGGGCCGACGAGCCGAAGGCCACGATCACGTAGTCGGCATCGTCGCACGCAAGGGCTTCGTAGCGCACCTCGTTCTCCTCCATGGCCTTGTACTTGGCCTGCAAGCGCAGGTTGATCTTCTCCATCGCTCTCGGACTGCAATTCGAGCGACGTGACGACGTTGCGCGGACGGTCGGCGGGCTTGCCGTAGGTCGCCCAGTCGCGGCACTCGGCGGCGATCTCCTCGTTCGTCTTGCGCGGGCGCTGGGGTGCGAGCACCACTTTCTCCATCATCTGCCCGATCGCCCCGTCGGCCAGAATCATGGCCGGATTGCGATACTTGAATGCCAGCTGGAAACCGAGCTCCACGAAGTCGTGCATCTCCTGCACCGAACGGGCGCCAGCACGATCAGGTGGTAGTCGCCGTGGCCGCCGCCCTTGCAGGCCTGGAAATAGTCGCCCTGCGAGGGCTGTATCGTACCCAGACCCGGGCCGCCGCGCTGACAGTTGACTATGAGACACGGCAGTTCGCATGCCGCAAGATAACTTGTTCCCTCGCTCATGAGGCTGATGCCGGGACTCGACGACGAGGTCATTACTCGCTTGCCGGTGGCCGCACCGCCGTAGACCATGTTGATCGACGAGAACTCCGACTCGGCCTGCAGTACGACCATACCCGTAGTCTCCCACGGTTTGAGCTCCATGAGCGTCTCCATCACCTCCGACTGAGGCGTGATGGGGTATCCGAAATATCCGTCGCAGCCGCAACGGACGGCAGCATGGGCTATTACTTCATTGCCCTTCATCAATTTAACCTCTTTCTCTGCCATATCTTATTCGAATTTTTGCCTGTAGACCACAATACAACTGTCGGGACATATAATTCCACACGAGGCACATCCGATACAAGAATCGGGGTGCGCCATCATTACATAACGATAACCCTTGCCGTTGACATTGTCCGAGTATCCGAGCACGTCGCACGGGCATGAGGCGATGCACACGCCGCAGCCTTTGCAGCGTTCGGTGTCGATCACAAGGGTTCCCTGAATTTTAGCCATATCTTAACGATTAAATTCCCGAACAAAGATACTGTTTTTATTTGTAATGTTGTTCGTATTGTCGCATTTAATTATCTTTACAGCGCTTTGCCGCACTCCGCCGTCATGAGGTAAAGATCGGCTCTGCTGCGAGTTCGGTTTTTGTTCATATGGTTGGTTTGCGGGGGCTGTTTATTGGGAAAAATTCACTATATTTGCCCTTGACACATTCAAATAACGTGACAGATGAAACACCGAAACCTGATCTTTCTGCTTCTGGCCGCCGTCTCGATAGTGTTTGTGTCGTGCGGCCGTGAGCCTGCCCCCACATTCATGTTCGAGAGCTACCAGCAGGAGTTCGACACAAAACAGCCCTTCAAGGTCGACATGTCGTACATCCGCATAACGAATGCCGATCGCAGCCATGTGCTGAAGTCGATCGAGGAGTCGAACCGCCGGGCCTTCTTCGGCATCGAGGGTACCTTGCCGCGCACCATGCGCAAGACGTTCGATATGGCTGCGGCGAAGTTCCGCGACGAGAATAACTGTGACGAGGAGCAGTTCTCGCACGGCGAATATGAACTTTTCGTCAAGTCCGACATCGAGGTCTTCGACTGCACTCTCTCATACGTAATCACCGGTTACCAGTTTACGGGCGGCGCCCACGGCATGAGCTGGGTCAAGGGCCTCAACTACTGCTCGAAACGGGCCAGAAACTCACGTTGGACGACTTTTTCACGCCCGAGCAGAAGGCCAAACTGCCCGCTGCGCTGACACGTCTTCTCTGCTGGCAGCTGGGCATGGCCGATACCGACGCGGCTCGGCTCTCGGAGATGGGGTATTATCCCGAAAACATCAAGCCGACGGATAATTTCTGCGTAACCTCAACCGGCATCACGTTCCTCTATACGCCCTATGAGATCGGAGTTTATGCGGTCGGCATGCCGCGTATCGAGATGCCATACTCAAGCATTGACGAACTGCTCAGGTAGCGGTCGGCCGACACGGAGTAAAAATAACGGGAGGTTTTCTTTACAGAAGGCCTCCCGATCTTTTTTAACCCGCGTTTTATGCGGTGCTGCTCTCGCTACTTGTCGTCGAAGGAATGGATCACCACGCCCGAACGCAGTTTGGGTTCGAACCACGTCGTCTTGGGCGGCATGATGTTGCCCGTGTCGGCGATGTCGATCAGCTGTTTCATCGAAACAGGGTAGAGGGCGAACGCGGCCTTCATCTCGCCGCTGTCCACACGACTCTTGAGTTCGCCCAGGCCGCGGATTCCGCCCACGAAGTCGATCCGCTTCTGACGTGCGCAGATCCTTGATACCGAGGATACGGTCCAGAACCAGATTCGACAGCACCGTGACATCCAGCACGCCGATCGGATCGTTGTCGTCGTAGGTGCCCGGCTTGGCCGTCAGACTGTACCAGTGGCCGTCGAGATACATCGAGAAGTTGTGCAGTCCCGAAGGCTTATAGATATCCCTGCCCTTATTCTCGACGATGAACGACTCGCCCAACCGCTTGAGGAACTCCTCTTTCGAGACTCCGTTCAGATCGCGTACGACACGGTTGTAATCGATTATGCGCAGCTGTGAAGCGGGGAACGTGACGGCAAGGAAGTAGCAGTACTCCTCGTCACCGCGATGCGACGGATTGTTTTTCATGCACTCCTGACCTACGCGTGCCGCTGCGGCCGTGCGGTGATGTCCGTCGGCGACGTAGAGTGCCGGTATGGCCTCGAAGAGCTCCGTTATGCGGCGGTTCTTGTCGGCGTCACGGATAACCCAGAACTGGTGGCGGAAGCCGTCATCCGAGGTGAAGTCGTATTCGGGGGCCGTGTTGGCCACGACATCGTTGACAATGGCGTCGATCTCCTTATCGTCGGGGTATGTGAAGAATACGGGTTCGAGGTTGGCCTTCTGGTTGCGGACGTGCTTCATGCGGTCCTCCTCCTTGTCGCGCCGCGTAAGCTCGTGCTTCTTGATCGCCCCCGAGAGGTAATCCTCGAAGTGGCAGCACATGACTATGCCGTACTGCGTGCGCCCATCCATTGTCTGTGCATAGATGTAGTAGTGCTCGTCGTCGTCCTGACGCAGCCAGCCTCGCTCCTTCCACAGGCGGAAGTTCTCGACAGCCTTGTCATATACTTCGGGCGAGTGCTCGTCGACCTTATCGTCGAAGTCGATCTCGGCCTTGATTATGTGCAGCAGCGAGCGCTCGGTGGCCTCATCGCGTGCCTCGGCCGAATTGAGTACGTCATAGGGGCGTGATGCCACCTCGGCCGCGTACTCTGCGGGCGGACGTATGCCGCGGAAAGGTTTTATCTTGACCATGACGCTATCTCTATTTGTTCACCTGAAAACGCGTATTGCCGTTCTCGATATATTCGACGATCTGCCGCGCCGCAGCCAGTCCGGCGTTGATATTGGCCTCGGCCGTCTCGGCACCCATCTTCTTGGCCGTGGCGAAGAAGCGCTTGCCGAAGAGCGAGGCGAGCTCCTCCTTCGAGTCGGGGGCTATGTCGGTTATGTACTTCAGATCGGTGCGCTCCGTGAGGGCGGCCTTAAGGCCTTCCTCGTCGATCACCTCCTTGCGGGCCGTATTGACCAGCGTGGCACCCTTGGGCATCGACATCAGAAGGTTGTATCCGATTGAGCGTTTCGTCTGCTCGGTTGCGGGAATGTGCAGCGAGAGGTAATCCGACGACGAGTAGAGCTCCTCGACGCTGTTTACCTTGCGCACGCCGTCAGCCTCGAATACGGCGTCATCGGTGATGAAGGGGTCGTACGCGGCCACATCCATGCCGAGAGCCTTGGCCTTGCGTCCGACAAGACGGCCGACGTTGCCGTAGGCGTGAATGCCGATACGCTTGCCCTGCAGTTCGCTTCCCGTACCTGCGGTGAACTGGTTGCGCGGCCATATATACCATCATGCCCAGAGCCAGCTCGGCTACGGCATTAGAGTTTTGGCCGGGGTGTTCATAACTACGATCGCCCTTGGCCTTTGCGGCGGCCAGATCGACATTGTCGTAACCGGCGCCTGCACGTACTACGATACGCAGTTTCGGTGCTGCGGCCAACACCTCGGCCGTAACCTTGTCGCTGCGGATGATGAGGCCCTCGACATCGGCCACGGCTTCGAGAAGCTGTGCCTTGTCGGTATATTTCTCAAGCAGGACAGTCTCGTATCCCGCATCGGCGAATATCGCCTTGATGCCCTCCACGGCCTCGTGTGCGAAGGGCTTTTCGGTTGCTATAAGTATTTTCATCGGGTTGCTTGTTTTAACGGTTATGTCGGTTTGACCGGTATCCGTGTTTAGCGTTTAGCGGTTTTGCCGGTCCGGTCTGCACACGCGTCCCCGAGGTGCATACTGATAGCCGCATGCACCTCACGACGGCGTGTCTATGCTATTTGTGCATGGACTCGAACTCCTGCATGCAGGCTATAAGTGCCTCTACCGACTCCTTGGGGCAGGCGTTGTAGCACGAAGCGCGGAAACCGCCTACCAGACGGTGTCCCTTGATGCCCACCATGCCCTGCGACTTGGCGAACTCGAAGAACTCGGGCGCCAGCTCCTCGTTGCCGTCGGCCATGACGAAGCAGATGTTCATCAGCGAACGATCCTGCTTGTCGACCGTACCGCGGAACAGCGGGTTGCGGTCGATCTCGTCGTACAGCAGGGCGGCCTTCTCCTTGTTGCGGCGGTAGATCTCCATGCCGCCGATAGACTTCATCCACTTGAGCGTCTCGCGCATGACGTAGATGGCGAATACGGGCGGCGTGTTGAACATCGAGTTGTTGGTCACATGGGTATTCACGTTGACCATCGTGGGCAGGGGGACGCACCACGCGCTCGAGCATGTCGTTGCGGATGATGGCGAACGTGACGCCGGCGGGGGCGAGGTTCTTCTGCGCGCCGCCGTAGATCATGGCGTACTTCGAGACGTCGACGGGGCGGCTCAAGATGTCGGAGCTCATGTCGGCGATCAGGGGCACGGGCGAGTCGAGGTCGGTCTTGTATTCGGTACCGTAGATGGTGTTGTTGCTGCAGATATAGAGGTAGTCGATATCCGACGGTATGTCAAAGCCCTTGGGGATGTATGTGAAGTTGCGATCCTCCGAAGAAGCTATGATCTCCACCTCGCCGTAATACTTTGCCTCCTTGATGGCCTTCTTGCTCCATACGCCGGTATTGACATATCCGGCCTTGGTCTTGAGGAAATTGGCCGGGATGTGGAAGAACTGGGTGCTGGCGCCGCCGCCGACAAAATATATGCTGTAGTTGTCGGGGATGTTGAGCAGCTCCTTGAACAGGCTCTTGGCCTCCTCCAATACGCCCTCGAACTCCTTTGTGCGGTGCGATATGGAGAGCAGCGACAATCCCGTTCCGTCGAAATCGATAATGGCTTTTGCCGCGGCCTCAAGCGCCACGTCGGGCAGGATCGAGGGTCCCGCATTGAAATTGTACTTCTTCATACTGTCGAAATGTTTTTATAAGGTTATTACTTGGCTTCGCATTACAAAGTAACTCGAAAATTATGATTAATCAAAATAATAATGCATATTTTTTTACTCGATTCATAGCTTTTTTTAACAAAAATCATGTGAAATGTTTAGTTATTAATATTTTTTAATAACAATATGGCATCCTTCCCGCTCAAATGCGTAATAAACCGAAACAATTTGCCGCGGTTACACTTTTTAACATATTCGGCCGCAGCATGCATAAAGGCATATCGGGGCGATGTTTTGAATCGGGGTATAGTGCGCGTATGCGTGCGCCGCCTATAAATTGTTAACCTCCGCAAAGTTATGCGTCTTATGTCACGCCGACTTGCGGCGCTGTTGCGGCGGAGTGATGCAATAGGGGACCTTTTCCGTCTGTGCGTGAAGGGTGGGGGTGCGCGGGAAGCGCTATCTTATCGGGTTGGGATACCCGTGTGCGTCCGGGGGCGTTGCATAGTACGCCTTGCATGAACCATGCGGTACATTTGTATAGACGAAATTTGTTTTAACGGACGTCGATTATTATCTTTGTCGGGATTTTCCGGATGTCTGCCGCACACGTGGCGGCGGATTCGAATTTTTCTTTACGGATCAACTGTTTAAATCCTTTCGATATGGTAAAGTCGATGACGGATTCGGCAAGAGCGAGGTATCGCTGCCGACAAAAAAGATCACGGTCGAAATCCGCTCGCTCAACTCCAAACAGCTCGACCTGAACGTCAAGCTGCCCATGTTATACCGTTCGCTGGGTATGCCGTACGCTCGGCCGCTGGTGCTGCCCTGCGACGCGGCAAGATTGACCTCACGGTGACGGTGGAGAGCACCGTGCCGCACACGTCGGCAGTAGTGAACCGCGAAGTGTTCCGCGAGTATGTCCGGCAGATAGACGACGCGATGAATTTTTCGGGCATCTCGGCCGATTATGACGGCATCGTGGGTGCCGTGCTGCGCCTGCCGGATGTGGTGTCGGCCGAGGCGGAGACCCTCTCGCAGCAGGAGAGCGACGCCGTGATGCAGGCTGTGGGCGAGGCGATAGAACACCTCGACGCTTTCCGCACGCAGGAGGGTGCGACTCTGATAGCCGACCTGTTGCGCCGCGTCGACAAGATCGAGGAGTACAAGCGTGAGGTCGAGCCTTACGAGACGGCACGTGCCGATACGATCCGTGCGCGCATACGCGAGAATCTGGCACAGCTGAATGTCGATGTGGACACTAACCGCCTGGAGCAGGAGATGATATTCTACATCGAGAAGCTCGACATCACGGAGGAGAAGGTGCGTCTGACGAACCACTGCCGTTATTTCCGCGAGGTGGCTGAAACGGAGCCCGAGGCGGGACGCAAACTGGGCTTCATAGCGCAGGAGATGGGCCGTGAGATCAACACCCTCGGCTCGAAGGCCAACCAGTCGGAGATGCAGATCCTCGTGGTGAAGATGAAGGATGAGTTGGAAAAGATCAAGGAACAGGTGCTCAACATATTGTAAACCATGGCAAAGGAGGGTAAACTGATCATATTTTCGGCGCCGAGCGGTTCGGGAAAGACCACGATCGTAAAGCGTCTGCTGGCGGTATTCCCGCAGTTCGAGTTCTCGGTTTCGGCCACTTCGCGCAAGCCCCGCGGTACGGGCGCGACGGGGTCGATTACTTCTTCCTGACGCAGGAGGAGTTCGCGCGGCGCGTCAAGGCCGGTGACTTCGTCGAGTGGGAGGAGGTCTACGGCGGTACCTGCTACGGTACGCTGCGCAGCGAGATGGAGCGTATCTGGGCCAAGGGCAATGTCATTGTCTTCGATGTGGATGTTATGGGAGGCATCAACCTCAAACGTATATTCGGCGACAATGCCTGCTCGATATTCATCATGCCCCCCTCGATCGAGGAGTTGCGCCGACGTCTGGAGGGGCGCGGCACAGACTCTGCCGAGACGATAGACAAACGTGTGGCCAAGGCCGAGTTCGAGTTGTCGAAGTCGGGTGAGTTCGACCATATCGTTGTCAATGACGATCTGGACAAGGCTGTGGCCGATACCGAAAAGATAATAGGCGAGTTCCTCGCCCAAACCCATTGATACGATGGCCAAGCGACGGATGATTCTCTACTTCGGGTCGTTCAACCCCGTACACAAGGGTCACATAGCCATGGCCGAACACGTCATGGACAAGGATCTGGGTGACGAGGTGGCGATGATCGTGTCGCCGCAGAACCCCTTCAAGGCGGAGTGGATGCAGGCCCCCGAGATGGATCGTCTGGAGATGGTCGAGCGGGCGTGCCGCAATTCGCGCCATCCCGACCGCATACGCCCTTCGGTCATAGAGTTCCTTCTGGAAAAGCCTTCATATACGGTCAATACGTTGAGGCATCTCGAACAGAACTACGGCTCGCAGATGACGTTCTCGATACTTATGGGCAGTGATCTTGTGAACCAGCTGCCTCGGTGGCGCGATGCCGATGAGATCATTTCCCGATACGATCTTCTGGTCTATCCGCGGCCGAACGAGCCCGTGCGTTTCTCCACGCCGCGCACGACTGTGCTGGAGGATGCTCCCGAATATGAGTATTCGTCGACGCGCATACGCGAGGGGTTGGAGATAGGCGAGGATGTCTCGTCGATGGTCGACGGCGACGTGCTTCAATATATACGCGAACACGGCTTGTGGACGGCCGCATCGAAGATCGCGGGGCTAACGGCCGCCATCGAACGTACGCCCGACGATGCGCAGCTGTATCTGGAGCGTGGGAAGTGTTATTTCCGCCGCAACGAGTGGGGCCCGGCTATCAACGATTTCCGCCGTGCCGAGCAGCTTGCGCCCGAGAATGACGAAGCGCGCCAGTATATCGACATGGCCGATGAGATACTCCAGTTCCGATATAAGGACATCTATAATCCCTGACGCAGACGATGATCGAGATTGAGGACAAGATAGTGAGCGACGATATTCTGCTCGAGAAGTTTCTCTGTGACCTGAAGCGTTGCAAGGGCGCATGTTGTGTCGAAGGGGATGCCGGAGCCCCGCTCGAAGAACAGGAGGTGGAGATATTGGAGCGTGAGTACCCAAATTACTCACCATATATGACCGGTGAGGGGCGTCGTGCCGTGCAGCAGCAGGGATATGCCGTTACGGACGAGGAGGGAGAGTTGACCACACCTCTTGTCGGCGGTGCCGAGTGCGCCTACTCTGTCACTGAGAACGGCATAACGTTTTGTGCCGTCGAGAAGGCTTACCGCGACGGGCGCTGCGGTTTCATCAAACCTATATCGTGCCATCTCTATCCGATACGCGTGGTGCGTTTCTCGAACGGGGCATACGGCCTCAACTACCATCGCTGGCATATATGCTCTCCGGCCGTCAAGTGCGGCCGACGTGCGGGCGTGCCCGTATACAAGGCTCTGCGGGAGCCGATCATAAGGCGTTTCGGTGAGGAGTTTTACAAAGGCTCTCGAGTGCGCCGAGGATCTGCTCCGACAGCAATGAAGATAATTTTTATAACACATATATATCGAACACCCTCAAATGAGAAAAAGGATAATATCGCTCGTGCGTCAAGCAGGATACCTCGGATGTGATCGTAATACGCCGCGTGCCGCTCGAATCGGGCCGAACAATAGATGACGACATGCTGGTTGTGGATACCATCCCTTCGTCGAACGAGGGTGTGAGCATCGTGCTCTTCAACGACAACACGTGGCGATATGTCCGTAACCGCAACGTCTCGGCCGAGGACGATACGGTCTTTACGTCGGATTGGGATACGGTCAAACTGCAGGCCTACGATATCGAGTTGAAGGATATGCCCGTATCGGTTGTTATAGATCTGGTCGACTCATTGAAGAGTTACCATTATCCCATTATCGGCAAGATCAACTCCAAATATGGCGTTCGACGCCGCCGAAGCCATCAGGGTACCGATATAGACCTTGAGGTGGGGGATCCTGTATATGCCACCTTTGACGGACGCGTGCGCATATCGCAGTATCAGAACGGAGGCTATGGCAACCTTATCATCATACGCCATGACAACGGTCTGGAGACCTATTACGGCCATCTGTCGAAGCGTCTGGTCGAACCTGACGATTGGGTGACGGCGGGGCAGGTGATAGGTTATGGCGGCAGCACGCGCCATGTAAAAGATCCGTTTGTGCAGTCGAAGAATATGACGTCGACACCCGCATCGGCCAGCATCTCGGCATGGCGCCGCAGAACCCAGCGGTCGGTGTCGCGGTAGAAACCGAAGAGCGGCTCACCCCAGAAACAGGTGTTTATATCCTTGGGCCATGCCGGATTCTCGTAGTCGAACGCAGCGTCGGGGTGGTCGGCTATGACACGGCTCGGAATACATACGCCTTGCTCGGCGAAATTGGTGTGCCATGTCCAATAGAAGAGTCCGACGTAACGTTTGCGCGGCGTGCCTGCTTCGTCACTCAGCGGCAGGCGCCGCCCGAGAGCGTCGGTTGCGGGCAGGCCGTTGCCATAGTTCTGTGTCAAGGCCGTGTATGTTGTCGCAAGGAGCGCGAGCTGAAGAATTAACTTTCGGATTTTCATTGTGATATGATGTATTATTCTGTGATGGTGATGCGCCCCAGCAGGTAGCGTTTGTGCCCGTCATCGCCCGAATATGGCAGCCGGTATAGGGGCGTGCCGTCAAGCATGCCGACAGACAAATAGAGATCATACTCTCCGGCGCGGCATGCACGGAAGAAGGTTCCGGCGCGGTCGGTATAGCGCGGTGCTATGCGGAAACGTTTGGTTGTCTGTACGGTCGGGGCCTTGCCCTCTGCCGCAACGTCGAGCGTGCGCACGTCAAGCGTGTCGTCCACGAGTACCGATACTATTCCTCCGTCGCTTTGTTTGAGCGTATAGCATGGCCAGCCCCCGTCGTAACAAGGGGCAACACCCGTATTGCTCCACTCGGACGTTATATCGAACTCCTCGCCGCGGGCCACGCGTGCGGGCCACGTTACGCGGCGTGCTGTCAGGCGGTAGCCGAGACGGCGGTTGATGCGGTCTATGATGTCGCGGTTCTCGTCCAGAAGAACCCGCGGCCACCAGTGTATCGACATATATGAGGCGTGGTAATCCTCGACCGATTTCAGAAGTAGCTCCTTGTCCCAGCTGCCTCGTTTGATGGCGTTGCCGTAGTGTTCGTGTTCGAGGATCACGGGCATCTTGGGCCAGAAGAGCTGCGCCATATCGGAGTGGTACCACGAATTGGGATACGGCTGCACCAGTATGCTGTCGTCACGTATCGTTACTCCATGTTCGAAGGCGTAGTCGGTTATGGGAAATCGGCTGCCGGGGGCATCGTGTCCGGCAAAGTCGTCGGATATGCAGAGCTGTGTGTGTTGGAAGTGGCGCAGGTAGAGGTCTATGATGCGTTTCTGTGTGTCGAGTCCCCACGTATGCCCGTGTACGGGTGACGTCATGACGGTATGACCCTCGCCCCACATGCCGAAATGCCCGATGTCGACGAAGGCCACGTGGGGATTATGGTCGTAACGTTCGGCCATGGCGCGGACGAATGCCTCGACCTTGGCAAGGAAGACCGGATCGTCATATTCGGGCTCCTTATAGTGTCCGTCGACGTCGTATCCTGCGGCTCCTGCCTCGAAGACCCATTCGGGTGTAGCGCTGTATAGCCAGCTCTCCATGGCGCTGATGCGTAAGGCTACCATGCATCCCTTGTCGATCCACCGTTGTGCAGGTGTGTCGAGCAGCTCCCAGACGAATCCCCCCTCTTCGGGCTCGACGAAGGCCCACGGCACGCGCAGGTAGACTGTACTCAGACCCGGAAAGTCATCCACCGTGTCGGCGGGGTCGAGGCGCGAGCCGTAGTTGTCAAGGATGTTGGAGTAGAAGTGCATGGTCCACCCCATGTGCGGATTTACCAGTGCGAGGCCGTTATCTTCGGGATGGGATGTCATGTGGTTGCCCGCAGTCAGGACATCTCCCGCGGCGGGGCGATCGTACGGATTTTCGCCTTCGTCTGTTGGCGCGGCGGGAATGGCGCCGTTTGCCGAGAGGCTTGGCATAAGGGTACAGCCTGCGGCCACGGCTGCAGCCGTGGCTCCGGCACGGCGCAGGAATGTGCGGCGGTCGATCTTTTTCATCGGTTCGGGGTCTTTGGGTTGGCGGATGCTTTACAATAGTCAGAGACGGCAGCGCGTCATTGATATGACGCGGTGTTGCCGTGTCGGTTATGTCTTCGGCGGATCATCCAATCCAAAGATACGCAATAAAACCGGACTGTGACCGACAGTGTCAAATCAAACAGCGAAAAAGACATTTTTTCGATGCTGCGGCCGTTGAGACGCAACGCGTCGGACGTAAAGTTTTAGTCCGCGGAGGGCGAATCTTGCGGTGCAACCTTTCGCTTTACGACTATTTTTGTGTAACTTTGGCTGCAAAACCGATAACCCCGACATGAAACCCGTAACCGTAGCCGTTACCGTCGCGCTGTATCTGGCGGTGCTGTTTTTTATCTCGTGGCGCACGTCGCGCCGCGGCGACAACGCCACATTCTTCACGGGCGGGCGGCGGACCCCGTGGTTTGTGGCCGCGCTGGCGATGGTCGGGGCCGCAATATCGGGCGTAACGTTCATATCGGTTCCCGGGTCGGTGGCGCAGAGCGGATTCTCGTATCTGCAGATGGTCGCCGGATTCATCATCGGCAACATCGTTATAGCCACGTTCTTATCCCGATGTTCTATCGTCTGAA